>P_2C_Liq_1_UnCtyDRAFT_1001131_pt1 | contig 10386 bp, 9 predicted proteins | sample Pon2CUnioCityCA_2_FD_10234 | JGI IMG/M metagenome (IMG submission 10234)
GGCCTCCAAGCCGGAGGCGGCAAAACCAAAGCCTTCAGCCCCCAAGCCCGAGCCAACAGAGACGGTCAAACAGGAACCAGAGGCGCCAGCTGAATCTAAGCCCGCTACTAGTTCTGCCCCTAAACCCTCTGCAACCGGAGCGGAGGCTCCGAAGCCACCTTCTTCTGGCGCTCCCCGCAGAGGAAATAATCCCTTCAGTTCAAATCAAGGGATGGGAATTCCAAGACCTATGGCCAAGCCAGGTGGAAATAATCCCTATTCCGGCGCTCAGGCTGATCGTAGACCCAAGGGCAATCGTCCGCCCAAGCCAGCGGGTGACTCGAAGCCAACCAGCGACAGGCCTCAGTCCAGGCCTAAGCCTGGTGGAGGAGGAGCTCCCGGTGGTGCACCCTTCGGTGGTGCACCTGCAGCCAAGCCAGGATTCGCTGGTCGTGGCCGAGGTGGTCGCGGTGCGGGAACCGCAGGAGCTTTTGGAAAAGGTGGGTCAAAGAATAAATCCCGCAAGTCCAAGAGAACTAAGCGCGAAGAATTTGAGCAAAGACAAGCTCCCTCATTAGGAGGCGCAGTTGTTCCAAGAGGAGATGGCAATACTGTCGTAAGGCTTCCAAGAGGGGCCAGCTTGCAAGACTTCGCCGACAAGATTGATGCCAATGCCGGTCAGCTGATTACAGTTCTTTTCCACTTGGGTGAAATGGCAACGGCAACTGCGTCATTGGATGAAGACACATTCCAAATTTTGGGAACCGAGCTTGGTTACAAAATTCAGATTGTCAGCCCCGAGGACGAAGAGCGCGAGCTGTTTGAAGGCTTTGGCTTGGATATCTCAACAGATATCGAAGAAGAAGATTCAGCTGACTTGATGCCAAGGCCTCCGGTGGTAACCGTTATGGGTCACGTTGACCACGGTAAAACTAAGCTTCTGGATTCAATCAGAAAAGCAAGTGTGGTTGATGATGAGGCTGGTGGAATCACCCAGCACATTGGTGCCTATCAGGTTCACACACAGCACGAAGGCCAAGACCGAGCCATTACCTTTATCGATACCCCAGGTCACGAGGCCTTCACCGCCATGCGTGCCAGAGGTACCAAGGTCACAGACATTGCCATCTTGGTGGTGGCAGCGGATGACGGTGTAATGCCTCAGACCATTGAGGCTTTGAACCACGCCAAGGCAGCAGAGGTCCCAATTGTGGTTGCTGTGAACAAGGTTGATAAAGAAGGTGCGAACCCAGCCAAAATTCGTCAGCAGCTAACCGAATTTGATTTGGTTGCCGAAGAATACGGCGGGGATGTCATGTATGTGGATGTTTCGGCGTTGCAAAACAAGGGAATACCAGAGCTATTGGATTCAGTGCTTCTAACCGCTGATGCAGCCTTGGACCTTCGCGCGAATCCAGACAGATCAGCTCGTGGTGTTGCTATTGAGGCAAACCTTGACAAGGGTCGTGGTTCAGTTGCAACCGTTTTGATTCAATCAGGAACACTCAGTGTCGGTGATGCAGTGGTCGCTGGAGCAGCGCACGGAAGAGTGCGTGCAATGTTTGATGAAGATGGCAACGCAGTTGAATCTGCCGGACCATCCAGACCTGTCCAGGTTTTGGGTCTGCAGAGTGTGCCAAGAGCAGGCGACACCTTTGTGGTAGCCGAAGACGAGCGTCAAGCAAGACAAATTGCTGAAAAACGTGAGGCCGCGGATAGAAACGCACTTCTTGCCAAGAGCCGCAAGCGATTGTCACTGGAAGACTTCACTAAGGCTCTCGAAGAGGGCAAGGTCGAAAGCCTCAACCTGATTATCAAGGGTGACGTATCCGGTGCTGTTGAGGCACTAGAAGACAGTTTGTTGCAAATTGACGTGGGCGAAAGCGTTGCGCTGAGAATCATTCACCGTGGTGTTGGTGCGATTACTGAAAGTGATGTGAACCTAGCAACGGTGGACAATGCGATCATCATCGGGTTCAACACCCGCCCAGACGTGAAAGCCAAGGAGAAAGCCGATCGCGAGGGCGTAGACATACGTCACTACTCGGTTATCTACAACGCACTGGATGACATTGAGGCTGCCCTGAAGGGAATGCTGAAGCCAGAATATGAAGAAGTTCAGCTGGGAACTGCTGAAGTGCGAGACATCTTCAAATCATCCAAGGCTGGAATCATTGCAGGTTCTTATGTTCGAAGCGGCCTAATTAGAAGAAATGCATCTGCTCGAGTAACCAGAAACGGTGAGTTGATTGCAGAGGGCTTGAAGGTTGAGTCTTTGAAGAGATTCAAGGATGACGCAACTGAGGTGAAGGCTGATTACGAGTGTGGTATTGGACTGGGTGACTTCAAGGAAATCCAGATTGACGATGTCATCGAAACCTATGAGATGCAGGAAAAGCCGAGGGCCTAAATGGTTGACCACGCCAGAGCCAGAAGGCTCTCTGAGAGAATTAAGGTGCTCGCTGCGGAGGCGCTAGAGAAGGTTGTTAAAAATCCCGAACTGGGGTTTGTCACCATCACTGATTGCCACGTCACTCCCGACCTGGCCACCTCAAAGATCTTTTATACGGTTTTTGGCGATGAGCAACAGCAGCAGTTGAGTGCTCAAATTCTAGAGCAGTATCGAGGCCGAATTCGAAAAGACATCGGCAACAGACTTGGCATCAAAATCACGCCAACTATTGAATTCGTGACCGACGAGATTCCTGAATCTGCCGCTCAGTTGAATCAGCTTCTCGCTGAAGCAAAACAAAGAGACACGGAGCTTCAAAAAAACGCGAGTGCAGCAAAACCTGCGGGTGACGAGGATCCATATAAACACAAGGAAATCTGATGCCTATAAACGGCATCGCCTTGATTGATAAGCCAGTTGGATTTACCTCCCATGACGTTGTTGCCAAACTCAGGGGAGTGTTGAAAACAAAAAAGGTCGGCCATGCCGGAACACTAGATCCCGACGCAACTGGACTACTAGTGATTGGCGTAGGCCACGGAACGAAGCTCATGAATTATTTATCTGGGGCGACAAAGTCTTATTCAGCCAAAGTGTTGTTGGGAAGATCAACCACCACTGACGATGCGCAGGGAGACTTGGTGAAAGTTGCCGACACTGCCTTAATCCAAAGCATCGATGAACCCCTGGTCAGAGAAACCATCGAGAGATTCCATGGACGACAAATGCAACTTCCAAGCAAAGTCAGCGCCAAAAAAATTGACGGCAAGAAGGCTTACGAGTTAGTCCGCGAGGGAAAAGAATTTGAACTTGCGCCAGTAGAGATTGAGATAACGAAGCTGGCGATGACGAACTATAAAAAGAGTGAATTCATTGAATTTGACCTTGAGGTGGACTGCTCCAGTGGGACCTTTATCCGAGCTTTGGCGAGAGACATTGGAGACACTCTTGGAATCGGTGGCCACCTAACCGGCCTTCGCCGGACCAAGGTTGGAACCTTCTCGGTTGAAAACGCAACAGACATTCAATCTGCTGATCCGATGAGCATGCTCACCGCAGCTGAAGAGATCCTGCCAATCAAACAGGTCAGTGATTCTGAGGCCATTGACATTTCATTCGGAAGGCCATTGGCTTACAAATCTGAGCATGAGTTTTTAGCTATCGTCCACGGCGATAGGCTTATTGCAATCGCCTCAGGCGGAGAAAAATTGAGTCCGAAAACGGTTTTTAATGATTGAGTTCTGGTTTTGGTTCCAGCTTTGGACCTATCTCGCAGCAGGAATTATCTCGCTGGTGATGACGATGTTTTCAAAACACCTACATTCCGTCACGCTGATTGCTCAAATGGCTGTGTTTGCGGGCCTGGTTCTGCAGTTGCTTCTTTCTTCTGGGCTTGCGATCTTGGGTGAACGAGCAGTCACCAGCACTTTTGAGTTTTTCGGATATCTCATAGTTGCCCTGATGGTTTCTGTTGGAGCTATTATTTGGGGGCTCATAGATAGAGAAAATCGCTGGTCCAATGCTGTTTTAGCACTGGCGGCATTCACCATCGCGGTGATGATAATTAGGATGCAACAACTTTGGACGGGAGTCAGCCCAGTATGAGAAAAAACCTCGGTGTAGGCAGACTTCTAATTGCTGTTTACGCAGTTTTTGCTCTGAGCGCAACAGCCAGGGCTGGTTATCAATTGCTTTTTGAATTTGAGCAAGCCCCCGTTGCCTACTCACTAAGCGCATTAGCGGCGATCGTTTATATCTTGGCAACAATTGCCCTGAGTCGCTCCGGGCAAAAATGGGAAAAAATTGCATGGGCAAGCGTATTGTTTGAGCTAACGGGTGTAATCGGGGTTGGAATCCTAAGTCTTGCACTCCCTGAGCTTTTCTCTCATCCCTCTGTGTGGTCCGGGTTTGGCGAGGGATATGCTTATGTTCCGGCAGTACTGCCGGTTCTGGGGGTTATTTGGTTGGCAAGGCGTGATGCAAAAATATAGTGATCTGTCGAAACTTGCTATCGAGCAGTCGGTTGTTTCTATAGGCAAGTACGACGCTTTGCACCTTGGACACCAGCACATTTTGAAAAAAATGGTTGATAACGCCAAAGCCAATTCTCTACCCGCGGCCGTAGTCACTTTTGATCGCCATCCAAATCACGTTTTGAAACCTGAACAAATACCGGTTCCCGTTTTAGGAAACGGACAACGCCAAGACATCTTTGAGCAACTCCCGCGGCCGTAGTCACTTTTGATCGCCATCCAAATCACGTTTTGAAACCTGAACAAATACCGGTTCCCGTTTTAGGAAACGGACAACGCCAAGAGATCTTTGAGCAACTAGGTGTGGATTTGCTTTTGGAGCTTGAGTTTGACAACAAGCTTGCTGCGTTGCCAGCTGAAGATTTTGTGAAGAAATATCTCATCGAGGCGCTCCATGCTCAAAAAGTGTTTGTTGGTGAGCACTTTCGATTTGGACAGGGTGGCAGGGGAGACTCGGAGGTTATCTCAGGCCAGGGATTGGATGTGGAATCAATCTCTCACCTTTCCATAGACGGCGAGAAAGTCTCCACAACAAACATTCGAATGGCTTTGGAAATGGGGGAGGTTGAGTCGGCCGCGAAGATGCTTGGGCGAAACCATGCAACCAAAGGTGTAGTCGAAAAGGGCAGACAGCTGGGTCGAACCCTAGGTTTTCCAACGGCCAACTTGGCTCGGACCAGCGAGGGCATGTTGCCTGCTGACGGGGTTTATGCGGGCTATTTATACGTGGACGGCGAGGTTTACCCGGCAGCTCATTCGGTTGGCACAAACGACACGGTTGGTGAAATACCGAGACTGGTTGAGTCTCACGCAATTGGACGAGATGACCTTGAGCTTTATGGAAAAGTAGCCACCGTTGAATATGTCTACAAAGTTCGCGGATGGAAGAAATTTGACAGCGTTGATGAACTCGTAGTTCAGGTCAATAAAGACATTTTGAAGAGCAGTTCTCTTCTCAGCTAGTTCCCAACTTATACCCAGCTTGCTATCACAGATATCCCAGAAATAGCTCAAGTTCAGGAGTCATTGTTGTTTCCGAAGAGAGGAAATTCAATGTCTGAAAATGAAGAGAAGAAATCGCCTGGAGTGTTTTCAAGGACCTGGGTAAAGGTAACAGCTGGAGTCTTAGGGGGAACCCTAATCTTGGGGGGCACCTTTGCCGCAGGAGCTTCAGTTGGTCCCAAGATGGACCCAAGGGGTTTTGGAAACGCAATGGTTGCCGCAAACCTAAGTTTCGACAGGTCTGATCAAATGCGTGGAGAACGTAGTTTTCGCATGCAGGGGCCTGAAAAGAAATCCAAAGGGGGTGAATTGCGAGGTATTGGAAACCTTTCCGAACAGGAGCGCCTGGATAAAGTGAATGAATGGCTCGAATCTGTGGGCGTTGAACCTCTGGAGCAACTCCCTGAAGAGCTTTCTGGAACTGAGCAGGAGCTTGGGGATCGCATGAAGCTGGAGAACTTGAATCATCGATTAGAAAAACTTGGGATAGACCCGTTGAACGAGTTGCCAGAACAATTGCCGACTAGCTAATTAGACACTAAGCCCACCCATATCTCTGGGTGGGCTTAGTGTTTAACCGTGAAGCGCACAGGGTTTGTCGAAGCAGTCGGAATTGGATTGCGCAAGTATTTCCAGTTCAAAGGAACTGCCAGCAGGGCTGAATACTGGTGGTTTGTCTTGTTCGCTATTGCGGCCTCTTTTACAACTGGTCTGCTAGACGGGCTTTTATATCCTGCCGGAACCTTCGATTTGGATCAGGTTTTGCGAGGCGCAGAGCAACTTCCCTCTACTCCCTTTAGCACCGTGTTGTCGCTTTTGCTCCTTTTTCCATCACTTTCGATAACTGCGAGACGGTTTCACGATGCCGGGCACAGCGCCAAGTGGCTTTATTTGTTGATAATTCCCGTGGGCTACGCTTTATTGGCAACGATTGGGACAGTGCTAATCATTTTTAGCTATGAGACCGTGAATGTTGATTTGTTATTGCCAATATATTTTTTGATATTTCCAGTGGCCGCCACATCGCTAGCCCTCGGTGTTGTTTATTTGGTGTTTTTATTGAAGCCCACCAGAACCTTTTTCGAGGGAAATCTCTTTGCTGAGCCAAATGTGCCCGACTGGCCCTATGGCATCGAAGGTTCTACCTCCTGACCTAGATATTTAATCCAATCACGGCTAGTATTTTTAGGTTGCCGTGTATCGGCCGCGGAGCCAGAGGGTTTAGACAAAAGGTCTTAAACGCCGCGCTGTGATTAGAAAGGATCAGAATGGCTTTAGAAAAAAGCGTAAAAGCTGAAATAGTAAAAGAGTATGCAACCCACGAGGGTGACACAGGTTCTCCTGAGGTTCAGATTGCCGTTATGACCAGACGAATCACAGACCTCACCGAGCACATGAAGATTCACAAGCACGACCACCACTCACGTCGTGGATTGCTTTTGCTAGTTGGTCAGCGCAAGCGTCTGCTGGGTTACCTGCAGAACACCGACATTGCTCGCTACCGTGCGTTGATTGCCAAGTTGGGCTTGCGTCGCTAAGTATTTTTAACTGATTACCCCCTGTTTTTAGACAGGGGGTTTTCTAGTTAATTTGTGCTTCGACTGATAGGCTAAAAGACGGAGTTAGGCCGAGGGTTGGGTCATCGGTGGAAAAATCTGGAACTTCTTCCAGGCTTTTTGACTGAGGACCAAACCTTCTAGGTTAGCTATGGATGGCTAACCGCTCCTATTTGCTAAGCCTCGCTTAGCTATGTCTGAACAAAGGAGGGACCTTGGAGGGTCCAGAAATTAAATCAGCCGAATGCATTATTGATAACGGAAAATTCGGCACCAGAAAAGTTCGATTCGAAACAGGCCGTCTGGCCCAGCAGGCGCAGGGTTCTGCAGTTGCGTATATCGACGAAGAAACAATGTTGTTTAGTGCTACAACGGCATCAAAACAGCCAAAAGATCAATTTGATTTTTTCCCGCTAACTATCGACGTTGAAGAGCGTATGTATGCGGCTGGAAAGATTCCAGGAAGCTTTTTCCGCAGAGAGGGACGTCCTTCAACTGAAGCGATCCTCACCTGCCGTCTGATTGACCGCCCCCTACGTCCATCATTCGTTGACGGTCTTCGTAACGAGGTTCAGGTGGTTGTCACTGTTTTGAGTATCGAGCCTGATGAGCTTTATGACGTTTTGGCAATCAATGCCGCAAGTATGTCAACCCAGTTGGCAGGATTGCCATTCTCCGGCCCAATCGGTGGCGTAAGAGTCGCTTTGATTGATGACCAGTGGGTTGCCTTCCCTAAAAACGAAATGTTGAAGGATGCAACTTTCGACATGGTTGTTGCCGGTCGTGTGGTCGGTGAGGGCGCAAAACAGGACGTTGCCATCATGATGGTTGAGGCCGAGGCAACTGATAACGCCATGGACCTCATTGAGGCTGGCAAGACAGCTCCTACTGAGGAAGTTGTTGCCCAGGGATTGGAAGCGGCAAAACCATTCATCAAAAGCTTGGTGGAGGCTCAGCAGTCTTTGGCCGACCAGGCAGCTAAAGAGACAGCTGACTATCCAGTGTTCCTTCCTTATGAAGACGATGTTTACGAAGCAGTTTCAGGCGCAGCCGAAAAAGAGTTGGCAAAGGTTTATCTGATTGCTGACAAGCAGGAGCGTCAGGCTGCAGATGACGAGCTCAAGGCAAAGACTCTGGAAACAGTGTCTGCAAAGCTTGATGAGGAGCAGCTAAAGCAATTCTCAGCTGCATACAAATCAGTCACCAAAAAAATTGTTCGAGACAGAGTTCTCTCGGAGGGCATCCGCATGGATGGCCGAGGCAAGAGCGACATCAGGGATCTGGATGCAGAAGTTGAAATCATCCCAAGAACCCACGGTTCCGCTTTGTTCCAGCGTGGAGAAACCCAGATCATGGGTGTTACTACTTTGAATATGTTGAAGATGGAGCAATCCATTGACGCTCTTCACCCAGAGACCACCAAGCGCTACATGCACCACTACAACTTCCCTCCTTACTCAACTGGTGAAACCGGTCGCGTTGGAACACCGAAGAGGCGTGAAATTGGTCACGGTGCGCTGGCTGAGCGAGCATTGGTTCCAGTTTTGCCAAAGCGCGAGGACTTCCCCTATGCAATCAGGCAGGTGAGCGAGGCCATGGGTTCAAATGGCTCGACCTCAATGGGTTCTGTCTGCGCGTCTACGTTGAGCATGTTCAACGCAGGAGTACCACTTCGTGCAGCTGTTGCTGGTATTGCCATGGGTCTAGTTAGCGATGAGGTTGATGGCGAAACTCGTTACGCAGCATTGACTGACATTCTGGGTGCCGAGGATGCGCTTGGAGACATGGACTTCAAGGTGGCAGGAACTAAAAACTTCATCACCGCGATTCAGCTAGACACCAAGCTTGATGGAATTCCAGCGAGCGTTTTGGGTGGAGCTTTGACTCAGGCCAAAGAGGCCCGTTTGCACATCTTGGATGTAATGAACGAGGTCATCGATGAGCCAGACGAGATGAGCCCGTTTGCGCCAAGAATCATCACCGTGCAGATCCCAGTTGACAAAATTGGTGAGGTTATCGGACCCAAGGGTAAGGTCATCAACGAAATTCAAGACGAGACTGGTGCAGACATCTCAATTGATGATGACGGAACCGTCTACATTGGTGCCGACGAAGGCTCAAAAGCCGATGAGGCTAAGCAGCGCATCAATGCGATTGCAAACCCCCACATCCCAGAGGTAGGCGAGCAGTATTTGGGAACCATCGTGAAGCTTGCAGCTTTCGGTGCTTTCATTTCACTGATGCCTGGTCGCGACGGTTTGTTGCACGTGTCCGAAATGAAGAGCCTCAGTGGTGGAAAGCGCATTGAAAACGTTGAGGAAGTTGTTTCGGTTGGACAAAAGATTCAGGTTGAGATTGCCAAGATCGATGATCGCGGCAAGTTGAGCCTAAAACTTGTGGAATCTGAGTAATTGACCAAGTTAGAACTACTGGAGCCCTTCGTCGAGATTAACTCGGCGGAGGGCACCACTATTAAAAGGACCCTCTTACCGAATGGAATTAGGGTGCTCACCGAGACTGTGCCAGCAGCTCCCAGCGTAGCTATCGCTATCAGTGTTTCGGTCGGTTCCAGAGATGAAGCTGAGGGCCAGTTTGGCTCCACGCATTTTTTAGAACACTTATTGTTCAAAGGGACCAAAATTAGAAACGCTAAGCAGATAGCTGAGGCTTTTGATTCTGTCGGGGCTTCTTCAAATGCTGCAACCGCCAAGGAATACACAAGCTATTACGCTCGGGTCCAAAAAGCCGCCTTACCGCTAGCCGTCGAAGTCTTAGCGGACATGGTCAATAACTCAGTTTTGGATGACAAGGAGTTCGAACTCGAGCGCACAGTCATTCTTGAGGAGCTAGCGATGGTTCAGGATGACCCCGAGGATGTCGCCCACGAGAGTGCTAACGCAGCGGTTTTAGGGTCAACGGATTCTTTAGGAAGGCCTATTGGGGGAACTCCAGAGACCATTGAGGCAGTGACTCGGGACGATGTCTGGGCCCACTACAAAGCTAACTATCGCCCACAAGATTTGATAATCACTGCAGCTGGTGGTGTTGATCATGATCAGCTTGTGCGGTTAATTGAAACCGAGCTGTCCAAATCCGATTTTGATTTCAACCAAGAAGCTCTGCCTGCACGGAGGAAGCTAGGCAATCGCAAATTCAATCCTGAGCGGGGTTTTGTTTCGGTCCACAAGCAAACTCAACAGGCAAACGTTGCGGTTGCCATGCCCGGTGTCACAGCTTTGGATGCAAACAGGTATGCAATGGGTGTCCTGAACACAATCCTTGGCGGCGGAATGAGCTCCAGGTTGTTTCAAGAGATTCGTGAAAAAAGAGGCTTGGCGTACAGCGTTTACTCTTTCAATCAGGG
>P_2C_Liq_1_UnCtyDRAFT_1001134_pt1 | contig 10369 bp, 10 predicted proteins | sample Pon2CUnioCityCA_2_FD_10234 | JGI IMG/M metagenome (IMG submission 10234)
AAACCTCTACCTAAATATAAACAGTTTGTTGCATTTTTATAGACGTTAGCAATCTCTTTTACTTTTTCATCAATTTTCAAAAGGTTTTCAACACTTTTAGGAACCAATTCAAGTTTTTGTAAATACATTCTAAAAGCAGAGTCTGATAAAGTTCCTTTTACCTTAGCTAATTTTAAAGCAATTAATGAGAGCACTGTAATTTGTGTTGTAAACGCTTTTGTTGAAGCTACTCCAATCTCAGGACCTGCATGTGTGTATGCTCCTGCGTGAGTTTCTCTTGCAATAGAAGAACCAACAACGTTACATATACCAAACACAAATGCTCCTTTAGATTTTGCTAATTTTATAGCTGCTAAAGTATCTGCTGTTTCACCAGATTGAGAAATTGCAATAACAACATCTTTATTTGTAATTATTGGATTTCTATACCTAAATTCAGATGCATATTCTACTTCAACAGGAATTCTAGTCATATCCTCAATCAAATACTCACCAACTAATCCTGCATGCCAAGAAGTACCACAAGCTATTATGATAATTCTGTCTGCATTAAGAAATTTATTTAGATTGTCATCTATTCCAGACATTTTAATGATTCCTTCTTTAGGTAACATTCTACCTCTGTAAGTATCTATTATAGCTTTAGGCTGCTCATAAATCTCTTTAAGCATAAAGTGTTCATATCCTCCTTTTTCAATCTCTTCTAAATTTAATTTAAGTTTTTGAATTGTTGGGTCTACTAGCGAATCGTCTTTAATTTTTCTAACTTTTATCTCTCTACCCAATTTTATAATCGCTAGTTCTTCATCCTCTAAATAAACTACATTTTTAGTATATTCTAAAAATGGTGAAGCATCAGATGCAATAAAAAACTCTTTGTCTTTTTCTCCAACTCCAATAGCTATAGGACTTCCTAAGCGAGCCACTACAACTTCATTGGGTTTAGTTTTATCAAATACAGCAATAGCATAGGCTCCTATTACATTATTTAAAGCCAATTGAACTGCTTTACCTAATTTACAACCTTCTTGTTTTTTAACCTCTTCTATTAAATTAACTAAAACTTCTGTATCTGTATCACTTTTAAAGGTATATCCTCTGGAAATAAGTTCTTTTCTTATAGAGTCGTAATTTTCTATAATTCCGTTATGAACAATAACTAAATCTCCAGATTGAGAAAAATGTGGATGAGAGTTCACATCATTAGGAACACCATGAGTAGCCCATCTTGTATGACCAATCCCAATATTTCCTGCTCTTTTTCCTTTAGTATTAGCAGTAATAGCTTCTAGATCTGAAACTTTTCCTTTTGTTTTAGATAGCTGGATATCCTTTCCATCATAAAGCATAATACCAGCACTGTCATATCCTCTATATTCTAATCTTTTCAGACCATTGATTACTATTGGGTAAGCCTCTCTTTGACCAATATATCCTGTAATACCGCACATAACAATTATTTTAAAGTGTTTTTTTTAGTCTATAAATTATTTTTTTTCAGTATAAGAAATCTTTAACCTAGCTTTTCTAACACCGTTTGCATTCTCATCATGATTTAGAAGAGTTATTGCTTTTGCACTCCAGTTATATTTTCTAAAGATTGTATCTGAAACCGAAACCGCTCCATCTGTTGGATTATATACTTTAAGTCTTAATTCTGGATTATAAGATGAATCTCCACTTAAGAGATCAGAAACGTAATCTGTAATCCTAAATGTATAGCTATCTTTCTTGTTATTCTCATTTTGTAAAAACCCTCCAAAGAAGCTTGGTTCTGTATTTTTATCTTTTAGCTGACTTTCAACTACATTTGAACTTGCATTTAATCCTCTTTTATAGAGATGCAATCTATTTGGAGCTAACGTTGTATCTGCAGATTGATTAATGTAAAAAGTAAGAGAAGCATCGTTTATCAACCAATTCTTAGCTCTTAAGTCATCTAATTGAGTACCCTTTAGTATTTCCACTTTAGCTTCACTTCCTGCAAGACCTTGTATTTTAACTTCGTTATTAGAAGGGTAAGTTCTTTCTGTCATTTTAAAGCTATTATTAACTACACCCCCCAATTGAAACGAGTAATTTTGTTTTATAACAGTATCTATCTCTGAACTATTATCTTTAAAATAAGTATTTGTGTAATATACTTCTATAAAAGGGTTTAGGTTTTCTATTGAACTAGACATATCAAATGATATTAGAGACCCCCCTCTTGTTGGGTTATTTGTTTTCTCTTTTGCTTCGATTAATAAACCTCTAAAGTAATTATTAAAGGTTTCTTGAGAATTAAAATTAGTCTTTTCAAAATTATCAATAAATACCTCCTTGCCAAAACTCTTCTTTAAGGGTATGATGGCCATAGGATATGGTATAGTTGAGGTTGTTGAGGTTGGATACCTAATGGTATCTGTATCAAATAAAGACCCATCACTAGCTTTTCTTTTAACAATCATTAGTGTATCTTTTGTGCTAGGCAAAAAATCCATATCAACAATTTCATTCAGCTCGCTTCCAATTTTTTCATAGGTTTGATCTGAAGTGTATGAATTAATTTTACTAGGATCATTAGGGTTTAGCCTACTTAAAAAAGTATTTATTTGATAAACATTTAAGGTAAATGGTAAATCTCCTATTACTGAATCTAAAGTGTATAAAGGTTTATCTGTATTAGATATCAAGGTAGCTTGATAAGGAATTCTTAGAAATACGGTATCAACTTGTGTTGCAAATAATAAATTATCAGGGTTCGTATAAGTTGTAAGAGTTGCCTCTGAATTTATTGCCACTTGAGATATTATTGAGGCTTCAACATCTTCATAATCATCATTTATAATAACTCCTAATAAATATTGACCTTGAAACCCAGAAAAAGGCTGAAAAACTAATCCTAAAGCATCTGCTCTAACATTTTGTACAGGAGCATTAGAAACTAAAACTTCTAAAATGGTATCTTTTGTGTTGAACTTGGTATTGCTTATAAGACTTGTTCCTATATCTGTGAAATCTTTTTCACAGGAAATGACTATCATTAAAAACGAAAATAAGGCTAGTAGTACTGAACCTTTTCTAAAAAATTTTCTCACTATATAACAATTAACTCGCCGAAATTAAATCAGCATAAAAATTCAAATAACTTTCTTTTAAATTCTCTGATTGAAATTCAAGTGCAGGAATTTCTTTCTCATTGATGTACTCATTTAATTCGTCTGAAATATCTTCACTTCCATGAATAATTGCATCAGAATTTTCTATTGCACTTTTTAATATGTTGGTATAGTTTGGTGTTTTTATGGTTGTAATTTTGCTTTTATTCTTTAAATCAAAATTAACTTTATCAGCTAGTTTCTCATTTAAAGCTCCTTCAAAACTACTACTATACAAAGAAGTAACTATTTTACTCTCGTTAAATAAAGGTTCTTCTTTATAAAATTCTTTAATGTATAATGGTAGCAAAGAAGCCATCCATCCGTGAACGTGAATAATATCTGGAGCCCAATTTAATTTTTTAACGGTCTCAACAACTCCTTTTGCAAAGAAAATAGCTCTTTCATCATTATCTGCAAAAAGTTGATCATCTTCATCTGTAAAAACGGCTTTTCTTTTGAAATATTCTTCGTTATCAATAAAATAAACCTGCATTCTTTCTTTTGGTATAGAAGCAACTTTAATGATTAACGGCATATCCATATCGTTCACAACCAAGTTCATTCCAGATAAACGAATTACTTCGTGTAACTGATGTCTTCTCTCATTGATGACACCAAACCTTGGCATAAAAATTCTTGTTTGTACTCCTTTAGAATGTGCATTTTTAGCAGCATTAAAGGCTGTTGATGATAACTCTGTTTCTGGTAAGTAAGGAACCACTTCTGATGAAACAAATAGTATTCTCTTGTCCTTCATTAAATCAAACTCTTTTTATAAAGATGCAAAAGTATGAATTTTTATGCTAATATCGTGTTAAAATGGTAAGTTTGCACACTTTACTTAACTATAGAGTATGAAAATTTTTATCACAAAAAAAGAGATAAAATCTTATTTATCTGGCATCAAAGTACAAAATAAATCTATTGGATTTGTACCAACTATGGGAGCATTACACCAAGGACATTTGTCTTTGATAAAAAAAGCACAACAAAAAAATGATGTGGTTGTGGTAAGCATTTTTGTTAATCCTACTCAGTTTGACAAAAAGGAAGACTTAATCAATTATCCTAAAACAATAGACAATGATACCAAATTGCTAGAAAGTGTCTCTTGCAATATTTTATTTTTACCTTCAGTAAAAGAGATGTATGCTGATGATGTTAAGTCAGAAAAGTTTGATTTTGAAGGATTAGAGCATCAAATGGAAGGTAAATTTAGAGAGGGGCATTTTGATGGTGTAGGCACTATTGTCAAAACATTATTTGAAATTGTAGCACCAAATAAAGCTTATTTTGGTCAGAAAGATTATCAGCAGTTGCGAATCATAAAAAAAATGGTAAAAAAACATCGCTTAAAAGTAAAAGTAAAAGGATGTCCTATTTTTAGAGAAGAAGATGGCTTAGCAATGAGTTCAAGAAATGCTAGATTAACTGATGATCAAAGAAAAGCAGCTCCATTTATCTATAAAACTTTAAAAAAAGTACGTAAAAAATTTGGCACAGAAAATGCTACTATACTTAATGAATGGGTAGAAAATCATTTTAAAAAACACCCTTTATTAGATCTAGAATACTTTACAATTGCTGATAAAAAGACATTAGAACCAATAAAAAAGAAAGAATCTGATAAAAAATATCGTGCTTTCATTGCAGTATTCGCAGGTAAAATACGATTGATTGACAACATTCAATTAAAAAATTAGTAACCAAAAAAATCACTATTTTTGCCGCATGTTAGTACAAGTTGTAAAATCTAAAATCCACCGTGTAAAAGTTACAGGTGCAGATTTAAATTACATAGGAAGCATTACTATTGACGAAGATCTAATGGATGCTGCCAATATTATTGAAGGTGAACGTGTTCAGATTGTAAATAATAATAACGGAGAACGTTTAGAAACTTATGCAATTCCTGGACCTCGTGGAAGTGGAGAAATTACCTTAAACGGTGCAGCAGCAAGAAGAGTTGCTGTGGGTGATGTGTTGATTTTAATTGTCTATGGATTTATGGATTTTGAAGAAGCAAAAACCTTTAAACCATCATTGGTTTTTCCTAACGAAAAAGACAATACACTTACTTAATTTTGAATATCAAAAAAATTTTAAAAACTACACTACCTCTCATTCTGGGAGGTATTTTAGTATGGTATTCTCTCTCAAAAATTTCTATAACTATTTTAATTGGTTATTTTAAAGAGGCTAACTATAGCTGGATTTTCTTAGGATTATTCTTCGGAATTTTAAGTCATTTATCAAGAGCGTATCGTTGGAAATTTATATTAGCTCCCTTAGGTTATAAACCCAAATTTACCAACAGTGTTTTAGCAGTTTTAGTAGGATACTTGGTAAATTTAGCTTTACCAAGAGCTGGAGAAATCTCTAGAGCTGCTGTTATGGCCAACTATGAGAAAATTCCGTTTGAAAAAGGTTTTGGAACTATAGTCGCAGAACGAATTGCAGATTTAATAATGATGTTAGCCATTATTGCCATCACACTCTTTGTGCAGTTTGATTTTATCTACGAACTCTTGACCAAGAATTTCGATCCCTCAAAAATAATTATTGGGGTCATTATTTTAATCATCGGGTTTTACGTTTTTACATCCTTTGTAAAAAAAGCAAAAAAAGGGTTTCTTTTAAAAATTAAAACCTTTGTTTCTGGTTTAATAGAAGGGGTTACCAGTATTTTTAAAATGAAAAACAAATGGGCTTTTATTTTTCATACGGTATTTATTTGGGCAATGTATGTGGCCATGTTTTGGGCTACCATTCCTGCTATTGAAGGTTTAGAAGTTCCTTTAGGTGGAATTTTAATTGGTTTTATTGCTGGAGGATTTTCGATTGCTGCCACAAATGGTGGTGTTGGCTTGTATCCTATTGCAGTTGCTGGAGCCTTAGCTTTGTTTGATATCCCTACAGAACCTGCCACAGCTTTTGGCTGGATTATGTGGACTGCACAAACAGCTATGATTATCATTTTTGGAGGCTTAGCATTTTTATTATTACCTATTTTAAACAAACAGAAATAATTTTTGGGCGTTCCCACGCAAAAAAGCGTGGTCGTGCTTTTCACTATATCTTTTTGCCAAAAAAAAAGCAAAAAGGATGCCGTTTCAATCACTAACGCAAGTGTTAGCTAGCTTTTAGAAAACTAAGAAAAATTATTCCCAATTTACTTTGTAACTTTACACCTTTCAAACTTTGCAACTCTAATAAAATGGCCAAAACCAAAACAACTTTTTTCTGTCAAAACTGTGGCACACAACATGCAAAATGGGTAGGGCAATGTGGTGCCTGTAAAGAATGGAATACCATTGTAGAAGAAGTTATTCAAACAGCAGAAAAACGTGTTTGGAAACAAGCTACAACTGCAAAACAAACCATAAACAAACCTTTAAAGATAGCAGATATTGTTCTAAATCCTGAAGAAAGAGTAATTACCAACAATAACGAATTAGATACCGTTTTGGGTGGTGGTTTGGTAAAAGGCTCTGTTACGCTTTTAGGAGGTGAACCTGGTATTGGAAAATCAACTTTATTGTTGCAAGTTGCGCTAAATATCAGTCAGAAAGTACTGTACGTTTCTGGTGAAGAAAGTCAATCTCAAATAAAAATGAGAGCAGAACGTTTAGATGCTGAAAACTCGAATTGCTTAATTTTAACAGAAACCAATACCCAACAAATATTCAAAAATATAGAAGAAACTGAACCCGAAGTTTTGGTGATAGATTCTATACAAACCCTACATACCAATTCTATTGAAGCTTCTCCTGGAAGCATTTCTCAGATTAGAGAAACGGCTGCAGAATTGATAAAATTCGCCAAAGAAACTGCAACTCCTGTCTTATTAATTGGTCATATTAATAAAGAAGGAAACATTGCAGGTCCTAAAATTTTAGAACACATGGTAGATGTTGTTTTACAGTTTGAAGGCGATAGAAACCATACCTATAGAATTTTAAGAAGTCAGAAAAACAGATTTGGTTCTACTTCAGAATTAGGAATTTATGAAATGCTATCTAATGGTTTGCGAGAAATATCCAATCCCTCAGAAATTTTAATTTCAAAAAAAGATGCAGATTTAAGTGGAACTGCAATTGCATCAACCTTAGAAGGAATCAGACCCTTAATGATAGAAATTCAAGCTTTGGTTTCTACAGCAGTTTATGGAACTCCTCAACGTTCTACAACTGGTTACAACCTAAAACGACTAAATATGTTATTAGCTGTTTTAGAAAAAAGAGCAGGTTTTAAATTAGGTGCAAAAGATGTGTTTTTAAACATTACAGGAGGCATTAATGTAGATGATCCTGCCATTGATTTGGCTGTGGTTGCTGCCATTTTATCTTCTAACCAAGATATTGCCATTAACCCAAATGTATGTTTTGCTGCAGAAGTAGGTTTGGCTGGAGAAATTAGACCGGTTTCTAAAATTGATCAACGTATTACAGAGGCAGAAAAATTAGGTTATAGAAGTTTTGTAGCTTCTAAATACAATAAAATTTCTTCAAAAAATCATTCAATAAAACTGATTTTAGTAGGTAAAATTGAAGAGGCTTTTGCTACGTTGTTTGCTTAAAGTTATTTAATATGACTTTTTTTAATAAACTCTTTTAACTCTAAAAAGTTACCATTAAACTTATCAAAATCATCTAACTCACTATCTAAGTTATAACTGTCTGTTTTTTGCCAAAAAACCCATTTTTTATTTTTCCATACTTTTGGTAAATCAGGCGATTTTTTTTCTCTGTTTTTGAAGGTTTTACTTTCTCTTTACAGCTAGATATTAAACTGCAAAAAACTATTAAAAAGGGTAAAATTGATTTCATACTCATAATATATTAAAGAAGTAAATAAGAAAGTTAGTTTTTTAAGATAGAAAAAACTACAAGAAAAAATACCTATTTTAAACAAAAAACCAAGCTAAAAAGCTTGGTTTTAATTTATTGTACTATAAAAAGTAGTTTACTTCTTATTTACTTCTTTAATATATTTATCTAAAGCCATAGTCATAGAAGGTGTTTCTGGTGTTGGTGCAGTGATATCACACTTTAGTCCAGCTTCTGTAGCAGCTTTTACAGTAGAATTACCAAATACAGCAATTCTTGTATCGTTTTGTTTAAAATTTGGAAAGTTCTTTAATAATGATTCTATTCCAGAGGGACTAAAGAATACCAAAACATCGTAAAATACATTTTCTAAATCAGACAAATCACTTACAACTGTTCTATACAAATCTGCTCTCGTCCAACTTACACCTAATTTATCTAACTCTTCAGGTATTAAAGGCTTTAATTTATCTGAAGAAGGTAATAAAAACTTCTCGTTTTTATGTTTCTTAATCAATTTTGTCAATTCAGGAAACGTTCTTTGACCTACATAAATTTTACGCTTTCTGTACACCACATATTTTTGCAAATAATAAGCTACAGCTTCAGATTGACAGAAGTATTTCATATCATCTGGCACTTTAAAACGCATTTCTTCAGCAATTCTAAAAAAATGATCTACTGCATTTCTACTTGTTAAAATGATTGCAGAAAAGTTATTCAGGTCAATTTTTTGAACTCTCACCTCTTTAACAGGAATTCCTTCTACATGGATAAAAGGTCTAAAATCAATTTTAACCTTTTGTTTGTCCGATAAATCAAAGTAAGGGGATGTTTCTGCCTTGGGCTCTGGCTGCGATACTAGTATCGTTTTCACTTTCATACGCTTTCGTTTTCTAATATTAAAACATCAATTTAAACAAAATCAATAGCGGTGCTATTTCGAAGGCGCAAAGGTACAAAATAAAATAAAACAACTTGCTAAAAATCAGCTTTTTGTTATTTTGAAAGTGAGTAATAAATCGAATTAAGAATAGGAATATTGAAAAATAGAGCAGAAAATCAACCCCCAATTGGGTATATTGCACTAAAATGGTAGCAATAAAAAGAAAAAAACAAATGGAATATAGGTAACTAAATTTAGACACGATGAAAAATCGAGTGATTTTTCTTACCTGAAACACTAAAGAAAGTAAGTATTCTATCCCCCATTTTAGCATAAAGTAAGAAAATACGGCTAAAAAAATTATCAAAAAAGAGAAAAAATCTTTTGATACATTTGTCGAATAGTAAGTTACAAGATGGTATAATACAATAGAAAGCACAATACCAGAAAACAAATAAATAGTAATTTGAAAACTGTTTAAAAAACTTGTATCCTCTTCAATTTCATCCTCTACAAAATTTTTAGTGAACAATGCCAAAGCATACCCTTTAAGTTTGTTTGCATTTGATGCTTTTAATACAACAACCGCAAACAATAACACAACGAAAACAATGGTTAGCCAATTGTCGTTTATATAGGTTTTTTCTAATGCTTGCAAAGTTCTAGTTTCGTTTAAGATTAACACAAAATTAGTAATTATTTAGTGTATATTTGCTTTTATTACAAGCTGATTGTTTATTTATGTCAGACGCTTTAGTCATAATTCCTACTTACAACGAAAAAGAAAACATTGAGTCCATCATAAAAACTGTTTTTCTTCAGAAAAAAGAGTTTCATATTTTGGTTGTTGATGATAATTCTCCTGATGGAACTGCAGTCATTGTTGAGCAATTAATGACCCAATTTCCAAAACAACTTTTTATTGAAAAACGTAAAGGAAAAAATGGTTTAGGTACTGCATATATACATGGATTTAAGTGGGCTTTGTCAAAAAAATATGACTATATCATTGAGATGGATGCAGATTTTTCTCATAATCCTAAAGATTTAGTCCGTTTATACAATGCTTGCCATAGTGAAAAAGGTGATGTCTCTGTAGGTTCTAGATATGTAAACAATCAAGTAAATGTTGTAAATTGGGATATTAAACGATTATTGCTATCCTATTTTGCTTCTAGATATGTACGTTTTATTACTAGAATTCCTGTTTTTGATACTACAGCAGGTTTTGTTTGTTGGAAACGTAATGTTTTAGAAACCATACAACTAGACAAAATAAAATTCATTGGTTATGCTTTTCAAATTGAAATGAAATTTAAAGCTTGGAAACATGGATTTAATATTAAAGAAGTTTCTGTAATTTTTACAGATAGAGATTTAGGGGCTTCAAAAATGAGCGGAAACATTATTTCTGAAGCGCTTTTTGGAGTAATAAGAATGAGATTAAAAGGATTACCAAAATAAAATTAAAATGAGTTCTTACTTGATAAAAAATGCCACAATAGTTAATG
>P_2C_Liq_1_UnCtyDRAFT_1001137_pt1 | contig 10358 bp, 10 predicted proteins | sample Pon2CUnioCityCA_2_FD_10234 | JGI IMG/M metagenome (IMG submission 10234)
CCCGGCCAGGCGATGCCCGGGGGCGGCTCGTCGGCCTTGGCCGTCGCGTCCATCTGTCGATCGGCGTGCTCGATCTGTGCCGGGATGCGGGCGATGACGACATTCAGAAAGCTGCCGATGAGTGCGCCGATAATGAAAGCCGCTATTACCATTAAGAGCACGTTATATCGGCTTTAATTGGCGGTTTGGAATGTCCACTCGTCGTTCCCGCTTGGCCCTGATGAAGGCGTTTGACAGTCTTGCGGCGGATCATTCAGATCATCGAGACCAGTGATCGTGCCGCCTACCTCGAACCGATCGGACACGCATAACCAGCAGGGGTTTTTCCCCTTACCGCATCCCGAGCTCACTTCGATGGTGAGATCCCCGTTCACTATGAGACCTTCAAGCTCGATATCCGCATTAGGATTAAATTTTATGTCCGTATCACCCTGGAAATAGACTTGATCTGTCGGATCGGGCTCACTCCCGTTATTAAAACCACAATCATTAGCGTCTTGCTTGCATGCCTTAAGCTCGCCGCTATCGATATAATTCGCGGGCGGGGTTTGTGGTACCTCACCACCGCCGCTGCCGGGGACGCCGGTCCGATTATAGATAAACCGATATCCCCAGCGGTTTGCAGCGGCCTCGATCGCCCCAGTATAGGTCGTACCATCTGATTCCACGAATGCATCACCCGGCAGGGCTTCACCGAGGTCTGTCTGCACCTGGGCGTCTTCCCGCCCAGCAATGAGGGCAAGACGATATGAGTCGGCGACACCCAGGCCGCGCAGCATGCGGATATCTTCGGTGAGGGTTACGGCGCGTTGCTGGAGGATTGTCATCAGGCCCGCCGTTATCGTCCCGATGCCGACAAGTACAACCAGCGTCATGATCAGGATGCTACCGGTCTGGCGGCCTCGTGGCGTGTGGTCAGTGCCTAGCATCATTGAGGGTCCCTCTTGAAAGCACGAAGCCGGGCGTCGTCGATAGTGAGTTCATAGAGTCGGAGATTACTCGGTCCAACCCGGCTGCATGTGAACTCCTCGACATTACCGATAAGTCTATCGCCGTTGAGGTCCAGACTTTCGCCATCCAATTCGTAGCTCTGACTACCAATGGCCAACGTATTATCATTGCATACGACTTGGTCGCTATCGTCGCTCAGTCTAATTTCCTTAGACATTCGGGTCAGGGCGTAGTCGATATCGACCTGACGGGCGGCGGCATCGCTAACAGTGTGGCGGGCCTCAATGAGATTGATGAATGGTCGCGCGATCACTGCGCCGATTATGCCCAGCAGCAAAAGCGCGATAACAACTTCGAGCAACGTGAAGCCGCTCCGGCATTTCGATCGATTAGTCAGTTTCGATGACATCATTCGCTGAGTTACCAGATTCAGCCATTTCCGCGGCCAGGTTTACCGTTCCCGCCTGCATTTCCATTCCCGCCGCCCGGATTGCCGTTACCGCCAGCGTTGCCATTCCCGCCGCCCGGAGTGCCGTTACCGCCGGCGTTGCCATTCCCGCCGCCTTCATCGCCTCCGCCAGACCAGGGTACGATCAGATCAATCGACCGCCCTGCATTCACTGTAATCCGGAACTGAGTCGCAGACTCCGACGCCACGGCTTCTTCACGGCATTCGAGCTCGCCCGATTGCTGGCCCGAAATAGCACAGACATTGGTCAGCGCCGTCTTGACAGTCGGGTTATTGACCCAGCCTTCGAGTTGGCCCGAGGAGACATCCATCCAGGCTGGCGTACATTCATCCTGTGGCGCTGGTTTCGAATTGGACTGGGCCCATTGATCGGTTTCGTGGACGGCGAGAATCGTCTCGTAGCATGAGGCGGCGTTACGGACCGCTTCCCGGGACTGGTTGTTAGTCTGATTGAGGTTCAAGCCGCCGACGAGGAGTGAGGCCACGGCTGATGCGCCCAGACCAATGAGGGCAAGGGTTAGCACGATCTCGATTAGCGTGACCCCGCGCTCACGGGGGTAAGGTGGACTGAAGGCTTTTATGAGCATGGGCCTTCTCGGATGGGGCCGTTCTCAGTAGGCAAGCAGATCCGCAGGGTGTCGCCTGCTCCATCGATTGTTATTTCTACAGGCGTTGGTGGTGGGCTTTCAAGCGAGCCATTGCCTTCATACGAGAATGCGAGCTCGTCCGGATCGACGGTCCATTGGGTGGAGACGACGCCTGCCAGATTGGCCGTTACTGTCGGCGGGCCATTTGATGGCTCAAGCCGATGCAAGGCCTCTGCCCGCGCACGACGGAGCTCAGCTATGACCGTGTCGCGGGCGGCAAGCTGCTCGGCGAGGCCCTTGCCAGCGAAGTCGAAATTCCTCAATCCCAGCGTCGCCAACACCCCCAGCACCCCAATCACAAACACGATCTCGATGAGCGTGAACCCGACCTGGCGTGCCATCAGAATGCGGAGCTCATCTGCCAGATCGGCATGAAGATCCCGGCCGCCAGCACGAGGACCAGCAGCCCGATAAAGCCGATCATGATCGGCTCGATGTACGAGGGCAGGCGTTTGAGGTCTTCATCGACCTCGCTTTCGTAGAAGTCGGCCACCTGATCCATCAGATCGGCCAGCTGACCGGTTTCCTCGCCAACGGCGAGCATCTGCAACACCATGGGGGTGAACAGCCCGCTGCGCTCGCAGACCGTGTGCAGGCTCTCGCCGCGCTCGATGCCGCTGCGAAGCCCGCGGATCCCCTGACTGACATAGTAGTTGTCGGTGGCATCCGCGACGGTATCAATGGCCGTGAGCAGGGGCACGCCGGCGCGTAGCGCCATGGCGAAGGTGCGGGTAAAGCGCGCCAGCAGGGCCCGCCGCATGACCGGCCCGGCGATGGGGATGCGCAGCTTGAAGCGATCCCACTGCAGTCGGCCGGCGTCGCCACGCAGGTAGTAGCGCAGCAGCAGCACGCCGACGGCGGCACCAATGAGCATCATCACCCCATACTGCTGGGTGAATGACGAGGTCGCGAGCAGCGCGCGAGTGGCAAGTGGCAGCTGGGTGTCGAGGCTCTCGAACAGGTCGGCGAATGTCGGGATCACGAAGACGTTGACGACCACGAATGCGCCCAGGATCGCGATCAGCACGAACATGGGATAGCGCAGCGCCGACTTGATCCGCTCGCGGGTCTGACGTTCCTGCTCGAGGTTGTCCGCCATTTGGGTGAGCGCACTCTCGAGCTGGCCGGACTCTTCGCCGACGCGCATCATGTGAATGAACAGCGGCGGGAAAACGTCGCTGTGCTCGGCCATGCTTTCGGCCAGCGCCGTACCGCCCTCGAGGCTGCCCGCGACGGAATAGAGGGCTTCTTCGAGACGCTCCTGCTGGGCATTCTCGGCCAGACCACGGATCGCGCGGATCACCGGGACGCCGGCATGCAGCAGCGAGCGAAAGTGCCGGGCGAAGATGATCAGGTCATTAAGCGGGATCGGGCGCTTGAGATAGCGGGCGATGAGCTGACCCACGTCGGTACTGGCGCCCAGTTTTCGATTGTCCGATTGCTGCAGGGACAGCGGTGTCGCCCCCAGATCGAGCACGTAGGCGGCGGCGCGGCTCTGATCCTCGGCGTCGACCTCGCCCTGAATGAGCTGACCTTCGCTGGTGCGGGCCCGGTAATTAAAGCGTGGCATCTCTATTCCGCCTCGCCGATACGCTCGCCGAGCACGCGCACGACCTCGGCGACATTGGTCTGACCGCGCTCGATGAATTCAAGCGCCATACCCACCAAAGGAACATAGGCGGAGGCCGCCTGGGCGCGTTCGGCAAACGCCGAAACATCGCGCTGGCGCAGGGCCTGGCGCATGCCCGTGTCGACCTCCACAAGCTCGAACAGCCCGATGCGGCCACTGTACCCTGACTGCTCGCAGATCGGACAACCACGGCCTTCGTGGATCACCAGATCTTCGGGGTGGGAGTGGCCAGCCCGCGTCAGCCAGGCGATTTCATCCTCATTGACGGGACGCGTCTCGGCGCACTGGTTGCAAACCCGACGCAGCAGCCGCTGGGCGACGATGCCGCGCAACGCGGCGGCGAGCATGAAGGGCTCAATGCCCATATCGAGCAGGCGATTGGCACTCGAGACTGCGTCGTTGGTATGCAGTGTCGAGAGCACGCGGTGGCCGGTGATCGCCGCCCGCAGGGCGATGTCGGCGGTCTCGGCGTCGCGGATCTCGCCAATCATCACGATATCCGGGTCCTGGCGCAGCGAGGTTCTCAGCACGCGGGCAAAATCCAGGCCGATCTGCTCGCGCACCTGCACCTGGGTGACCCGATGCAGGGCATACTCCACCGGATCCTCGACGGTGATGATCTTGACCTCGGGCGTGTTCATTTCGCTGAGCGCGCCGTAGAGGGTTGTCGATTTGCCTGACCCGGTGGGCCCCGTGACCAGGATCAAGCCATTCGGGATGGTCATCAGCCCTCGAAAGCGTGCGAGTAGATCGGCCGCCATCCCGGTCTGATCCAGCGAGGAAACGGCAGCACTCTGGTCGAGTAGACGCATGACCACGCTCTCGCCGTACTGCTGGGGCAGCGTGGATAGGCGCACATCGATGCGCCGGCCCTGCACCCGCGACTGAAAGCGCCCATCCTGGGGCAGGCGGCGCTCGGTAATGTTGAGCCCAGCCATGATCTTTAGCAGCGAGACGAGGGCATTCTGCATATTGCCCTGGCGGACCAGTCGCTCGTGGAGGATGCCGTCCTTGCGGGTGCGGATCCGCAGTTCCTTTTCTTCGGGCTCGATGTGGATATCCGAGACCCCGCGCTGGATGGCGTCTTCCATGAGCGTTTTCAGCAATCGCACGGCGGGGGAGCTGGCACGGCCCGTGCCGACGTTGAGATTGGTCAGATCGATCTCGTCGCTGCCGGCAAGCTCCTCGGTGATCTCGTCGGCAATGCTCTCGAGCTCGTCGGTGCGGGCGTAGACCATGTTGATGGTGTCGATGATCGCCTGCCGCCCGGCGAGCCTGAACTCCACCGGTTTTGGCAGGATCCGCTCGACCTCGTCGAGCGCCATGATGTCGCCGGGGTCGTCCGTGGCCACCACGAACTTCTCGCCGGTCTCCTCGAGAATCAGCGCGCCGAAGCGCCGCGCGGCGTCCTCGGGCAACTGCTGCGCAATCTCCTTGTCCACCCAGTAGCGCGAAGGGTCGGCCGTTCGCACGCCGTAGTGCTCGGCGAGCACGGTGTTAAGGTCACGCTCGGCAAGTCGCCCGGTCTGCACGAGCGCCTCGCCCACGGCAAGGCCCGAGCGCTTTTGCTCCTCCAGTGCAGCCTTCAGGTCCGATTCCGTGATCAGCCCCCGTTCAATGAGCTGATCACCCAGCCGTTGCGGCCGTTCAGGTCGGGCGGCGGCCATTGCGATCAGTCTCCATAGGGCAGGGCAAAGTCGCGAAGCGCTTGCCGCCGATTGCGGGCATAGTCGCGGATACTCGCATCCACATCGGGCTGGTCGAGTAGCTCGCCCCAGGCTCGACGCGCCGGTTCGCTGGCACCGAGGCGGTCCTGGCAAAGCGCTTCGCCGAGGATCCAGGCAGGATTGTTCGGCTCGACACCGCGCAGCTCGGCATAAACCCCCGCCGCTTCGGCGTGCTGACCGGTCTGCCGGTAGAGATCAGCCAGATGGGCGCGAATGGGTGTAGCCGGAGCCTCCGCGGGCGGTCGGATGGCCTCGAGCGCGTCGATGGCGGTCGCGGCATCGTTATTCTGCCGCGCGACCCGGGCCAGCAAACGCGCGGTCTCAAGATCATCGGGGACCCGCGTCAGACCCTCGGCGAGCACCGCCTGGGCTCGGCCCAATCGGTCGGTGGCGATGAGGATCCGGGCGTATCCGCGCCGGGCGGCGAGCAGTGTCGGATCAAGCGACAGGGCCTCGCGGAAGTGGCGGGCGGCGGCGAGCAGGTCGTCGCCCGCAAGGGCGCGCTGGGCTTCATGATAGCGCTCGAGGGCACGCTCCTCGGTCGAGACGGTGGACGGCGAGCGTTGCATCTCGCCGTCCTGCGCCAGCGCCGTTGCGGTGATCCCCAACGCGGTCAGGGCCGCCATCAAGACAATCGCGTAGCGGTGATATCTCACAGCATGGCCTCCCGCTGACGCTCGAGGGCGCGTTGCCAGGTATCCTCGCCGATCACCGTTGGCCGGAGCAGGATCACGAGCTCGACCTTGCGCGAGACCTGGCGCTGGCGGCTGAACAGCAGACTCAGCGGCGGCAGATCGCCCAGTACCGGCACCGAGGCGTCGCGGCTTTCGTCGCGTTGCTCCATGAGTCCGCCGATGATGATCAGATCGCCGTCCTCGGCGCGGACAATGGAATCCGACTGGCGCACATCGCTGCTTGCCAGATCAAAGGTCACCGTCTCGCCTGCGGCGGTCTGCACTGTGCGCGGGACGTCGGTCACACTGGTCACTGAGGGCTGGACGTGCATGGTGACCGAGCCGTCGGCGTCAATGCTTGGGGTGACATCGAGTGAGATACCCGAGAAGAACGACCGGAACTCGGGGTCGACCGTGGTCTGCGCCGTGCCATCGGTGGTGGTGGTGTCCAGATCGACACCGGTCTGGAAGAACGTGTCGGTGCCCACCTTGATCAGCGCCTTCTGGTTGTTGAGCGTGGAGACCCGGGGCGAGGAGAGCACCATGACGTCGCCCTGCTGGTCGAGCGCGTCAATGGTTACATCGAATGAGCCGTTGCGCAGGATCCCCAGCTCGAATAACCCGCCGATGTCGGTGGGGGGAGTCAGCGAGACATCCGTCTGGGTGTCGCCGGCGGCGAAGGCATTGGTGGTCCCGTCTTCGCTGGCGTTATCCCGCGAGAGCACGTCCCAGTCGATGCCCGCCTCGAACTGGTCATCGAGGGTCACCTCGACGATGCGCGCTTCGAGAATGACCTGGCGGTTGACGGTGGTCTGCAGGCCCTCGATGAAGGTCTCGACCTGCTCGAGTGCATCGGGTGTGGCGCGCACGACGATGGCCCCGGCCTCGGGGCTTGTGACAACGCGCGCCCGATCGCCGGTGTCGGCGGTGGCAGGCGCGGCGTCCTGCGGTTCGCCGCTTGCGAGGGCGGCCAGACTGTCGGTGGCGGATGCGGCCGCGGTGTCGTCACCTTGCGCGGCATTGCCCGGCGCGCCGTTTTCCGACGAGGTCTGCCCGGTGATGATCTCCTCGATGGCGGCCTCGACATCCGTCCACAGGCGGGAGCTGCTACGGGTGGTCAGGTTGCTGCCACTGACCTGATCGTCGCCCGCGTTATCGCTCTCCTCGGAGGACTCGATTTCACCACCGGCGATGCTGGTGCCGGATAATCCCTCCCGCTGGACATTGATGTAATGCAGCCGGAAAACGCGGGTCTCGAGCACCGAGGGCAGGACCATGTACGAGCCCTGGGTGCGGCGGTAGTGATAGCCGTAGCCCTCGCGCAGGATCTCCATGACCTCGGGGACCGAAACGTCGGTGAGCCGCAATGAAATCGTGCCCTCGACATCCGGGTGCACCAGGACGTTGTACGGGGTGTCTGCGACAAGCCCATGGTAGAAGTTGGCCACCGGCACGGCGTCGGCGTTGATGTCGAAGCGTGGTTCAGTCACCGGCGCCTGCATACGGCCTTCGAGCGGCGGTGGCTGCAGCATGGCCGTTGCGGCCGCCGGCAGGGGAGGCGGCGCGGCGGCCTGATCGGGCGCGCCCGCACGATTGTCGAGCGCCTCGGCCAGTGCGACATCCTGGTCGTTGGCCGATGGCCCACCGCGGGTCCCACAGCCTGTCAGCACCACGATGACGAAAACGGCGAACAAGGCATTTTTCATGCTCATTATGGTTTTGAATCTCCCGGCCTGTCGTCTGGCCATTGCTTGACGACACCATTGTCGACGACCCGCTCGCTCGAGCGCTCTCCATCCTTTTCAAACTGCACGCCATTGAGGTGGATTGATGCAAGCGTCCCGCGTTCGGTGCGCTCGCCGAGCTCGCGGCGCTGGCCACCGATCCAGGCGGCGCGCTCCCATTCGCCGCCACGCAGGCGCTGGATCACCCCGTCGGTTGACACCGGCGGGGTATCGGCGGTGTCGGCCTGCGCGTTCTCGGCTGGCTCGTCCTCCAGTTGGGCCTGCTCGAGCGCACGCAGCAGCGCCGTCGGCGGCGCCGTCGGATCCGTGATGCCTTGCGCGTCGAGCGATGTGCTTGCCAACGCGAGCAAGCCCGCGGCCACAGCGCCGATGAGTGAGTTACTGATTGCTGCCTCCCAATGCGTAGAGATCAAATCGCACCGTGACCCGCGCGGTGGGATGATCGCTCACCTCATAATCGAGCAGACGCCAGACAAGCGGCACCGCCAGCGCTTCGAGCCGCGAGAGCAACGCGACGGTCTGGGCGAAGGTCGCCTCAAAAACCAGTCGCATCTGTCGATGCTCAACGCCGGCGCCGGGTTCCCCGTTACCGCCCGTTGCGGCCGATTCCGAGCCCATCTGGCGGTCGAACCGGATGATGGTCAGTCCGTCGCTGCCCTCAAGCGTTGACTCGAAGCGCCGCAGTGCCGCGGTCACCGGTAGCGTGGCGATAAAGTCGAGCGCCTGGTTGTCGTTGTTGCCGGTCAGATCGGCGATGTCCTCACGCAATGTCTCGATCTCGGCGCGGACGGCCGCGTCCGGGGCCTGCAGCTCAGCGATCTGCTGCTCGAGCGTAGTGGCGCTTGTCTCGAGTTGGNTGATCTCCGAGGCAAGCGCGCGCTGTCGCGCGTTCTGGTCGGCCAGNGCCGCGGTNTGTGCCGAGAAAAGCGTCATCTGCCAGATCAGCGCGATCACGATGAACGCCCCGGCAAACACCAGCACCCGCTCGCGGGGGGTCCGGCCCGCGAGCCATTCGCCGGCGCGNTCCGTGCGCTTTTNAANGGAGCGGAGGATCCGACTCCCGCGCAGTGGCTGACCGTGTGCCATGCCGCGTTATCCGTCCCGTCTCAAAAGACGGCGTAAGTCATTGTTGTCAGGCGTTGATTCAGTCTCGCGACTGGCGCTCGGCTTTGCAACCGATCCGGCGCCGCTGATCAAAAAGTCGTGGACAACCAGTCCGCCGGCGGCCTCGGTGCGGTTGTTGATGTCTACGGTCTCGGCCGACCAGTCCTTAAATGCCGGGGCTTGCTCGAGGCGCGCGGCGAAGGCCTCGGCCTGAAAGGGCTCGAGGGTGCGCCCGCGGATCACGACCTGATCGGCATCCATGGAAACGGACTGNAGCCACACGGGCTCGACCCGCGCATTGCCAAGCGCTGTCAGCGGCTCGGCAAAACCCGCGGTGAGGTCGGTATCGAGCGTTTCGAAGGCGGTCAGTGCCTGCTCGTAGGTCGCGTAGCGCTGTTGCAGGGCATCGCGCCGGGCCACGAGCTCCGCGGACGGACCGGATTGGCGTTTATTCTCAAGGGTTTGCTGTAACTCGTTGACCCGTGCCTGCTGCGCATCGCGCTCGCGGGTCGCCTGCTCGAGGGCGCTCCCGCCCTGATGGAGTTGCCAGGTCTGCACGCCGCTGATGGCCACCAGCACCAGCACCGCTGCCGTTGTCAGTCGCAGCAGCGGGCCGGGCGCGGTCATCGACCGGTCCTTTGCCGGCGGTTGATAGATCGAGGCGTTGGCCGGCAGCGCCGCGTCCATGGTCCCCGCGACCGCCAGCATGCCCTGGGGCGTGGTGGCCGTTGCCTGCGTCGCCGCATCGGCCGGAGTCACGTAGCCAGGAAGGCCAAGAATAGCCGTCTCGACGCCCAGCGTGTTGCCGAGGGCGTCCGACAGCGACTCCATCCCCGGGGCATCCGGCCCGATGAGTGCGCTTGCCAGCGGGGTATCAGAGAGGCGCTTATTGAAATTGGTTGCTGTGCGCGAGCATTCGCTGATGAGCTGGTCGGCCTGTCGGGCCTCGACGCCGACGTCGCGATCGACGTCCATCGTGACGGTGCGCGACAGGTACAGATCACTTCCGCGGGAGACCGCGATGCCAGTGCTTCGTTGCGCGACGAACGCGGTCAGGATCGGCGGGGCGTCGGCTTGAGACGTCTCGGCCGTGGCGTCGATCCTTTGATTGGCCAGCGTAATGAGGGCCGTTTCGCGCGGGTAGACCCCCCGAAGGTCGAGGCCCGCCGCGCGTACTGCCTCGGTCATTTGATCCAGAAGGCTCTGGGACATGATCGTGGCGCGGACCAGCGATGGCTCCTGGGCTCCGGCCTCGCGATCATTTTTCAATCGCACGCCCGTGGCAATGATCTCTTCATTACTCAGCACGCCCGGCGGGGTGACGCGCCAGGGCAGGGCGTCGCGCAGTTCGTCGTCGCCCACGCCGGGCACATCAACGAACTGCGTCTCGTAATCGTTGCGGCTTAGCGTG
>P_2C_Liq_1_UnCtyDRAFT_1001138_pt1 | contig 10350 bp, 10 predicted proteins | sample Pon2CUnioCityCA_2_FD_10234 | JGI IMG/M metagenome (IMG submission 10234)
TAGACATGATACATTCGGAGACGGAGTCATTGCAAATGTTGGAGATAAATTAGCTAGCGTGGTTAAAACGTTTAAAGCAAATGAATCAATAGTTAATGAAGCTAAATCATTCTCAGAAAGCGAAATTAAAGCGACGGCTGAAATAGTTGCAGCTGCAGTTGCAAGGGTTGAAGGAACTAAGACAAAGGTTATAAACTTTGAAACTTTAGATAAGAATGGTAAGATTGCAGGATTTTATATTCACAAAGATAACGATACGAAAGGTGCTCCTTCGAGATATTGGGTTACTGATTCTGGAGAAGTTGTTTCAGCATTTAGACATGATACATTCGGAGACGGAGTCATTGCAAATGTTGGAGATAAATTAGCTAGCGTGGTTAAAACGTTTAAAGCAAATGAATCAATAGTTAATGAAGGTGCCCGTGTCATGGCCAAAAAATTATTACAAAGCCTTATTGACGGCGAAACTTCAAGAGTTGAAGGTATCAAAATGTCAAAGGAGATGGCAGAACATTTATTAAATTGGATTAATACTTCTCCATTTGGTAAAAAGAATGAGAAGTTACCTTTAGAAATGCTAATTAAAGCCAGTTTTAACTGGGGTATTGAGAGAGGTTTACCATCTAATTTAAAGAGTGAACTAGCTGATTTAAAATCAGCCGTTAGCGAATCAGTAAACGAAGCTGAAGTTAGTTCAGATGCAGAATTTAAAGAATATGCGTTCACAGTTTTAAAGAAAGCATTTGGATCTGATTTTGACGAGGCTAAAGGACAGGAAGTTGTTGATGGAATCTTAAAGAGTTCTGATGGAGACTACGGTGCTGCAGTTGGAATGTTAACAAGTTCTTTAGGAGAATCAGTTACTAATGAAGCAATTGATGTTAAATACTGGGAAGATTACCATGAAAAATCTACAAAAATAACTTCAGCATCTAAAGTTACAAGAGCAGTAGAAGATGAAGTTGAAGACTGGAACGATAACAACGAAAATGGTTCAGAAAACGAAGTAACTTCCGCTGGAGAAAAGAAGGTAATGAATTTAGCTCGTGATTTTTTTAAAGCAGCAGGATGGATCTCATCTGATATTATTCAGGCCATGATCGCTCAAGAATCTTAATAAAAAAAAATAAAAGTTTGACCTGGATTTTACCGGGTCAAACTTTTTTAATATATTAACAGTATGAAACTATTATCATTTCAAGAGTTTTTAATTGAAAAGGCAAATCAAGACCTAACTGAGTGGAGAGATTCTCAACTCGTGATGGAAGGTGGAGCTGCTGGTCATATGAGTCATCCATTTGATGAAAAGGATTTAACCTTTGGTGACTTTAAGAAAATCATCGAAGCTGGGTTACAGGGAGAATTAAACTTTGAAGAGGAACCAACTGAAAAAACCGATGGTCAAAACGTATTTGCTACAGTTCAAGACGGTGAAGTTAAATTTGCACGTAATAAAACTGAGCTAAAAAATCCAATGGATTTGAAAACCTTTAAACAAAAGTTTGAAGGTCACCCTAGCCCATTAGTTCAAGACACTTTTCAGTTTGCAGCTGAAGACTTAGCCAATTCACTGGTTAAATTACCCACAAAAGACTTGGAAGTATTTGATAATGGTAAGAATTTCATGAACATGGAATTAATTTACTCAAAAAATCCAAACGTAATTTATTATGATCGTGATTTAATTCAGTTTCACGGTATTAAAAAGACTGACGGTGGAGGTAACATCATCGGTGAAGACAATAAACCCGCCCGTTCAATTGCAGCTGCAATGCAAAAACTGAACGTAGATATGGGTAAAACATTCACGGTTATTCCACCCCAAATAGTTAAAATTGGTAAAGACATTGACTTTGAACAAAACAAAGCTAGATTCATCAAGCAGGTTGAAACCCTAAAGAATCAATATAATTTATCAGATAGTGATGAGGTTTCAAAATATCATGAAATGTGGTGGAGAGAACAAATTGATAAGAGCTTTCCAAATTTACAACAAGACTATAAAGAAGGGCTCCTATTAAGATGGGCGTATGGAGATAAAAAGACTCTGAATATGAGAAGTCTGGCAAAAGAAGTAGGTAAAGATGAAGCGGCAGCTATCAAGAAATTCGACAAGGAAGACTTTAAGAAAAAGCAAAAAGAGAACATTAGACCCTTTGAAGACCTTTTCTTAGAATTGGGTAGTGTAATCTTAAAGAATGCTAGTAATTTTGTGGCAGCAAATCCAACGGCTGAAATGCAAAGACTGCATACTCAAATTAGAACTGAAGCTGATAATATTAAGAAAGGTGGAGACACGAAGCAAATTGAAAAGGTAATGGCTGAACTAGATCGCTTAAACAGAATTGGAGGTATTGAATCAATTATTCCAACTGAAGGCATTGTATTTCGCTACAAGGGCAAAGTAATGAAGCTAACTGGGACGTTTGCAGCGATTAATCAACTAATGGGTATTATCAAATACGGTAGATAAATAATAATATGGCACTGCAAAAACTTAGAGACTATTTTCAACAAACTAACATTAATCATTTTGAGCAGATGTTAAAGAGTCGTGTTCTAGTGGTTGAGAAAATTTCAGCCCCTTCCTTTTATGTAAAAAGGTCAACTAACGGCTTTGAATTTTATAAAGGTTCAAATAAAGAACCTTTAACTCTAGTAGACAGAACAATGATGTCTTTATATGAAGCAAGTATTAAACACATTCAAAGTTTAACTCCAGATAATAAAGAACAATTGCCAACAGATTGGAAATTTGGCTTTGAGTATTTACCTGAGCAAAGGGTATCTGAGTTTAAATACACCAAGTTGCCTAAAAATAATCTAATCTTAACTCACATTCAACAAGTGAGTGAAACTGGTAAGGTTAAAAAAACAATCATTGACCCGAATATTTTAAATAAATGGGCCAGTATTTTAGAAGTAGAACCTCAGCCTGTAATTTTTGATGGTCAATTAAGTCACCTGCAAAAAGAACAACTAGTGTCTTTACTGCAAATGAATGACAAGGAATTTTCAGAATCATTTGACTATTTAATTGAAACTGAAAATAAAACCAGCTTCACCAAAAAGATCTATAGAATATTCAATCAGAACTCAACTCATACCACACTGCAAGAGGACCTAGAATCCGAGATTGATGGTTTAATACTAAATTTCGTAGAAGGCCGCAAGATACACTCCTTTAAACTGGAGGACTTTATTCGCCAACCCTTAAATGAAGGACGTGAAAGTTCTCATATTTATCAAATTACAATCGCAGATATTTTAGAATACGTTAACCTAACTAATTTAGATGAAATTCAACTAACTGAAGAAAATGCAGACAAGAGATATATTGAGTTGATGAGCATTATCTTTAACGAATATGTTTCTAAAAATTCAACTAAATATATTGGAGTAGATTTTGAGAGTGCTGAATTCTCAACTGCAGATTCATTTAAACTAAACACTAAGTTTATTCAGAATGAAAAGACACTGCAATATACTAATAATGAAATTCTATCAGAATTGTTTAAAATTATGCTAGGTACTTTTAGAAAAGAACGCACTAAGCCTTCAGATATTCTAACCCAGGAAATGTTAACTCAATTAAATAATACTATTAAAAAAATAGATGAAAAGATTTTTGTAGAGAATACTGATGAAAATTCAATCTATGACTATCATAATTTTATCTTACGTCAAAATATTAAATCTAATATGTCAACAGTTAATGAAGCCCTAACAATTAAGCATGGAGAACAAGGTGCTCAACCTGTAAATATTTTTGTAGGTCGTTTTCAACCATTCACTTTAGGGCATGCCAAAGTATTGGAAACTATTCACAAGGAAAATGGCTTTCCAGTGATTGTATTTTTAATTAAAGCTGCAAAGAAAAAGAAAGGTGATGAATTTAGCAGACCTTATTCTGAAGACCTACAGGTTGAAATGTTTAAAGCAGTACAAAGGCAATATCCTTTTCTAAAAGAAATTATAGTCCTGCCAAGTGCAGCAATCGATAAAATGTTTAATGAACTACGCCCTAAGTATGAACCAGTTCTATGGGGTACAGGAACTGATAGAATGAAAGCTTATGGCTATCAAGTTAATAATGATAGTTATCGTGACCAATTAAACGTTAGAGATGATTTTCAACTATTTGAAATTCCACGAACTGATGATAATATTTCAGCTACTAAAGTTCGTAATGCAATGTTAGATGACAATGAAAAAGACTTTAAGAAATTTACACCAAGAGCCTTACATAAAATGTACGACACTTTAAAGACTGAACTTGAAAAGTCAATGACAATAGCAGAGTCTAAACAAGTTGATGGCATCATGACATTTGAGCAATTTATTAGTAATATATAAAGTATAAAAAAATCACAACACAATGATAGATTTTAATCAATTCATTAATGAAAAATTAAATGAAGCTAAAAAATTCTATACTACTAAAGAAATAGTTAAGTTAGCTCAAGCGGCTGGAGATTTTGTATTAGATGCAAAAGATGCAATTCAAGACCTAGCAGTTGCATATGGTAATAAAGTTCCAGCGAAAGAACTAGATAAAGTTTTAGCTAATTATGATTTAGAGATAGAAGACTTAATGGAAGCATATGATGGTACTGCAGCAGATTTCAAATATGAATTCCCAATGGCATTTGAAGAAGCTACTGGTAATTCTTCTAAAGCGATTAAGAAAATAGCTAAAAAAGGTAAGGGGTTTGAAGTTAGAACTTCAACTTATATGAGCGAACCTGAAATGAAAAAGGTGGCAGACGTAATGGGAATGGAATTAGTTAGTTATAATAAAGATTCTCGATTAGCAATCTCAATCTTTGAATCAGCGGTTACTGAGGCTAAACCAGCTGGTCTTTCTAAAAAGGAAACTTTAAAAGTTGCACAGAAATTTGCAGCGGCACTTACAAAATTAGACGGTAAAGAATATACTGTTAATCCTGATTATGAAGAAGATTCATTTGATTTAGACTTCGATGGTGAAGAATATGCAGGTGGTTCATATAATATTAATGCCGATGGTTCAGTAGTTAACATGGCAGTTTGGAATAAGAAAAACGTATCACCGACTTATGGTAATATGGATGATGACATTAAAACTATTATTAAAACCATTAAAAACTTAAAAGAATCAGTAGTTACTGAAGGTAAAAAAGTTACTCTTAAGAGAAGATATACTGAAAATTATCCGGCAATTACAGCTGGTAAACATGCCCGTATTCGCAATAAGATGCTAGAAGCAATTGGTGATGGTAAAATCACCCAAGAGGAATTTGATAATATCCTAAAAGAACTTTCATCTAATGGTAAAAGATGGTCTAGAAATAATGCTAAATACTTTAATGTTTCAGAAGAAGGTATTTCACTAAGTAAATTTGGCCGTAGAGCTCTGGCAAGTATTACAATTAATGAAGAGCAACCAGAAATAAATAAAAAACCATTAGAAATGAAAGTTAATGAAAAAACTACAAAGAATCCAGAAGTATGGGTTCCTGGTGCTTTTGACAAGGCTCTATCTAAAATGCCAAACTCAAAAATAACATATGATGTAGTAAAAGACCTTGCCAAAAAACATAAAGTATTCTTAGACGATGCAATTGCATATGTAGAATATGGTTGGGACCTAGACTTACAAGAAAATAAAAACAATCAAATGAAATCAAATTTTATCTATGAATCATTTAGTTCATTTGTTGAAAATGAACTAAATGAAGCTTTTAAATCAAGTAAACTAGCAAATATGTTTAGAAACAATCGTGGTAAAATCGACAAGAATTTAGCACAAGCGTTTTACAGCATGTCTAAAATTAAAATGGACCAAGTAGAGGATCATGATATTATTGAAATGGACCCTAAAACAGCATATAAAGACAAGAGAGAAAGTGCAGTATATTTTTATTTTACACGCAATGAAAAGGAAAATCCTTATGCAACATCAGATTACAAAGACGATAAAACAATTCCAGCAAATACATTATTAGCAATTACTAATGGCGATAATAAATTTTATGGTGTTAACTGGAAGCGCTACGGTGAAAAAGGATATGTAATGAACTTAGGTAGCGCAGGTGATTCAGCTGGAATTGGCAAGTCACACTCTAAATACGGCGGTACTGGCTTATCAAATATGAAAAGAGTTTCGGATGTTGCAGACGTAGCATATGTATTAGACTTAAATGTACTTCGTAACAGATACGACGCAAGAGCTTTAAAAGATACGAGAAGTGCTGCGAAAGCAGGTGCTATTGCATTCAAAACTGACAAGGAATTTAAACAAGAGAACTTAAACAGATACAACACAATTATTGCCAATAGAGCAGTTCAAATGCCAATCGACAAGATGGTAGCAGATGCAATCGATACATTGTCAGCTCAAATCAAAGATGCCCTTGTTAAAGGAGAAAAAACTAGATATAATGAGATTTTACTTGGAAGAACTCCTAAAGGTAGAGAAGCTAAAATACAAGATGCAGCTAATCACATGCAACGTATTCTTGATGACTTCCAAAGATATGTAAGCTACACTAATCAAGCTGAAGAAGAAAAGAAAGCAGGTTATGGTGGAGACTACTATGCAAGAGAAGTTAAAAACTACGCAAAAAACATTACTGATAGAATCAAACAAATTGAAACATTTAGTTACGCTTGGTAATTAAGATATAAAAAATAAAAACTATGCCAGCACAAAGTAAAGCACAACAACAATTAATGGGAATGGCTTACGCTCTTAAAAGGGGTGAGATGGACCCAAAGGATGCTAGTCAAGAAGTAAAAGATTTAGCGGCGTCAATGACAATGAAACAACTTAAAGATTTTGCAGAGACTAAGCATGAAGGTTTACCAGATAAAGTAGAAGAAAAACTAAAGGTAGGTCAGACATACAACTGGGAAGGCAAAGAATGGGATCCAAAAAAGAAGGATAATGTTAAGGTGTCTAAGAAGGTTAAAATTACTAAAATTAAAGGTGGTGATGTGTATGGCCAATTCGACGGTGAATCAAAGGAGTACGTGATTAGAGGCGCTGATAAGTATTTAAAACCCATCAAGGAATCAAAGTCAAACATGAAAACAGTTTCTAAGGAAGAATGGAATAAAGCTCATAAAGATTATAAGACAATCATTAAAGGTCAAAAATATATGATGGAATATGATGATTCTCGAGATGCAACTATATTAGTGCCAGTGATTGTTGAAGGAATTACGCCAGCTAATCTTAGCGGAATGGGAGCAGTTAAGCTTCCAACTGATACTGAATTAGGATCTGGAGATGTGCCAGCCGGACAAGGTGATGCAGAAGAAGAGTACAAGAAAAAGAGAATGAAAAGGTTAAAAACATTTGAACAGTTTGTTAATGAATCAAAACTAAATGAAGCTAACACATGGGCAAAACTAAATAAAGAGGCTGAAAAAAGATTCGGTGAACTTGGGTTTAGTGCCTTATCTTCTCAGGAAATGGCAGAACTAATAGACATGAAAAAGGCAGATAAATTAGCAGATAACATGTTCGGTGAATTTGGGTTTGATACTTTAAGTGAACCTGACATGGAAGAATTAATTAATAAGAATCCAAAGATTGTTAAAGTGTAAAAACTAACTATAAATTGAAACATTTAAGGAATGCTTTGTATAAATACAAAGCATTTTTTATTTTATGAAAATAGCATTAATTGCACATGATAATAAGAAAGCAGATATGGTTGCTTTCGTCACTAAAAGGCTGGATTTCTTTAATCACAATAAAGTTTCAATCGTTGCTACTGGCACTACTGCTTCACACTGTGAACATGCTGGAATTGACAAAGTTGAAAAAGTAGCATCGGGTCCAATGGGAGGAGATGCTGAAATCGCAGCGATGGTCACTCGAGGTGAAGTTGACCTCGTAATTTTCTTTAGAGACCCTCTAGATAAACACCCACACGATGTTGACATTTCAATGTTAATGAGACTTTGTGACGTGCATCAAATTCCACTCGCAACTAATTACAGAACAGCAAGTATATTAATTAAATGGTTTAAACAAGACAACAATGCAGGAATTCATTTTAAAGCCTAAGAATTATCAAACCTGGTCTACTAAGGCCATTAATAAAATTGAAAAGACAATAGAGTCTTGTGAGAATGAATCTCATCTAAAAACTGCCAAGCAAATGATAGATAATTTTATTATTGTAATGGCAATGAACGATGAATCAGATTCTGAGCAGGTTCATCAAATCTCAAGGCAATTGTGGTTAACTTATAAACTAAAACAATCAAGACTACATGGTGAAATATAAAACAGGTGTAATTGCAGGTAACTTTGATGTCATTCATCCCGGATATATTCAAATGTTTAGTGAGATGGCAATCCAATGTGAAGAGGTTGTAGTTTTACTACAAACAGATCCAACCATTGAAAGACCTGAAAAAATCAAACCTATCTTAAGTGTAAAAGAGAGAACACAGATGTTACTATCTCTTCGCCAAATCGACAGGGTAATTACATATACTACTGAAGAAGAACTTGAAAATTTATTGGTTGGCTTTAAACCCAGTGTTAGATTCTTAGGAGATGATTATAAAGACAGAACAGATTATACAGGATATGGACTTGATATTCCAATTTATTTTTTAGATCGTTCTCATGGTTGGTCAACTACTAAATTCAAAAGACTAATTTCAGAAACAGTTTAATAAATTCATATATAAAATTAAAAGATGAGTATTTTAACAGAAGCAGAAAACATTGTCAATAATCGTAGTGAAGAAAGTGATAGACAATATGGGCCCTTCAGTGAAGGCATGGATAGAGCAGCAATGATATTTCAAGGTATGACCGGTATTGAAGTTACTGGTGAACATATGTTTAAGGCACTAGTTGCTCTTAAGTTCTCTCGTGAAAGTTACAATCATAAACGAGATAACCTATTAGATGCAGTAGCATATATTCAAGGACTTGAAAACTACATCAATGAAAAGCAACAGTAATTATAGAACTAACAAGGAATTTGAACAATTCCTTGAAGGGATTGGAGGGCTAGAGAATGGTTGGAAAGCAGACTCAGCCCCAATCATTCAGCGCGGATTCTTTTCAGTCGATAATGGATGGTTGGGAATTATTGAAAGACTAATCACAGACCTAATTGAACTAGGCTGGAACAAACAAGTAGCTCAGGTAAAAGAAAAGTTTGGCGGCCTTAGGTTCTATATTAACGAAAGTAGTGACGACATCTGGAAAAGAATACAACTAGCAGAACAAGCGTCATATATAACCTGTGAAAAATGTGGTGATCTAGCAGACTTAAGAACAGACATAGGGTGGTATTTAACCCTATGCGATGAACACTATGACGAATTAAAGAATAAAAAACAATAAATTATGAAAATAGCACTAGTATTAGCAAAGGGAGTTGAAGGTTGCGGTCTAACTCGCCATACCATCGAATTTTATAATTGGTTAATTAAAGAAGGGCATGATGCCACTATTTATGCCGCCATTGAAAAGAGATGGCCTCGTCATAAAACTACAGACATCATTGCAACTGAATTTAAAAGAAAGGACATTCCTAAAATAGCAAAGGAATTAGAACAACATGATGTGGTTTATTACACTTCATATCCTCATAAATCAGTTGGTGATGAATTTAACGAAGATTTTATTCAACACTGTATTTACGGTCTTGAAAATCCAATTAAGGTAGGAAACTGCCTAGATCACAATACTGCCAATCTTGCAAAAAATTATAAGTATTGGGAGATTATGAAAGCGAGCGATGGATGCGATGTTTAACTATTCTGCTCGCTCTAACTTTGCCAATAAGTTAAGAGAACATGCACCAGATACGCCTTTAATTGAAATGAATCTTAATCCTTATGATTATGATGCCTGGAATCATGTTGTAGTTCCAACTGAAGAGCAAGAGAGAAGAACTACATATTTTGGTCGTTTCGCTGGCTTCAAAGATCCATTTAGAATGTTTGAGATTATGGAACTAATGAAAGACCATAATTTTGTAACTGAAGCTAGAGGAGTTGAAAGATCTATGGGTGCTCTACCAATGTTTCTAGAAGAAGATCGTAAGACGCCTCGGTCAGACGTATTTGAGGTGAATGAGAAAAAGAATCCTATTACATATCCTCAACAGACTGATAAGTTATACATTCACGGACCTTATAATTTAGCTGAAGGAATGGCAGAACTTGGTAAGTCAATGTTTGGTGCCGAATTCTTTAACCTACCAGAAAGACTATATGGTTCAATGATTGAATATGCAATGTGTGAAGTAATTGCAGCTGGAACTATTCCACTATTCGACAAACACTGGGGAGAACATGTAATTCATCGAACTGAAGGAGTGCCTTTTA
>P_2C_Liq_1_UnCtyDRAFT_1001139_pt1 | contig 10338 bp, 10 predicted proteins | sample Pon2CUnioCityCA_2_FD_10234 | JGI IMG/M metagenome (IMG submission 10234)
CCGGAAACGTCCAAAACCCAGTGTTCAAACTCCATCCCCAGCGGGCAGGGGCCACCATTCCCCTTTAGAATTAGCTTAAACTGCGTTTCATTAGAAAGTCCCGAAAAAATCCCATTACCGGCTATCTTTCCCTCAAAGCGAATTTCTCGATAAAGCCGAGTGTCCGGGATAGGAGCGTTAAATAAATCTGTCCCGAAGGAAATCATTTGCTCGGGCAAAAAGAAGGAAAGATTACCGGCCGTTTCACCATCATCGCCGATAAATCTTAAATTCCAGCTACGACCGTTACTCGATTTAGAAAGCCGATACGTTGACTGGGGGGATTCAATACCTTCAACGGTTTCAAAACCCGCTGCTGTCATGTACAAGTTAGCATCTTCAAAAACTAAGTCGTTTAAGCTTTCGAGNTGAAAGTCTTGCANGGNTTGGGAGTATTCAAACCAGTCTCCAGCGTNGGCACAACAAGCACAGGCTAAGGCAGCTTGCGGATGAGTAAAAGACAGAGTCAGATAACCTGCCAAGCCCAGAATAGAGCTAGTAACAAGTTTTTTAAAGGTGAGTCTCATAAAAAGTTAAAAGTTGCAAATTTCTAAACCCTACATATCAGTCAATCAGGAGGATGTGACACCTCAATTTTGATGACGCACATAGTCCACATTCAAGAAAAAGATGGTCGTGATCGCAATAAATAGATACGCCAATAAACCCGAAATAACGCTTCCCACAACACTCACCAATTCAGCAGCGAAGGGAATCGCACTGAACACGAGCGTCCCAAACCCAAACACGAACATGAAAACGAAAGTAATAGCGCCAAACCCTAAGCCAATTAAGACACTGCGCCCAAAGATTTTCCCCCATTGTCCTTTGACCAAATCACGACTATAGGAGAGTGCATCTAAGCCTCGACCCCTCAGCGCCACAGCATACAGCACAAAATACAACAAATTGGCGATGTAAACACCCGGTACAATCAATAAAACAAATCCAATAACAACTAGGATTGTGGAAACAATTACCGTCAAAAGACTGGGAATTAGGCGCGAACATCCTTGTTTGATTGCCGATGCGACTTCAACCGGTCGATTGAGAACAGCAGCTTCAGTCATAATCAAAGCACTAAGAACACTGACGACTGACAAAACAATCATTAAAATTGCAAAACCGAACACAATTGGATTATCCGCCTCTGCCATGTCTTCAGGATTGTCAATCACCGGAACAAAGAGTTGAAGAATAGCTAAAGGTAAATCAATGACCAATGCCAAAGTCAGGAAGCTTGAGAAATGTTCCTTAAAAATGTTCCAGCCAATATCAAAATAGTCACCAACCTCTAACTGAGGACTTTGAAGCTTAGTTTCTTGGTTCATAGGAGTAATTTTCCCAATAAATTTAGGTGAAATAGAGAATCCTTCTGTTCCAGATAGATTAAGGAAATATCCCCAATCTTAGAACCTTTTATGGCAAACCGCAGCAACCCTTGAAACCTTGTCTTAAACGCCATGATATCCTAGTAGTAACAAAAATCCATCCTAATTTTCACATTAGTTTAAGATTCACAGCCAAATTCCGGTATACTTAACGTCTGCATTCTGACGTTCCCAGTCTGCCGTTTCTAGGAGGTGTCCCGTTTATACTCGTCCCCTCGCTCGGCTAATCGAGCAATTCCAAAAACTTCCCGGCGTTGGCCCCAAGACGGCGCAACGCCTAGCTTTGCACGTTCTCAAGCGCCCAGAAGCCGACGCCCAAGCCCTGGCCACGGCATTAATAGAAGCCAAACAACAAGTGGGCCTATGTCAAGTCTGCTTTCACTTCTCCGCCGATCCCGTCTGTGAGATTTGTCGCAACCCCAACCGGGATGACAGTACCATCTGTGTCGTCGCCGACTCCCGCGATGTCATCGCCCTGGAAAAAACCCGAGAATATCGCGGTAAATATCATGTCTTAGGGGGAACGATCGCCCCCATGGAGGGAATCGGTCCCGAACAACTGCATATCCAGCCTCTCGTGCAGCGTGTCAGCCAAGGAACCGTCAAAGAGGTGATTTTGGCCATCAATCCCAGCGTCGAAGGGGAAACCACAACGATGTATGTCGGCCAACTCATCAAACCCTTCACCCGCGTCACCCGCATCGCCTTTGGCTTACCCATGGGCGGAGATTTAGAATATGCCGATGAAGTGACCCTAGCCCGGGCCTTAGAAGGGCGACGGGATCTCGACTAGAGAATCAGCCAGATTCCCAACCCCCAAAAGGGAATCCAGCGTAGGCCCCGCTGGGGATGGCCGGGGGGCATAATTCCCCCTAGGATAATCCCTTGGAAGATACTAAATAAGATAAGGTCGAGGGCAAAAGCAATGGTGACGCGATCGCCGCGCAACATCTCCCAGAAAAATCCCAACCGTTGCCCCAAATCCCCCACATCTCCCACCGCCACAAACCACACCACGGCGATCGCCCCCACCACTAAACCAGTCCAACCAAAAGAACGAGCAATAAACCCCTTTCCCCGACTCTTGTGCGGATCAGGTTCAGTGACACATCGCAGCCCCATATAGGGCAGCAGAAAGATATTCGTCAAAAACATCGCTCCCAGCCAAATCAGAGGGCGCGGTAGGCGATATCCCCGAGGATCAGCCAACAACAGCGGCAGAAACATAAAAATCCAGGCTTCCGCAAAATTAAAAAAGGCCTGCGTCACCGGATGAACCGACGGCGCGGGTATCACCGTTAATCCCAACAGATTGGCGATGGGAACCACAAAAAAGAAGTTCAACGACTGATCGAGAAGTTCCTGAATCGTCTGCGGTTGCAACGCCCAGAGGGGATCACCCGGCAACAACAGATCCCTCGGTGAGAGAATCAACACCGCCAAATAAATGACCGTAAATATCCCCAGAAACACCGCATAACGGGGATACCGTTGAGCCGATGATTGAGGCGATGATTGAGCCGCCGCTGGTTTCAAGACACGTCGCGCCAAAGGGGCCACCAACCGGACAATCAACAGGGCAAAGCGACCTAATTTCAGAGGCGGTTCCGAGATATCCCGCGCAAAAACCAGTTTTCCCGTCTCCGCCGAAAAGCGATAGAACCCCACTCCTCGCCCATTGGGAAACCGAATCCCCGCCAATTCAATATGCCAAAGCAGGGCCACCGTCTCCCCCTCCCCCTCAGCACAATCATCAATCACAAACAGCAAATCCTCAGGAACATTGCCACANGTTTCNGCAAAAAACGCCTCAACTTCAGCTTTNCCAAGAAACGTNTNNNTGAAGTTCACATCCTCATAAACACAATCNTCATCAATATAAGCCAACGCCCCCTCAACATCCCGCCGATTAATCGCCTCATACAAAGACGTAATCCGTTCCCCCTTCGATCGCATCAAATCATCCATTAATCCCTGTTCCCTGTTCCCAGTTCCGGTGTTCCCTATTCCCTATTCCCTAAAGATCCCCAAACACCTCACGCACCGCCGGATGAACCAATTGATGATCTCGCACATTGACTCCCGCCGCGATCGCTGCATCCTCTTCAATCGCTCCAGCCCCCAACTCAGCCAGTTTCAACACATAGGGCAGGGTACTATGATTCAACGATTGCGTGGCCGTGCGGGGAACGGAACCGGGCATATTGGGAACCCCATAATGCAAGACATCACAGACAAGATACGTTGGATCCGTGTGAGACGTGGCATGGATGGTTTCAATACAGCCCCCCTGATCGATCGCCACATCCACAATTACCGAACCCGGTTTCATCGAACCGACTAACGCCTCCGACACCAGAGTTGGCGGTTTGCGCCCCAACACTAAGGCCGCCCCCACCACCAAATCCGCCTCAGGAACCGCCGCTTCAATAGTTAGCGGGCTACTATACACCAATTCAACCCGAGAGCCGAAGATAGATTCAAGATAGGAGAGGCGATCGAGGTTAATATCAAAAATTTGCACTCGCGCCCCCATTCCTACAGCAATTCGCGCCGCCTCCGTTCCCACAACGCCGCCTCCGAGAATCGTCACCTGGCCCGGAGACACCCCGGGAACCCCACCTAAGAGAATCCCTCGCCCGCCGTGGGGACGTTCGAGGAAATGAGCGCCGAATTGCACTGAGAGTCGTCCCGCAATCACACTCATCGGGGCTAACAGGGGCAATCGGCCATCGGGGAGTTGCACCGTTTCATAAGCAATGGCCAAAATTCCCGACGCCATTAACGCTTCCGTCAACTGCCGTTCAGCAGCCAGGTGTAGATAAGTAAACAGGATGCGATCGCCCCCATTCCCCCCATTTCCATCGAGAAACCCATATTCCGAGGGGAGAGGTTCTTTCACCTTCACCACCAGGGGCTGTTCCCAAGCCGCCGCCGCCGACTCCACAACCGTCGCCCCCACCTGGCGATAATCGTCGTCAGTCAAGCCAGAACCCACGCCGGCCTGAGTTTCCACAAATACCCGATGGCCGCGATCGCACAACACCCGAACACTTTGCGGACTCAATCCCACCCGAAACTCCCGGTTCTTAATTTCTTTGGGAACACCAATGTCCATAAATGCCCTACCCATTCAACAGGAAAACTAATGTCCATTATTGTATCCCCTCTAGCCTTCCCTCCCTCGCCGATTGCCTCAGCAATTGTGATCTTGGCGAAAACCTGTGCAAGTCCCCAGCCTCCCAGCATCGTAACTGAGATGTCCTCTTTTGATTATTTTTTATGTGATAACGTGAAGGCTTGGTAGAGAAGACCGTGGCGGGGACTCAGGAGAAGGCTGAGAGTAAAAAAACCGGTGATAACCAGGACGATCGCAGGGCCAGAAGGAAGATTATAGTAATAACTGAGGTACATTCCTGTGATGCTAGAGATGACACTGAGTCCGGACCCAAGCAGCATGACATGGTGAAGTCGGGGAACCAGTAAGTAGGCGGTGGCCCCTGGGGTGATGAGAAGGGAAATCACGAGGATGACACCGACGGCTTTGAGGCTGGCGACGACGGTGAGGGCGATGAGTACCATTAAACCGAAATTGAGGGCGTTGGTGGGGAGTCCGGCGGCTTGTGCGCCCTGGGGGTCAAAGCTATAAAAGAGTAATTCTTTGTAGAGTGCAACGATGGTAATAATAATAAAAATAGTAATAAAAACAGTATCTCGTACATCACTGGCGCTCACGGCTAAGATGTTACCAAACAAGAAATGTATAAGGTCGATTTTGGTATCTTTTTGAATAATTGTAATCAAAGTAATGCCCAGAGCAAAGAAGGCAGAAAGGACAATCCCCATGGCGGCATCTTCTTTAATGGGCGATCGCGTGTGAATCCAAGTAATTAAAAGGGTACTGAGAACGCCCGCAATAAAGGCACCAATCAGAATGTTTACGCCGAAGAGAAAGGCGAGGGCCAGTCCCGGCAAGACGGCATGACTAATGGCATCACCGAGAAGGGCTAACCGTTGTACCATTAAATAACTGCCAACGAGGGCGCAAACAAGACCGACGCAAATGGCAATCATCAGCGATCGCTGCATAAATCCATATTGCAAGGGGTCTAGGATCAGGTGGAAAAGCATGGGGGAATGGTGAATAGTGAATGGTGAATAGTGAATAGTGAATAGTGAATAGAACAAGCTGCCTTTTGCTTTTTGCTGGAAGAGGGCGAGCCTAAAGTTACGCCCCTACCTCTAAAATGAGTTATTGGACAAACTGGACTCTTCCACCGTAGGCGCGATACATATTCTCTTGAGTCAGAACATCAGAACGAGGGCCAGTCGCAATGAGGTCTTGATTGAGTAAAATCAGATCATCAAATTGACGGATGCTTTCGCCGAGGTCGTGGTTGACGACGAGGACAATTTTACCGGAGTCGGCGAGTTCTCGGAAGATGTTAAAGAGAATCGTCTCAGTTTTGCGATCGACTCCGGTGAAGGGTTCATCAAAACAGAAAATTTCGGCTTCTTGAGCTAGGGAACGGGCCAGGAAGACTCGTTGTTGTTGTCCTCCCGAGAGTTCACCGATGGAACGATGGATAAACTCGCCCATTTTGACGCGATCGAGGGCGGCGGTGGCGATGCGGCGACTGGTGGGGGAGTAGCGTTGGAACCAGCCGGTTTTACGGATGCGCCCCATCATCACTACATCCCAGACGGTGGCGGGAAATGTCCAGTCAATTTGCGATCGCTGGGGAACGTAGGCGACTCGCTTCAGTTGCTGGGTGAGGGGTTTTCCGGCGCTGTGAACCTGACCGGTTGTTGTGGGGATTAACCCCAACATCGCTTTAAGGAGGCTACTTTTCCCGGCGCCGTTGGGACCGATGATGGCGGTGAGTCTCCCCGGTTGGATGTCGAGGTTAATGTTTCGCAGGGCCTCAATCTCTCGATAGTGGACGTTGAGTTGTTTGACGGCGATGGCGGGGGAGGGGGTAATTTGGGCCACCTGGTTGGGTTGCTTCGAGTTCCAGGGTTGGGCTGGGATTAGGGAAAGGTGCTGCATGGTCACTCAATGGAGAAAGAATGGGGAAGAGGGGAGAGTCGGGCTGAAATAGGGGTCGCGCCGTTGGCTCGTCTCTATTAGTTTATCCTAAAAATGAGATAAATATGATAAATATATGAAAGAAATATGAAAGCTAGGTTGAACGGAGTTATGAAGCTAAAATTGTCTCTTGCAGGAGTTTTCGGCACGCTGGTGTTGGGGTTGGGGGCTTGTACGCCGAGGGTTCCGATGGGTGAGGAGGAGCGGCTTGGGGTGGTCTCGACGAGTACGATCATCGGCGATTGGGTTGAGGAGGTGGGGGGAGAGGCGATCGCCCATGAGGGAATTTTAGACCCCGGTGCCGATCCCCATATTTATGAGCCAGTCCCCCAAGACAATGTAGTTCTCGAACAGGCCGATGTCATTTTCTATAACGGTCATAACCTCGAACCGGGCTTAATTCGGATGGTCGAAGCCATCGAGGGGGATGCGGTGACGGTGGCCCTGGGGGAAATCATCGAACCCCTGGATTTTGAGACGGATGGGGCCATCGAACCCGATCCTCATGTTTGGGGAGATGTCAGCCATGCGATCGCCATGACTAATCATATTCGCGATATCCTAATCGACGCCTCCCCGGCTCACAGCGCCATTTTTACCCAAAATGCGGTCATGTTCACCGATGAACTCGCACAACTCGATACTTGGATTGAGGAGCAAATTGCCACAATTCCCCCAAATAACCGCAGACTGGTGACAACCCATGATGCCTTTCAGTATTATGCTAACGCCTATGGCCTAGAGGTGTTGGGAACCCTCATTGGGATGAGTACCGAAGAACAACCGAGCGCCCAAACCCTCAGCCAGCTTGTCGATGAAGTTCGTGAGAGTGGAGTTCCCGTCATTTTCGCCGAAACCACGATTAATCCTCAGTTGATTAACACGGTCGCCGAAGAAGCAGGGGTGGAGGTGGCCCAGACGAAACTTTACTCAGACTCCATTGGTGCGCCCCGAAGCCAGGGAGACTCCTATATTGCGGCGATCGCCTCGAATACTTGTACGATTACAAATGCCCTCGGTGGAGGCTGTACTCCCTTTGAACAAGGGCGTTCGGGGAATTGACCCGCCAATTGCTCCTCAAATTAATCGTTAGAATGAGGGCGACCCGGCGATCGCCCTTCCCAGGTTTGACGTCTCAAGTCTAGGTTGGGGGACGTTCTGGTGATTCATTTAACCCCAAGGAGCTAACCATGACAGATCGCGATGAATTTCTCTTTCCGCGTAATCGCTATTACGGTGACTTTAAGCCGGAAAACGTGGTGTTTAACGCCAATTTACAAGAATTTGCTCAGCGGGTAAATTACATCTGTAACCTGGAGACGAGTGGTAAACTGCCCCCCGATGAAGCCTACGAGGCGATTAAGGATCTTTGGAAACAGCTAAAAGCCTCGAAAAGAGAGTTGAATATTGGCGATAAACCGTCTTAAGCGGTGACGCAATCTCCTCGCAGACTCTGTCAGGGGTTCAAGATTCTGGGTCGTCTCTGGCCGGTGACTCTGACAGCCTCCCATGGGCAAATTCGTTAAAATAGTAGGATATGCCTCACACGAACTGTCAGCACTAATGTTTATCAATGCCAGTCATTTGTTGCAGAGGAATCCCCGGTGCAATTACCACGGTATTACGATTACCGATGTGGACAGAGATGGTTGCTTTGAAATCGTCGTGGCTGGCTGGGGAAGTCCAAATCGGGTGCTGAAGTGGGATGGCCAAACCCTGGTTGATCTTGAGTCTGAGGCGATCGCCGATGGCCAGCGGCAAACGTTGGGACTCATCGCCGGGGATCTCAATGGGGATGGCTGGGAAGAACTCTATTGTCTCAATAGCGATCGCGATGCTGATCAACTACTAAGCTGGCAGGGACAGCGATGGGTGGATCTGTTCCAACAAACGAGTTTACGGCCGACCGGTGGGCGGTCTGCGGTCTGCGTCGATCGTCTAGGCCAGGGAGACTATGGCTTTTTCATTGCCGATTCAACGGGTTCAATTCACTTTTATGAACTACGGGGCGATCGCCTCGAAGATATTGCGGCCGAGATTGGGTTAAAGCGGATTGCAGGGATTCGCGGTGTGGTCGCCTTACCCCTAGTGAGTAAGGGGATGGATATCTTTGCAGCCAACGAAAATGGGGCTAATTGCCTATTTCGCCATCACCCCGATGGAACCTATGAAGACATGGCGGCCGAAGCCGGCTTACAAGATGTCCATGAACAGGGTCGCGGCGTGGCGGTTCTCGATGCTGATGGCGATGGGAAGTTTGATGTGGTCTATGGCAATTGGGAAGGGAGTCATCGTCTATTTTTACAGGGAACCCGGGGACATTTTCGTAACGTTGCCCCCCGGGAAATGGCGCGACCGTCACGGGTGCGGACGGTGATTGCGGCGGATTTTGATAATGATGGGATTGAGGAGATTTTCTTTAATAGTCTCGGGGAACCCAATCGCCTATTTGGCTTGCGGGATGGGGCCTGGCGACAATTGGACATTGGCGATGCTTGGGAACCCGATGGCTTGGGAACGGGGGCTGCGGTGGGAGATTTTGATGGGGATGGCCAGTTAGAGTTACTGCTGTCTCATGGGGAGTCGGCGGGGCAAATGTTGAGTTTATATCGTCCCGAGGGGAGCGATCGCGCCTGGTTACGGGTGGCCCCCCTCACCCGTCATGGTGCGCCGGCCCGAGGGGCAATCTGCCGCCTCACCGTTGCCGGAAATCATCAAGTTCGTGTCATTGATGCCGGGAGTGGCTATCTCTGTCAGATGGAACCGGTAGCCCATTTTGGCTTAGGAAGCCATCGCCGTATTGATCGCCTTCAGGTGTTCTGGCCCGATGGCGCAACGGTGACGTTAATTTCACCGATGGTCAATCAGGTGATTCGGGTTCCCTATCCCGGTTCCAATAAGCCCCCCAATGGCTTCTGCTGAATGGGACTCCTGATTTGGCGAGAATCCGTTATCTACCCCCGCGAGAAGACTCACGTTGTAATCTCTGATTCAACGCTGAGATGAATCGTGGGAACAACCGTGCTATAATCATGCCAGATAAATGAGCCTACCCATGCTGGTATTTGAAGCAAAACTGAGCGGGACAGACGAGCCGTACGAAAGGTTAGATGAAGCCATTCGTACGGCTCGGTTTGTTCGTAACAGTTGCCTGAGATACTGGATGGATAATAAGGGAGAAAAAGTTGGACGATATCAACTCAACATCTACTGTGCCGTTCTGGCCCAGGAGTTCCCTTGGGCAAGAAAGCTTAATTCAATGGCTCGTCAAGCCTCGGCGGAACGAGCTTGGGCAGCTATAGCTCGCTTCTACGAGAACTGCAAGAAAAAGATTCCCGGTAAAAAAGGGTTCCCTAAATTCAAGAAGTATAAAACTCGCGATTCAGTCGAGTACAAAACCTCAGGTTGGAAGCTATCAGAGGATAGAAGGACGATTACCTTCACCGACGGATTCAAAGCAGGCAGCTTCAAGATGTGGGGGACTCGTGACTTGTATTTCTATCAGTTAAAGCAGATTAAACGGGTGAGAGTTGTCCGTCGCGCTGATGGATACTACGTTCAGTTTTGTATCAACCAAGAAAGGTTGGAGGAACGAGAACCTACCCGAACCGTTATTGGCTTAGATGTTGGCTTAAATCATTTTTACACCGACTCAGACGGTCAGACGGTGGAAAATCCCAGACACCTAAGAAAGTCTGAGAAAGCGCTTAAGCGCCTTCAACGTCGATTAGCTAAGACTCAGAAAGGGTCTAAGAATCGACAGAAAGCTAGAAATAGATTAGCAAGAAAGCATCTCAAGGTAAGTCGGCAACGTAAAGA
>P_2C_Liq_1_UnCtyDRAFT_1001140_pt1 | contig 10334 bp, 9 predicted proteins | sample Pon2CUnioCityCA_2_FD_10234 | JGI IMG/M metagenome (IMG submission 10234)
CGGCGGGAGCCATGACACGAGGGAGTGGGGGAGTCACGGCGGGAGCCATGACACGGGAGGTAGACGTTAACATTCACGAGCGTTCCATCAACACCCAGTACAACTGCATGGGTGGCTTTTTCTCAATCGGAAACAGGTTTCGGCCCGAACACCACCCCTCATACCAGGGAGTGGGTGGCCAAGACTCTCCTTGATAATGTTGTTTCTCATACTCTAACGTGGCTTCGGCTGAGAGCATAGTTAACGGTAAACCCTCAATCGACTGGCGTAACTCCCCTGGGGTAAAAATCGAAGAAAAGGACACTTCCCCTAATTCCCGCACCAAATCCGTTGGTTGATAGCCCCCTTCCGTCAAAAACAGACTGACTAACAACTTCCCACCCGTGATTAGAGCATCACACATCTTGCCAAAAAATAGGCGTAGCTCTTGAGTATTTCGGAAATGGGAAATCACCTCAGTTGAGATCACATAGTGATAATAGTACGGCTGCATCCGCACTAGAGGATCTAGCACATTCCCCACCGCCACCTCGACGGGTAAATTCTCGGGTTTGGCCGCTTGCACCAGTTTCTCGGCAAACACGGGGGTGAGTTCTAGGGCATGAACCGGGTGGCCACGACGAGCGAGGGGGAGGCTATTACGTCCTGGGCCGGCTCCTACGTCTAAAACGCGAATTTGACTCGGTTCTCCCAAGGACGCTGCCACGTTCATCACTTTAACGTCTGGCTCACTGCCAAAGAGAGGATCAGGCCGAGTTTTGGGCCAAGTGGTGTATTTATCGCTCAAGGACTCGGAAACCACTTTGGTTTGAATCGATACGCCGCCGAGGAGTCCCACTTGGGGCTTGGCGGGAACACACATGAGGACTAATCGGGAATGGGGAGAGGCGTTGAACCCGTCCTTTAACTTTTGGGCCAGGAAGTCTCGGAGTTTCTGTTGTTCTTCAGGGGTTCCTGGCTTGCCTAAGAGGCGACAATACTCCTGCAAGAGTCTCAGGGCCTCATCGAGCATTGAGGGCATACAGGGAACCGAAAACTCCGCTTTGGCCATGGTGTACTTGCGGGTATTTTGGGCCACGACGCGATCGAGATAGGCGCGATCGGTAATGGGTTCGTTGTCGGTGGTGGTGTTTTGAGACTCGCTGGAGGGTTGAGGAGGGGGTTGAACGGGGTTAACGGGTTGAATCGGCGTAATCTGTGCAGGGTCGACTTGCATGAGAGAAATAACTCGATAGCTGGAGCAATTGGGAGACTCAACCGAGGACTACGGTTCCAATCTGGAGACGTACTCGATTGAAATGGCTCAATCTTAGCGGCGGGGTTGAGGATTCGCTAGTCTAACAGGTGTCTAAGGGGTGTCTAAGGGGTGTCTAAGGGGTGTCTAAGGCTCTAAGTTGACGTCGATGACGCTACCGTTGAAGTTATAGAGGGTTCCTTCGAGTTCGACGGGAGTGCCAATTTTGAGCTTGCTATTACCCAAAACGGGACCGCTACTGGTCATTTGGGCGTTCCCGGCTAAGGTTAGGAGTAGATTGACGCTATAGAGTTCTTCTGAGCGAGGATCTTCGAGGGCGGCCACGGTTCCATCGGGTTGAGGAACCGCTAGGGTTCGCGGTAGCCGTTCGATGTCAACAATATCAATGGTTCCGTGGGGCTGGTTACGGATAACAATGTCAGTTTGCCCATCATCTCGCATCTGTTGGACAAAGCCATCGGCGTCGAAGACACTCAAACCGCGAACGATGACCGTGACTTCTACTGGGCGGGTGTTGAGGTTCACTTGAGCGACAGATCCCCCGGTTCCGGGAACCAGGAAGACGGCCACAAAGACGGCCAGAATGACGGCGATCGCCCCGATGTCGAGGAGGCTAATTTTGCCGAACAGACGACCCTTAGCATCGAGCAGTTTCATAGTTATATTTAAGTTATCTTGAATATGGGTGAAAACTCAACTTCCGAGCCTAGCATACTGCTTCACTCCATCACGGCCCTGAACTTTTTGGAGGCCAGCTACGTCTATAGTTTGAGTATAGTTTGAGGGAAACGGTCTGGTTTTCTCCCGTTGCGATCGCCCCACTCCTAACGCCCCACTCCTAACGTCTAACTCCTAACTCCTCATGTTTGGCTTCTCTAAGTCCTCCTCCCATCTCCCACGCCGTCTCCTCTATGGCACCTTATCTCTGGTGACGGCGGTTTCAGTACTGCTGCTGTCCCCTCCCGCTGTCTTTGGCTTCTCCATCTTCGATATCCTCCCCAACGTGATTGAGGTGATTCAGCTTTCCTCAATGTCCGATGAGCAAGAAGTGGCCTTGGGACGACAGATTAACGATCGCCTCGTCCGAGATGTCCGCCTCTACAATAATCGCCAAGTCACCAACTATATCAACGCCATTGGTCAGCGACTGGTCCGCCAAAGCAGTCGGCCGGAGTTACCGTTTACGTTTCAGGTCGTCCAAGATGATAGCATCAATGCTTTTGCGACTCTCGGCGGCTTTGTCTATATCAATACGGGCCTGATTCGTCGGGCCGACAATGAGGCAGAATTGGCCGGCGTTGTCGCCCATGAAATCGCCCATGTCACCGAGAAACACGTGTTAGATCGGTTACGCCAAGCGGCGATCGCCCAAGGTGTTCTCAATGCAACGGGAGTCGACCCCGATGTTTTGGTCAATATCGCCTATGAACTGGTGATTAACCGCCCCAATAGCCGTAGTGCTGAGTATGAAGCTGATCAGGTGGGCTTAGATATCCTCACCCGCAGCAATTACGCCCCAGTCGGGATGGTCAACTTCTTTGAACGACTCCTCAGCAGCGGTGGCGGTGGCCTACCCCAATTCCTCAATACTCACCCCGATACCCGCAATCGTGTCGCTCGCCTACGGGACGAGATTGACCCCTCCCGAGCGGCCCAAGGCGATGGTTTGAACAACGCCGCCTATCGACAACAAATCCAACCGTTGTTATAGCCGGTTGGGTTAGTTGTTTATTATTGTCTCAAAAGCCTTGACAGATATCAAAAAATATGCTAAAGGGCTTTACAAGCTCAAAACGGGGAAATCTGGCTCGCGGTGATAGTGAGTCATATCGGTAAACTTGCGCAATTCAGCCCGAGTCACTGAGAATGGGGGAGCCGCTGTTTTAGCCGCTTCAGCACAGTCATCGAGGAACCCGGCTAACTCTTGGCCGTCGAGGGGAGTATCCGACGTGCCAAAATAGCCGAGGGTGATATGAGCGGTGAGATTATATTGTTGGTCAATGCCCAACTGCATTAGAGACGAACTTTGATAGACGGCGCGACGGAGTGCAATAATACGGTCATAGGCGGCCTCATTGCTGGGGTTGAGAGTGACGGCGATCGCCCGAGGCATCACCACCAAGCCACTCAGCTGCCATTGAGGCGATTGGGGACTGCTTAAACTCGGTTGAATGCGATCGAAAATTTCGCCGATACAGTGTTGCAATTTGCGGTCAAATTCTGGGTCTAAACTGGCCTCATGATAGGCACTATCCCAAATCAAATCCGCCAGCGTCAGGTGAAAACTCCTCGGGGGAACCACCGCAAAGAGATTAGCCCCAAGTCGTTGAGCAATGCGAGTTTGACAGTCAGCCACCACCTGATAAAACTCAGTATTCGCCCGATCCTCCGCCCCAGGAGGGGTGATAATGCTGTAGCCAGGAAACGACACCGGTTGTCGCCCTCCATCCTCTGAAGGGACAAACTTGGGCGACTCGACAATATGCTCAAGTTTACTGGCATGAGCCGCCGGAGTCGTCAGATGAGCGATACGCTCTAAATAGTCTTGATAGGTGTTATCCAAGGTCAGTATTGATAAACGTTGATTGTTGACAGTTGATTGTTAATCGTTAACAGTGGATGGCAATGAAACAATCACCAGATTGATTGAGGTTGTTCATACATCCCCCATAGATTCCAGCATAGATTATTCACGATCGCCCGTCGCCAGCCATTGTTCGAGGCGATCGCCCATGGCCGCCAAAGAAAACTCCACTTCAGCCTGATGGCGACAATCGCAACGGTTAAACTCAGGAAGTTTAGCAATTGCGGCCACCAATCCCGGTACCGAATCCGGTTCAACCAACCAGCCGGTTTTGCCATGACGGACAATCTCGGCGGGGCCGCCGCGACGGTAAGATACCACTGGAACCCCACAAGCTAACGCTTCAATGGCTACATTGCCAAAGGCTTCGACCCATTTCGAGGTCATAATTAAGCCGCGACATTGCCCTAAGGCCCGTTGCAAGGCTTCCGTGGGCAAAAAGCCACCATAGGTCACGTTGGCCTGGGGATAACGCCCGCAGATCTCTTGCCAATACTCAGGACATTGCATCACCCCCCAAACCGTCATTGAGTCTCGGGTTTGACTAATGGCAGCTAGAGCATCTTCTAAACCCTTTTCCGGGGCAATACGCCCCACCCAGGCTAACTCAGAGCCAGGGGTAGCACAGAAGTCATAAAGCGATAAATCTAAGCCACTGGGAATGTAGAGACCCTCCGGCCGGTTGACTCCAAAGGTTTGGGCTTGAGTACGGGTATAGAACGTCACCCGTTCAGGGTTGGTCTTGACGGCGTTCACGACCACCTGATCCATCGCATCCGTCAACGACCCCATACTGACAAAATGGAAGACAGGAATCTCAAAAAAGGGCGTTAGATAAAAGGGAAGCCAATCATAGGCAAAGTTAATGATGGCATCAAACTCAGACTGGCGTTGTCGGGCGATCTCACACATTGCTCCTAGGACCGAGTTGGCCGGCAACGTAATCGGGGTTTGTCGTCCCTGACTTTGGGCAGTATCTTGTAAGCTTCCGGGGACGGTTTGAAGTTCTAACGGCGGTAAGGCCGAGCCTTCAGGAGCCAGTACCGTCAAGGAATAGCCTCGTTCCTCTAGCACCTGGGCTAGATTAAACAGGGTTAATTCCACTCCGCCGCCTAATCCCGTTCCCAACGGGCCAACGGGAGTCGAGAGGACTAATAGCTTGCGGGGAGTCTTAGCCATACCAACTCATGAGTGTCGAGAGATCTTGAGGGGCTGGCAGCATTTCGCCGCGAAAATCGAGGAATTGGACTAAGACGAGATAGGCGATCGCCAGCAACAGGGAAATCGCCCCAGTGACGATGGCCACAACTTTAGAACGGTCCATAGGGTCGAGAGAACGCGAAAGGAACAGAATCAGGGCTAACAAGGCGGGTTTGGGGCGCTCATTCAACCCCAAACAATAATTGTAGGACATCCTTGGCGATCCGTTCTCCCGCGCCGGGGAGTCCCAAACGACGACAACCGTTTTCAGCAATCAGTTGATGCCAATCGGGATCTTGCAGCAAGCGTTGCACCACATCGGCCACCTGTTCTGGTCCGGGAACGAGAATTAAAGATTGTCCTAAAAGGCGACCTTGGGCCTCAGCAAAAGCGGCGGTATATTGAGGTCCCTGGCCGGGGAAGGCGATCGCCGGTTTCCCCAAGCCCACAAATTGCTCAGTAGCGGTTCCTGCTAGGGCGATGGCGATATCCGCTTGACGTAAACAGTCTGCAAAAGCATTTTGACTGAGAACTAAGCGCCCTTGACCAAAACTAAAGCGTTGGGACTGGTCATCGTTAATGCCGGGAACAGGTTTACGGGTGGCCTGCCACCCATAGGCATCGAGGGCGCGAGTGAAGGGTTCGAGATCCAAGCCAGGGGCGATCGCCGCCAGAACCGTCAGCGGTCGATTCGTCTGGAGACGTTGCACCCCCTGAACCGCTTGCAGGAGTTGTTCCCAGTTGCGATGAGCTTCAGGAACCCGAGAACCGGGCAACAAGAGGAGTGTAAGCGATCGCGCCTGTTCCCCGTCTACCACCACAGGTTTGGCGTCTAAGCCATCCATCATCGGATTGCCCAAGTTATAGGCCCGAATCCCCATCTCTTGCAGTCGTTCAGTCGTTAAGCCATCCCGAGGAAACACCGCCCGACAGCGTTTTGAGCGCATCAAGGCCCGTTCCCAGGGCAAATACACCGAACCGGACCAACTCTCCAACCGCTCAAACCAACTCCGTCGCTGCAACGGGCCAATTTCATCGCGCAGATAATACTCAGACTTGGCAGTTCCGACGAAGCAATAGGGACTTCCACTCAACCAAGCCAGCAACAGCGGCACAATATCCCCCACCGCGAGAATGTTACCGCCCTGTTTACTCCATTGACGGACCACACGCCATTGTGCCCAGGTTAAGCCCAACAATCCCCCCCGCACATCCCGCCAAAGTTCCCGGCCATCCATATAGACAAAGCCCCCCGAAGGCATAGCTTTAACGGGGCCAACAATGGGAACATCGGGTAAGTTCTGATAAGCTTGTCCCTCCCCAACAAGAGGTAACGCTGCCAATTCCGGGCCTTGAGGATGCTGTTGCAGGTGCTGCAAAATGCGCACAGCGATCGCATCCTCACCATGACCATTACTTAAACACAAAAGTCTATCACCCATACTCCCCATCAACTACCAACTATTCACTATTAACTATTAACTATTAACTATTAACTATTAACTATTAACTAAACCACCCGATAAATGAAATTCAACGTCGTCCAAACCTCCATATCCAAGGCATAAACATCATCGGGGAAGGCATCCGCATCGGTTTTGCGTAGACTCGCCCGGTGTAAATCTTCCATAATGGCTTTAGCCACTCGTAGCGGCGACTCTAGGGGAGTGAGACTGCGGGGATTGCGAGGGGAATTTTGCCGACTGGCGAGGAGGGTTAAGGCTTGACCGAAGGGGCGATCGCAACAAATGAGTTTCATCGATACTGTACCAATTGGTCGTCCCACAGACCAAGTTTCGGCTTCGCTCCAGGGAAGGGTGACCGACTCACCGGGATTGAGAGGCGGTTGCTGCAAAGTGGGGGGATTGCCATCAGCGACGGTTTCATAGGGATAGAATCCCACGGCCCGACCACTACTATCGAGGCCAAACAGGAGATAATAGACGGGGCGATCGCCTAAGTTTTCCAGTTTATATTGAACTTGACTGCCAGCGGGAATATCGAGAGTTCCTTCTACCCCGGCTAACGGACGTACACCCTTAGCCCGTCGTGCCCGTCGAGTTTGCCGTTGTAAGACGACGGATTCATCAGGATCGAGGACGCTTAAGGTTCCCCGCACTCCTAGACGCGAGGCCCCTTCGTTTAAGGTCAGAGTGAGCCATTTGGCGGCCAGCAAGGCTTGCAGTTGGGGAACCAGGCGTTGCACGGATTTCTTGATGGCCTCATCTTCCTCGCCAATACTGTTGGGGATGAGTTCTCGTCCGACGGAAAATAGGCCGTAGCTGCCTTGATCTTTGGGAAGTTGGACCAACTCGCTGGAGTAGGTTTGGGCGATGGTGGCCCGACGCACTCGGCCAAACACACAGTCGGCGGCTTGTTCCCCGGCGGTGACGGAGGTGACATCGCGAATCCCGGAGAAGGCACTGGTGGCGTCAACGCGTTCAATGCGTTCTAAGCGACTGTCGAGGGCCACCATGAGGGGGAGGGTTCGTGGCAAAATGCGCACTGACTCCCGCAACAGTCGCCCGGAGACAATGGACTCGGCCTCTAGGGATTCGGCCTCTGGGGACTGGCTCTCTGGGCCGTTCCAGAGTTGGGCGGTTGCTGTTAGGCCCGATCGCGATCGCAGTTGAAGTTTTACATCGGTTTGAGGTGGGGTTCCCGGTTCGGGCAAGACGGAGAACAATGACCCCACCTCATATCGGTTCAAAACTGTGACCGGTAAGCCCCCTAGCCAGAGCTTGAAGGGGTCGTTTCCAGATTTTTTGGCTAAAATGACTCCATCAGCGCCTAGGGCGGCGAGTTGAGGCACGAGAGGCGGGGGCAGTTCTCCTGAGACGCTGCATTGGTCAATCCCCCCTCGACAGATGTTCGGGGTTTGTTCGCCGCCGGCAAAGGCTTCTACGAGTTGGTCGGTGCGAGTCAGGAGGTTGGTGAGGGAGGCTTCGGGAGAGAGCCACCAGAGTTGTTGGCTTAACCCGTAGGTAAAGAGTCCGGAACTGAATCCTTGCCATTGACTTTCTGTGGCCACCTGTTGCCGAGTGGCGGCGGAGAGAACCCAACCGGGACCATCTCGTTTTAGACCGGGTTTGTTGGCGCGACGGAGTTGCTCTTGTAATTGGGTTTGCAGTTGTTGTTGAGCCTCGTCGAGTTGTACGACGGTGGGACTCGGGCGCGATCGCACTCGTAGATTGCCTAACAGGGGAGTGCCAGGATAGGTATAACTGGTATCGAGAACGGTCATAATTTTGTCCGTGGGCAGCGATCGCAGCAACAACCACAGGGTCGTTAAGGGCAAATCTAAACCATCGGCCATGACTAAACTCGGTTCGACGGCTTCGGAGTTGGGGGATGGCTGAACCTGAGACCCATAGCCACTAAAATGCAGCCACACGACATCATTGGCTGTCACCTCTGAGAAGTGGTCATTGAAGGCTTCGAGGGTCTGGCTGCGGCTGGCTTGCTCATCGGTGAGGCTGAGAACATCCTTGGCGGCAAACCCGAAGCGATGCTGTAGCACTTGCTCTTGCAACTGTACATCGGTGACGGCCCCGCTTAAATCACTGCCGCTGGACTCGGGATAGCGGTTAATGCCAATCAATAAGGCTCGTTTACGAACTGTTGGGGCGGCGAGGACTTCCCTCAGACGAGGGTCTCGGGAGACCAACCCTAGTCCACCCGCCGTTGTTGCGGCAAGCAGCCAGGCCGATTGTTGTAGAAAACCCCGTCGTTTCATAATAGTTGCGTAGGAGAGTTAATAGTTAATAGTTAATAGTTAATAGAGATAGCAGTCGACCGGTGAAACCTGAGATTCACCCTCATGAAAATCTTGGTTTGGGTTAGATTTGATATCATTAACCGTCCAGTTTTCACGGTCAACTGCTATCTGAGAGAGGGGGAACAGACGGCTGTGATTCTGTTCCCTCGTGAGTGCTTCCCCGATGACACGATGAAGGCGATTAGTCGTGCATGGCTTTGGCCAGTTCTGCGGCCACTTCAGGGCGAGAGAATTCTGGGGGAGGGAGTTCACCCCGTCGCAACATCTCGCGCACTTTGGTTCCTGATAGGTGAATCCGCTCTTCGCTGGTACTGGGACTGGTTTTCGAGGTGGCCATGGTTCCGGTTCGAGTGCAGTAGAAGGCGTGTTCAAACTTCATCGGCGTAATCCCCAGTTCTCCGGGTTCAAACTCCTCGAAGATCTCTTGAGCGTCGTAGGTTCCATAGTAATCTCCAACTCCGGCGTGATCGCGTCCAACAATGAAGTGAGTGCAGCCATAGTTTTTCCGGACTAGGGCGTGGAAAATCGCTTCGCGAGGGCCAGCGTAGCGCATGGCGGCGGGGTTAATGGCCATCATCACGCGATCGCGCGGGAAGTATTTATCGAGCATAATTTCATAGCAACGCATCCGCACATCAGCGGGAATGTCATCGCTTTTTGTGGCGCCAACGAGAGGATGTAAAAATAGACCATCGACGGTTTCTAGGGCACATTTTTGAATGTACTCATGGGCGCGGTGGATGGGGTTGCGGGTTTGGAAGCCGACGACGGTTTTCCAGCCTTTTTCGATAAACATTTGCCGGGAGACCGCTGGGTCGATTTGGTAGTTGGGGAATAGAGGATGAGGATCTCGCTCTAGCATCCACACGGAACCGGCTAGATTGACTGGCCCCTGTGCATAGACAACGGCCACACCGGGATGTTTGTCTTCGTTGGTGCGATAGACATGGAGGGCTTCTTGCAGTTTGTCGTAGTGGTATTTCTCGCTTAGATCTAAGACTCCGACAAAGCGCCCGGTTTTGTCATCAAGGCGCACGCGATCGCCCACGTTCAACCCGTTGGCCACCTCTTCGCTGACACTGAGGGTAATGGGAACAGACCACGGTAGGCCGTTGGCTAGGCGCATTTCTTTGACGACCCGTTGATAATCGGCTTCGGCCATGAAGCCGGTCAGGGGACTAAAGCCACCAATGGCAATCAGGGCCAAATCTGAGAAGGTGCGATCGTCCATCGTCACCCGAGGCAGATCGTCAGCTTGGGCGAGAAATTCCTGTTTCTGCTCAGCGGTGGCCAGGCGATTAATCAGAGTGCCACCGTGGGCGGCAATGGTTTCTTGAAGTTTGGTTGCTACACTCACGTAAAAGCTCCTAGGATAGTTGGAAGCCCCGTCTCTTCAGAGCGGGGAGGAAAACCGACTCAAGCGGCTTTAGCCGCCAGCACCCCCTTGCGGGGTGAAGGGGTATGGTTGCCCCTCCATGGAGCTATGGTTGGCTCCGACTCCCTTGCGGGGTAATGTT
>P_2C_Liq_1_UnCtyDRAFT_1001141_pt1 | contig 10332 bp, 11 predicted proteins | sample Pon2CUnioCityCA_2_FD_10234 | JGI IMG/M metagenome (IMG submission 10234)
ACGAACGGAAGCGCCAGCCCCATCGCGACCATAAGAGCCAGGTTCGGGTAAAACACCTGCGCCAGCAACCCGCTGTCGCGCTGGCCGATATAGCGCGAGGTCACCATCGACACGGCCCCCAGCACCACGGCAGCGAAGGCCAGCGCGTGACCCTTGCCGATCCCGCTCAGCCCCTCATGGAACACGCAGAGCACGCCAAGCGTGCCGAACGTCAAGGCGATCCAGGCGCGCGTACCGACCCTTTCGGACAGGGCCGGGCCGGACAACAGCGCCGCCAGCAGCGGGATCAGTGCGATGAACAGGAACACCTCGGCAAAGGGCAGCAGGCGAAAGGCGTGGAAAAACGCGATCGTTCCCAACACCGTCGCCCCCGCCCGCAGCGCCATGGCCAGCGGACAGGAGGTCCGCAGGCCCGCCGACGCCGCACCGCCGCCCCGGCTTGCGATCACGCAGAACAGCGCCACCAGCGCCCCGGAAAGCGCGAAAAGCTGCGGTGCGGCATAGTGCGCCGCGAATTGTTTGGTAATCGCGTCAGCCCCTGAAATCAGCAGGGTATAAAGCGCCGTCAGCCCGACACCGCCGAGAACGAGCCCGCGCGTCACCTTGTCGGCCCTGACGGGCACGCCGCCGGTCCACCCGCACGGGCGAAACCGGCAAAGAACGCCTCGAAATCAACCGCCGCCTCGGCCTCTTGCAGCACCTCGCGCGCCGCGTCCGACAGGCTGTCTCCGACCCGGTCGCGCATGTGGTGCCATTCCGGGCGGCGGTCCTGCGCCATTGCCAAAAGCCCTTCGGACAGCTCCCGCAACGGGGCCACATGGGGGCGCGGCGCGCGGAACTGGATCGGGCCTTCGGGGATTTGCGCGCCGAAGCCGCCCTGCCCGGCCACCGACATCGCCCAGTTGATCATCAGGTAGGGGTGGTAATCATCCTGCGCCCAACCCGGCGCGCCGCTTTCCACCACGAACAGCCGCGCCTGCGCGAAAAGCCAGCTTTCCCATGTGACAGGCGGCGTCTGCCCGGCAAAGCGCAGCGCGATGCAGACCTCGGACAAAAGGTCAGTGTTCAGTTCCAGAAACGCCAGCGTTCCGGCATGATGCAGGCTGTCCAGCGCAGCGCGGGGCAGCTCTGGGCTGCGCCGCCCGTATTCGGACAGGTAGAACACGATATGCGTCAGTTCATACGCGGCTTTCTTGTTCGGGCGGGCAAAGGTTTCGCACTGCGTGACGAAAGCGTACAATCTATGCGTGAGCGCCTCATCCGCTTTCAGCGGCTCGATACCCCGGCGCTGGCACAATCTGCGCGCCTCGGCGCGTTGCAGATCCGACAGTTCGGCATCGGCCAGCCCCTCTTGCGCCACCCAGCGTGCCGCCGCTTCGCCCTTGGTGCCCGACAGGCCCAGATCCTCCAGATCCAGACAGAGTGACAGCAAGAAACGGTAATATTGCGGGAAGAAACCAAGCCGCGATTCAAAGTGCTCATAGAAATCGGCAAGCGGTTCCAGAGCCTCTGGCTCAAGCCGCGCGCCGGTGCTTTCCAGAAGGTTCAGAAGCTCGGCGTTTTCCTTGAGCCAGAACACATCACCCCGGCTGCGCCGTTCTGCCGCGAAGCGCTGAATCAGAGCGATCTTGCGCGCGGCGGGCGTGGCTTGGCGGAATGGAAGGTCAAGATGAAGAACGGATCCCATTGAATTGATCTTTCTGCTTTTATTTCCATTCCGCCACTTTAATCAGAGGCTCGACGTGAACATCTGCACCGCGTCACCATCCGTGCCGCGCGCCGCGCGTACCGGACCAAGGCTAGAGGTGAAAAGCTCGACCGCGTCGCCCGTGGCCGTCGCGCTGGCGGCGGGGCTGAGGCTGGAGGTGAACATATCCACCGCCTCGCCCATGGCCGTGTCGGAGGCTGCCGGCGACAGGCTGGAGGTGAACAGCGCCACCTGCTCGCCCGCGACCATGTCGGCGGTCGCACCTGGCATCAGCGAAGACGTGAACGCCTCGACGGCGCGTCCGTCATGCAGGCTGGCCAGCTCTGCGGGGGCTGCATCAAATGTTGTCCGGGTCTTGAGATTGGTCTGCATGGAAACTCTCCAGATTAGGGTTGTCAGCCCGGTAACGTTTGCAACCTTAAGGTTATCTGCCAAGAACTTTTTCACGTTTAGAAACTATCCACAAAGTCATACACACCCTGATATCTGCAAACCGGTCGCATATACAGGACCGCAGGGCGTTCACCCCGGTCATGAAAAAATGATGTCCACACAGTGTGGATAAACCGAAATTCCGGATTTCGGGAGAATTTTTTGCAAAATCACCTCAGGGGAGATTCGTACAGCCCCGCTCTTGCCTCCGGCGCCGGGCTGCGCGACAAGGCTCCGAGCCAAGGGAGACGCCCATGAAAATCGCCAGTTTCAACATCAATGGCATCAAGGCCCGCCTGCCCGCCCTGCTTGACTGGCTGGACGAGGCGCAGCCCGACATTGTGCTTATGCAAGAGATCAAATCCGTCGACGAGGGCTTTCCCCAAGAGCCGTTCGAGGAGCGCGGTTATCACGTGGAAACCCACGGTCAGAAAAGCTTTAACGGTGTGGGCATCCTGTCCAAGCTGCCGCTGGAGGACGTTACGCGCGGCCTGCCCGGCGACGATACCGATGAACAGGCCCGCTGGATCGAGGCGACGGTTGTCGGCGACAGCGCGCTGCGTTTATGCGGGCTATACCTGCCCAACGGCAATCCTGCTCCGGGGCCGAAATATGATTACAAGCTGGCCTGGATGACGCGGCTTGAGGCGCGCGCGCGCGATCTTCTGGCACAGGAAGAGCCGTTCGTGATGGCCGGGGATTACAACATCATCCCGCAAGACGAGGACGCCAAGCGCCCCGAGGCGTGGCAGACAGATGCGCTTGCCCTGCCCCAAAGCCGCGCCGCGTTCCGTCGGCTGGTCAATCTTGGCCTGACCGACGCGTTCCGCGCCACCAATCAGGCCGCAGGGCATTACACGTTCTGGGATTATCAGGCCGGGGCTTGGAACCGCGACGACGGTATCCGCATCGACCATGTCCTGCTCAGCCCGCAAGCCGCCGACCGCCTGACAGGCTGCGGCATCGACAAGGAAATCCGTGATCGCGAAAAACCGTCGGACCATGTGCCGATCTGGGTGGAAATGGATATCTGACGCCGGTCAAACCTGCGTGATATCGTAGCCGTAAAGCCAATCGAACTGGCCGGTCATGCGCCCCGGCGCGATCGCGCCGCCCAAACGTAGTGCTGTATGCGCGGCAAGCCGCAAAGGCGGGAATGACAGGTGGTATTTCCAGGCATTGCGGCTGGCCGCATTCACAACGCGGGTCACGCGGGCGCGGCGCAAATGCTGGTAGGCTGCCAGCCCGCCGGACAGGCTTTGGGCGTGATCCAGGGCGCGCACGAGGCCCCAGGCGTCCTCAAGCGCCATGTTCGCGCCTTGCGCCAGGAAGGGCAGCGTCGGATGCGCGGCGTCCCCCAAAAGCGCCAGCCCGCCCTGATGCCAACGCGGCGCGACCGGATGGCGGAACAACCCCCACAGATGCACTTGCCCGACCCGTGCCAGCATGTCGCGCACCGGGGCACCGAAATCCGCGAAGGCGGCGCGCAGGTTGGCGGGGTCGTCTGTCTGGCTCCAGCTTTCGGATTGCCACGCCGCGCGTTCTTGCACGGCCACGATATTTCGCCGCCCTTGGGGTAACGGATAGCTGACCAGATGGCGGCGGGGGCCCATGAAGACCTGCGCCTCTGGCGGGGCGGTTTCGTCTGCGATTACGGCGCGCCACGCGACCTGCCCGGTAAAGAAAGGCTCTGCCGCGCCATTGATCGCGGGGCGCGCCACCGAATGCAGCCCGTCCGCCGCGACCATCAGATCGGCACTGACCTCGGCGCCAGCGGCGGTTGTGGCAACGGGCCGTTCAGCGGGGGTTATGGCGGTAATGCGCGTGCCGGTGACGATCTCGACCCCGGCCCGCCGCGCCGCATTTGCCAGCAGATCAAGCAGATCCGCGCGATGCACGAAAAAATACCACGGCCGATCCATCCCCGACAGATCGAGACGCAACACATCGCGCCCGGAATAGTCGCGCAGCCGGACCGCCTGCGCCTGCACCGCGCGCGCGCGCAGCTCATTGGCCAGACCAAGCGCCTCGAGCACGACGACCCCGTTGGGCGACACCTGCAAGCCTGCGCCGACCTCGCGCAGCGCCGGGGCCTGCTCCAGCACCCGGACCGATTTCGCGCCACGTCGCGCCAGCGCCAGCGCGGCGGCCAGCCCGCCGATACCGCCACCGGTGATCACGCAATCAAGATCCTGGATATCCATGCAGCTTGCCCCCGATCAAAAAAGCGCCGCGGCACGGGGCCACGGCGCTTGAAAATGTCGCCCGGTCAAATCGGTTCAGTCGTCGCGGTGTACTTTTTCCCGGCGCTCGTGGCGTTCCTGCGCCTCAAGGCTCATGGTGGCGATTGGACGCGCGTTCAGACGTTTGAGACTGATGGGGTCGCCCGTCACTTCGCAATACCCGAATTCACCCTCCTGAATGCGACGCAGGGCGGCGTCGATCTTGGAGACAAGTTTGCGCTGACGATCGCGGGTGCGCAGTTCCAGCGCGCGGTCAGTCTCTTCGCTGGCGCGGTCGGCCACATCGGGGATCGCACGTGTGCCGTCCTGAAGCCCCTCTATCGTGTCCCGGCTGCCTTCCAGCAGCTCATTTTTCCAGTTGATCAGCTTGCGGCGAAAATATTCGAGTTGACGTTCATTCATGAACGGCTCGTCTTCCGCCGGGGTATAGTCCTCGGAAAGAAAGACTTCTGCTTTCATGTCTGCATCCTCTTCACGGCCAGCATCATTCATGAATTTCTCCCTGGCTCCGATGCGTGCGGGTTACACGGCCATGACCTGAATGTCACTACTCAATCACGCCGCATTGATGTGTTTTCCCCAGCGGATTAGATTGCGCGAAATCACGGCCCCCCGGCCCAAGCAAGGGATTGCAACAGGATGAGATTTCAAGGCACCGACGCCTATATCGCGACCGACGATCTGACCATCGCCGTCAATGCCGCCGTCACGCTGGAACGCCCCCTGCTGGTCAAGGGCGAACCCGGCACCGGCAAGACGGAACTGGCCCGGCAAGTCGCCAAGGGTCTTGGCCTGCCGATGCTGGAGTGGAACATCAAGTCCACCACCAAGGCGCAACAGGGGCTTTACGAATACGACGCCGTCAGCCGGTTGCGCGACAGCCAGCTTGGCGACGCGCGCGTGAACGATGTGCGCAACTATATCCGCAAGGGCAAGCTGTGGCAGGCCTTCGAGGCGGAAAACCGGCTCGTGCTGCTGATCGACGAGATCGACAAGGCCGATATCGAGTTTCCCAACGACCTGTTGCAAGAACTCGACCGGATGGAATTTCACGTCTACGAGACAGGTGAAACGATCCGCGCAAAACAGCGCCCGATCGTCATAATCACCTCCAACAATGAAAAAGAACTGCCCGACGCGTTCTTGCGCCGCTGCTTCTTTCATTACATCAGCTTTCCCGATGTCGACACCCTGCGCCGCATCGTCGAGGTGCATCATCCCGGCATCAAGGATCAGCTTTTGACCGAGGCGCTGACGCAATTCTACGAGCTGCGGGACCAAAGCGGGCTGAAGAAAAAGCCCTCCACCTCCGAAGTGCTGGACTGGCTCAAGCTGATCCTTGCAGAGGATCTGACCGCCGAAGACCTAAAGCGCAGTGGCGCAGAAGCCCTGCCCAAGCTGCATGGCGCGCTGTTGAAGAACGAACAGGACGTGCATCTGTTCGAGCGGCTGGCCTTCATGGCGCGCCGCCAGCGATAAGTCGGCACCGCGCCAGAACCGCCTGTTAACACCTGTGGCAAAGCCCGTTGCAAAGCGGCAAGATGCTTTTTCGGCTTTGCGCCCCCCTTTTTTCAGCTGCGAGCCAGCATCTTGAAAAGAAAGGGATATAATCGGAAATATCCGGACTTGCGCCGGGCATTGGACCTTGGTCACATTTTTGCCTTTATTGCTCCTTAGATCAGACGGAATGGGAGGCCAATCTCCCTCCGGTCCGGCAAGGTCATCGAGCAGGGCGGAAGCGACATGTGCAAACAACATGCACAGGCCACCGCACGAGGTCATAGCCGGGCAGCGGAACGACGTCGTAGCGGCGGCGCTTTTGCTTGGTTCAATTCAGGCTTCGGGGGGCATATGCGCCGCGTCATTCTTCCTATCTGTCTCATGCTGGGCGCGTGTGTGCCCGGCGTGCCATCGGAAATGCCCACACGGGCCGCGACCGATCAGCCCGCCATGCTGCAAAGCATGAAATCCTTCTCCGCGCCGAAACCCCTGCCACCGATCCGGTCGAACCGTGATATCGCGCGGGATTTCCTTGAACTGTCGTTCCAGCTTGAATCAGGGCGCACTCTGACCAGTTTTTCGCGCTTCGAGGGGCCGGTTTCCGTACGTGTCACCGGCGATCCACCGCCCACGTTGATGCCTGATCTCAACCGTCTTTTGCATCGTTTGCGCACCGAGGCACAGATCGACATCACCCGCGTGCGCGGCGAGGCCGCGAATATCACGATCGAGGCCGTACCACGCAGCCGAATCCGCCGCCACCTGCCGAAAGCAGCCTGTTTCGTCGTCCCCAATATCAGCCGCCTGTCACAATACCGCGCCGCGCGCCACAGCCGGATCACGAACTGGAGCCTGCTGAAAAAGCGCGAGAAGATCGCGATTTTCCTTCCCAACGACGCCTCGCCACAAGAGGTGCGCGATTGCCTGCACGAGGAACTGGCACAGGCGCTTGGCCCGCTGAACGATCTGTATCGCCTGCCCGACAGCGTGTTTAACGACGACAACGTGCATACCGTGCTGACAGGCTTCGACATGTTGATCCTGCGGGCCTATTATGCACCCGAACTGCGTGCGGGCATGAGCCGGGGTGACGTCGCCACGCGCCTGCCCGGCATCCTTTCCCGGCTCAATCCACGCGGCGAGATGCTGGCGCCGCAATCCGTTTCCGCGACGCCACGCGCCTGGGTCAAGGCGATCCAGACCGCGCTTGGCCCCGGCGCGCGCCACGGGCAACGCATGAGCGCCGCGCGAGAGGCGCTGCGTATCGCGCAGGCCATCGGCTGGACAGACCACCGCCGCGCCTTTTCGCATTTTGCCATGGGCCGTCTGACCCAGGCGGGTGATCCCGATTACGCGCATGATCACTTTCTCATGGCTGACCGTTTCTACCGGATGACGCCGGGCACCGATCTGCACCGCGCCTATACCGCGTCGCAGCTTGCGGCCTATGCGGTCAGCCAGGGCAACGGCACGCACGCGCTGGATATTCTGGCGCCGCATCTTGCCGTGGCCGAGCGCCATGAAAACGCGGCGCTTCTGGCGACGCTGATGATGTTGCGTGCAGAGGCGCTTGATCTGACAGGCCGCGTCGCAGAGGCGCGCACCATCCGGGTGGACAGCGTCGGCTGGGCGCGGTACGGCTTTGGCTCGGATTGGGCGGTGCGCGCGAAACTTCGGGAAATCACGTCGCTCAGTCCCCTGAAAGGATAACAACGGGGATATCATGATCGTCATTCTGGGGGCCATTCTGGGCGCGGCCTTGGGCGCGCTGACCGCCTATCGCCGCAAGGGCAGCACTGCCGATATCCTGCAATACGCCTTTGTTTACGGGCTGGGCTTTACCTTGCTGGGGCTGTTCGCCACGTTGATCATCCACCGCATGTCCATCTGAGCGGTCCCGCATGTTCCTGCCCTTCTTCGAGACACTCAGAAAGGCGGGGCTGCCGGTCAGCCTGCGCGAGTATCTCACTTTTCTGGAGGCGATGGGCACCGGCCTTGTGACCTATGATGTCGATGGGTTCTATTATCTCGCGCGCAGCGCGATGGTTAAGGACGAGCGACATATCGACCGCTTTGACCGCGCCTTTGCCGCCAGTTTTGAAGGGCTGGAACAGATCACCAGCCAAGACATGCTGAACGCCGTCGACCTGCCCGCCGAATGGCTGGAAAAGATGGCCGAAAAGCACCTGAGCGCCGAAGAACGCGCCGAGATCGAGGCGCTTGGGGGCTTCGACAAACTGATGGAAACGCTCAAAGAGCGCCTGAAAGAGCAGCAGGGCCGTCATCAGGGCGGCAACAAGTGGATCGGCACTGCCGGCACCTCGCCTTTCGGCGCCTATGGCTACAACCCCGAGGGCGTGCGGATCGGGCAGGACAAGTCGCGCCACCAGCGTGCGGTCAAGGTCTGGGACAAGCGCGAATTCCGCAATTTCGACGACAGTGTGGAGCTTGGTACGCGCAACATCAAGGTCGCGCTCAAACGCCTGCGCCGTTGGGCGCGCGATGGCGCGCATGAAGAGCTTGACCTTGACGGCACGATCCGCGCCACCGCAGAGCACGGCTATCTTGATGTGAAAACCCGCCCCGAGCGGCGCAACGCCGTCAAGGTGCTGCTGTTTCTGGATGTGGGCGGCTCGATGGATCCGCATATCGCTGCGGTGCAGGAACTTTTTTCAGCGGCACGCGCGGAATTCAAGCATCTGGAATATTACTATTTTCACAACTGCCTTTACGAAGGCGTCTGGCGCGACAACCGCCGCCGTTGGGACGAACAGACCCCGACCGAAGAGGTGTTGCGCACCTTCGGGTCCGATTACAAATGCATCTTTGTTGGCGATGCCTCGATGTCCCCCTACGAGATTGCCTATCCCGGCGGCGCGAACGAACATTGGAACCCCGAGGCCGGTCAGGTCTGGCTGAACCGCGCGCGCGCCCAATGGCCCGATCACATGTGGATCAATCCCGTTCCGGAAACCTATTGGGGCTATACCCAATCCATCCAGATGATCCGCCAGATATTCGAGGACCGGATGGTGCCGATGACATTGGCAGGGCTGGAGCGCGGCATGAAGGAACTGGGGCGGTAAAGCGCGTCACGCCAATCAGATGGACCCGCCCCGGTGCAACTTGCCACAGCAGGCAGCCTGCCTCCGGTCGAACAAGCCTTGTGAGCACAACCTGTTGCCCCAAGAAAAAAGGCCGCCCATTCCGGCGGCCTTTCTCGGGATCGTATGTAAGTGGCGCTTAACGCTTTGAGAACTGGAAGCTCTTGCGAGCCTTGGCGCGACCGTATTTCTTGCGCTCCACCACGCGGCTGTCGCGGGTCAGGAAACCGGCGGCCTTGAGCGCGCCGCGCAGGGACGGATCATAAAGCTGAAGCGCCTTGGACACGCCATGCTTGACCGCTCCGGCCTGACCGGACAGGCCACCGCCTTTGACCGTCGCCATGACATCGAACTGGTCTTCAGTGCCCGACACGGTGAAGGGCTGCTTGAGGATCATCTGAAGCACGGGACGCGCGAAATACTCGTTGATCGGCTTGCCGTTCACCACGACCTTGCCGGAACCCGGTTTGATCCAGACACGGGCGACCGCATCCTTCCGCTTGCCGGTGGCATAAGAGCGGCCAAGCGCGTCACGTACCGGTTCACGCGGGGTTTCGACCTCGGTGGCCGTTGCCTCTACGCCGTCTGCGACGGCCTCAAGACCTTCGAGAGTTTTGATTTCATCAGCCATGTGGATTAAACCCGCGTGTTTTTCTTGTTCATGGATTTCACATCCAGCACATCGGGGCTTTGCGCCTCGTGTGGATGCTCGGCACCGGCATAGACGCGCAGATTTGTCATCTGCTGACGCGCCAGCCGGTTCGAGGGCAACATGCGTTTGACGGCCTGTGTCACCACACGCTCGGGATGCGCGCCTTCGAGGATCTGGCCCGTGGTGCGCGACTTGATGCCGCCCGGATGGCCGGTGTGCCAGTAATTGGGCTTCATGCGCTTGTTGCCGGTCAGCTGGACCTTCTCGGCATTGATGACAATCACGTTGTCGCCCATGTCCTGAGATGGGGTGAAGCTGGGCTTGTGCTTGCCGCGCAGGCGGGTGGCAATGATCGAGGCGAGACGGCCAAGAACGACGCCCTCGGCGTCGATCACGATCCATTTCTTGTCGATATCTGCCGGAGTCGCAGAAAAGGTTTTCATGTGTTCGTCCCTGAGTTCTGGGGTCTTGTTCGGATTGCGCGGTTATACAGGGTGGCGCGACCAGATCAAGCGAATGAAGCGTCAAATTTTCTATCGTTATCATGTACTTGTAAATTAGGTATTTATATACCCCACATCAGACGACCCCCAAGAGCCGTGCCGGCTCAGATGTCGACCGCCAGCGGCGGCGCGTCAAGCAAGCGCGACATGGTCGCAAGCGCGGCTTCAAGCTCGCGGTCGGGCATGTACG
>P_2C_Liq_1_UnCtyDRAFT_1001142_pt1 | contig 10328 bp, 5 predicted proteins | sample Pon2CUnioCityCA_2_FD_10234 | JGI IMG/M metagenome (IMG submission 10234)
CCCCTCTTAGCGCCCTTCCCGCCCGTACCCCCCCCCCGCCCGGGGTACGGAGGGTGAGGCGGGTACCGGCGGGAAGGGCTCGCTGGGCGGTGGACGGCAGAATCTCCCGGGAGCCATCCGGGTAATCGAGAATCGTCTCCCCCCGCCCGCCCGGGCCCCCGCCGGCGAGGCCGAAGGGGGGGATCCGGCGCCGGTTGGCGAGCAGGCCGAGGGTGAGGGACTCGAGGAAGCGCAGACGCCGGACGACACCCTCCCCTCCCCTCCAGCGGCCCTCGCCCCCCGAGCCCCCGCGCAGGGAAAACTCCTCCACGAGGACCGGGTAGCGCAGCTCGAGCACCTCCGGATCGGTGAGGCGCGAATTCGTCATGTGGGTATGGACCCCGCCAGCCCCGTGGTAGCCCGACCCGGCCCCGGCACCCCCGCAAACCGTCTCGTAGTACTGGTACTCCCCGTTCCCGAAGGTGAGGTTGTTCATGGTCCCCTGGGCGGCCGCCTGCACCCCGAGCGCCCCGTAGAGCGCGTCCGTGACCACTTGGGAGGTCTCCACATTCCCCGCGACCACCGCATGGGGGAAGGAGGGCCGGAGCAGGCAGCCCTCGGGGAGGACGATCTCCAGCGGCCGCAGGCAACCCTCGTTCAGCGGGATCGGCTCGCGGACCAGGGTGCGAAACACATAGAGGACCGCGGCCCGGGTCACCGCCGGCGGGGCGTTGAAGTTGTCCTCCCGCTGGGGGGAAGTCCCCGAGAAATCGATGCGGGCCCGCCCCTCCGCGCGGTCCACGGTCACCGCCACCCGTACCTCCGCGCCGTTGTCCATCGCGTAGGCAAACGATCCCTCTTCGAGATGGGCGATGACCTCCCCGACCGCCCGGGCGGCGTGGTCCTGCACATGGCCCATGTAGGCGTGGACCACCCGGAGCCCGAAGTGGTCGATCATCCGGCGGATCTCGCGGATCCCGCGCTCGTTGGCGGCGACCTGGGCGCGGAGGTCGCCGAGGTTCTGTTCCGGGTTGCGGGCCGGCCAGCGTCCCCCCGCGAGGTGGGCGCGCACCTCCTCCTCGCGGAAGTGCCCGTCGCGGACGAGGAGGAAGTCGCGGAAGAGAATGCCCTCTTCCGCGAGGGAGCGGGAATCCGGGGGCATGGAGCCCGGCGTGGCCCCTCCCACATCCGCGTGGTGGCCCCGGCTGGCGACGAGAAAGAGCAGGTCCTCCCCCCGCCCGTCGAAGACCGGCGAGACCACGGTGACATCGGGCAGGTGGGTTCCCCCGTGGTAGGGATCGTTGAGCACGAGCACGTCCCCCGGCCGAAGGTCCCCCTCCCGGGCGGCGAGCACCGCGCGGACACTCTCCCCCATCGAGCCGAGGTGCACCGGGATGTGGGGAGCGTTGGCGACCAGTCCTCCCCGCGGGTCGAAGAGCGCGCAGGAAAAGTCCAGCCGCTCCTTCATGTTGACCGAGTGCGCCGTATTCTCGAGAGCCGATCCCATCTGCTCGGCCACCGCCCGGAAGAGGTTGTGGAAGACCTCGAGGAGGACCGGATCGACCGCGGTGGCCGCGGCCCGCTCGGCCCGGCGCGGGGCCGTGCGCACGAGGAGGAGGTGCCCGTCCGGCTCCCGGGCGGCCGTCCAGCCCGGATCGACCACCGTCGTCGACTGCGGCTCGATGACCAGGGCCGGTCCGGGCACCCGCTGGCCCGGGCACAGGTCGTCCCGCGCGAAGACCGGCACCTCCCACCAGCGGCCCTCCGTGTAGAGGGGAACCCGGGCGCGGGGGGACGACTCGCCCACTTCTTCCGGCGCCTCCCCCGCCGCGTCCCCCGCGTTCCCCGCGAGCGCCTCCCCACCGCCGGACGGGCCCGGCCCGGCCGCCGCGCCGACCGCCTCCACCACGACCGCCTCGAGGACGCGGGGTTTCTCCGGGCTGACGAAGCCGAAGCGGCGACGGTGTTCCTCCTCGAAGGCCCCGATGACCTCCGGCAGGGGACCGGCCGGGATTTCCAGGGGAGTGTTCGTGCCCGCGTAGCGCAGGTGCAGCCGCGAGTGGCAAGCGATGGTTTCCGGCGGCTGGCCCTGCGCGCGGAGCTCCGTGGCGGCGGCCGCCGCCAGCTCCCCGGCGAGGGACTCCGCCCGGACGAGAGACTCCGCGTCGAGGGTTTCCTCGACCGCCCGCTCGCGGAGCACCCGCAGGTCGGCCCGCCCCATCCCGTAGGCGGAGAGCACCCCGGCGAGTGGATGCAGGAGGATGCGGTCCATGCCGAGCACATCGGCGATCGCGCAGGCGTGCTGTCCGCCGGCCCCCCCGAAGCACTGCAGGGTGTAGCCGGCGAGCTCGCGGCCCTCCTCGATGGAGATCTTCTTGATCGCATGGGCCATGTTTTCCGTGGCGATCCGGCGAAAGCCCTCGGCGATCTCCTCCGGGGCCCGCCGCTCCCCCGTGGCGGCCTCCACCTCCGCGGCGAGCTCCTCGAAACGGGCGCGGACCCCCGCAGCGTCGAGCGGTTCCGTGCCCTCCGGCCCGAAGACCGCCGGGAAGAAGTCCGGCTGGATCCGCCCCACCCGCAGGTTGGCGTCGGTGACCGCGAGGGGGCCGCCCCGGCGGTAGCAGGCCGGGCCGGGCACCGCCCCGGCGCTGTCCGGTCCCACCCGGAAGCGCTCCCCGTCGAAGTGGAGAAGGGAACCGCCCCCGGCGGCCACCGTGTGGATGCGCAGGAGCGGCGAGCGCAGGAGGACCCCGGCCACCTCGCTCTCGAAGGAACGCTCCAGCTCGCCCGCGTAGTGGGCGACATCCGTGGAGGTCCCCCCCATGTCGAAGGTGACCAGGCGGTCCACCCCGGCCGCCTCCGCGCTGCGGACCGCCCCGACCAGTCCACCCGCCGGCCCGGAGAGGATGGCATCCTTGCCCTGGAAGAAGTCCGCCTCCACCAGCCCCCCGTTCGACTGCATGAAGAGCAGGCGGACCCCGCCCAGCTCCGCGCGGACCTGCTCGACATAGCGGCGGAGGATCGGGGAGAGGTAGGCGTCCACCACCGTCGTCTGGCCGCGGCTGACCAGCCGGAGGAGCGGGCTGACCTCGTGGGAGAGGGAGACCTGGGGGAAGCCCGCCCCGCGGGCGAGCTCCCCGATGCGGCGCTCGTGGTCCGGGAAGCGGTAGCCGTGCAGCAGGACCACCGCGATCGCCCGGAAGCCCTCCGCGCGCAGCCCGGCGAGGGCGGCCCGCACCTCGTCCTCGTCGAGCGGCTCGCGCTCCTCACCGCCCGCGGTGAGTCGTCCGCCCACCTCGACCACCCGCTCGTAGAGTTGCTCCGGCCGCCGGATGGCGCGGGCAAAGATGTCCGGGCGGTTCTGGTACCCGAGGCGGAGCTGGTCGCGGAAGCCGCGGTTCGTGAGGAGTGCCGTGGGCTCTCCCCGGCGCTCGAGGAGGGCGTTCGTGGCCACTGTGGTCCCCATGCGGACCGAGTCGATCCGGTCCGCGGGGACCGGCTCCCCCGCGGCGAGCCCGAGGAAGGCCCGGATGCCGGCGACGGCGGCGTCCCGGTAGCGCTCCGGATCCTCCGAGAGGAGCTTGCGGCTCGCGAGGGAGCCGTCCGGGCGACGCGCCACGATATCGGTGAAGGTACCCCCGCGGTCGACCCAGAACTGCCAGCGGCCGTTGCCGGTCCGCCCGTCCTCCCCGTTGCCGGTGCCCGCCCGCGGCATGCCGGCTCCCTTTTTCAGGCTCCCGCGAGGAAGCCCTCGAGGGCCTCCCGCATCGGCGCGAGCGGGGCCGGGCGGTCCGTCCAGATCTCGAGGGCGCGGGCCCCCTGGTGGAGGAGCATGCCCAGGCCGTTCGCCACCGGGTAGCCGCGGGCCCGCCCAGCCGCCAGCCACGGGGTCTCCGGGGGGTTGTAGACCATGTCGTAGAGGAGGCAGCGCTCCGGCAGTTCGGCGGCCGGAAAGGGCTGGGGATCCCCCGGGCGGAGCCCGAGCGAGGTGGCGTTGACCACCAGCGTGCCGGGCTCCGCCCGGTGCCCCGCATCGGCGAGGGGCACGGCGGCAACCTCGGTGACCCCGCCCGCGAAGCGCCGGGCCAACTCCACCGCGCGATCCTCCGTGCGGTTGGCCACGAACGCGCGGGCGGCGCCCTGGTGCACCGCCTCCGCGACCGCCGCCCGGGCGGCCCCGCCGGCCCCGAGGACCAGCACCGACTGCCCGGCCATGCCGAGCCCGAAGGCCTCGCGGAGACCCTCCTCGAGGCCGTAGCCGTCCGTGTTCAGCCCGTGCAGGCCATCCTCCTCCCAGAGGAGGGTGTTCACCGCCCCGATCCGCTCGGCGCTGGGGGCCAGCCGGTCGACCAGCGGGAGGACCTCCACCTTGTGGGGGACCGTGAGGTTGAGCCCGCGGAAACCCCGCTCCGCGGCGAGGGGGAGGGCCTCGGCGAGCTCCTCCGGGCGGAGGGCGTAGGCGCGGTACTCCCAGGCGGCGAAGGACGGCTCGGCAGCGGCGAGGGTGGCAAGGGCCGCCCCGTGCAGGGCTGGACTGGCGGAGTGGTCGATCGGCCAGCCGACCACGCCCAGCCGCGTGGTTCCGTCCGCCCGCAGGGCCCGGAGGGCGGCGAGGTCGCGGGGAGGCTCAGGAACTTTCCCGCTCATAGGCATTCTCGAAGGCACAGATGAAGCCCCGGAAGAGGTCGGCGCGGTCCCGCTGGCCCTGCATGGTGTACTGGTGGACGAGGTTGCGGCAAAAGCGGCAGAGCACCTCCCCGACCGGGGCCGGCAGCAGGTAGCAGGAACCGTCCTCCACATCCCGGCTCAGGAGCATCTGCCGTACCTCCTCCTCGGTGCGGAAGCGGCCGCGGTCGAAGGGATCGAGGTAGAAGGGGTCGCGGTCGTCGAGGTGGGCGAGGAGGAAGCGCCCGGGGGCCCCGATCGGCTCGAGGCGGAAGTGGCAGCGCTCCGCCACGAGGAGGTAGAGCACGCTCAGGGAGATGGGGATCCCCCGGCGGCGCTGGATGACCGAGCCGAGGAAGTTGTTCTGCGGGTCGTGGAAGTGCTCGAGATCCCCGCGGAAACCGTACTCGTGGAAGAGGACGAGGTTGAGGTGCTTGCACTTCTCGAAGAGGGGCGCCTCCGGATCGAGAAACTCGCAGCAGCGAGCGGCCACCCCGTCGAGGAAGCGGGCCACGGTCGCCCACTCGAGGTGGGGATGGACGGTCCGCTCGAGGAGGTAGCAGCCGGTCTCCAGCTCGTAGTGAAAGGAGTCGATGAAGCGGAGGAAGTCCCCACGGGGATCGTCCAGGCCGAGGGCGGCGAGGAGCTGCCGGGCGTGGGTGGCGGCGGCATCCCCGCGGCGGCCCGTGACCTCGCGGAGAAAGGCGATGGCCTCCTCGTTCTCCCGGCACTCGGCGAGGAGGGCCTCGCGCACGCACGGGCTCTCGTCGTCGAGGAGGCGGAGGAGCGCCTCCCTGCGGGTTTCATTCCACATGGATCCTACCGTAGCGGCGGCGACGGGCCCGTGCCACGAAAAAGCCCCTTTTCCCGGCGCCTCCCGGCCACCTTCCCCGCCGCCGTCGTTCCTCCCGGGGCACTGATCCCGCTTTGCGGTTGAGGAGAGGGCCCGGCGCGGCTTGAGTGGGAGGACCCATGTTCGACAGCCTCACCGACCGTCTCGGCTCCGCCCTGCGCAACCTCCGCGGGCAGGGCAAGCTCACCCGCGAGAATACCGAGGAAGCCCTCCAGGAAGTGCGCTCGGCGCTCCTCGAGGCGGATGTGCACTTCCGGGTGGCCCGCCAGTTCGTGGAGAGCGTCCGCGAGAAGAGCGAGGGCCTCGAGGTGACCCCGAAGGTCACTCCCGGGCAGCAGATGGTGAAGATCATCCAGGACGAGCTCGTCGAGCTCCTCGGCAGTGGCACGGCGGAGCTCTCGGGGGAGCGTCCCCTCCGCGTGCTCCTCGTCGGCCTGCAGGGCTCGGGGAAGACGACCACCGCGGCCAAGCTGGCCCTCCACCTCCGCAAGAAGGGCTACCGGCCCGGGATGATCGCCTGCGACCTGCAGCGCCCCGCGGCCATCGACCAACTGGAAACCCTCGGGCGCGAGCACGGGATTCCCGTGTACGCCGACAAGGGCACCAAGGACGTGCGCGGGGTGGCCGCAGCCGGGCAGCGGGCCCTCCGCGGGGAGGGTTGCGACGCCCTCCTCTTCGACACGGCCGGCCGGCTGCAGATCGACGAGGATCTCATCGAGGAGGTCCGCCAGCTCCGCCGGGACCTCGACCCGCAGGAGGTCCTCCTCGTGGCGGACAGCGCCCTCGGCCAGGAGGCGGTGGAGGTCTCCCGCACCTTCCACGAGGCCACCGACCTCAGCGGGATCGTCCTGACCAAGCTGGACGGCGACGCCCGGGGCGGGGCCGCCCTCTCCATGAAGAGCCGCACCGGCGTGCCCATCAAGTTTGCCGGAACCGGGGAGAAGGCGGAGGCCCTCGAGGTCTTCCACCCGGACCGGATGGCCTCCCGCATCCTCGGGATGGGCGACGTGGTCTCCCTGGTGGAGCGAGCCCAGGAGACCATGGACGAGAAGGAGGCCGAGCGGATGGCGGAGAAGGTCCGCTCCGCCGAGTTCACCCTCGACGACATGCTCCAGCAGATGCGCCAGGTGAAGAAGATGGGCTCGCTCGGCTCGCTCATGAAGATGCTGCCCGGCATGGGCAACAAGGAGCTCGGCGAGGAGGAGAACCGCAGGATGGCCCAGACCGAGGCCATCCTCCTGTCGATGACCCCGCAGGAACGACAGTCGCCCAACCTCCTGAACGGGCGCCGCCGCATGCGGATCGCGGCCGGCTCCGGGACGAAGGTCGTGCAGGTGAACCAGCTCCTCAAGCAGTACGGGCAGATGCGGAAGATGATGCGGAAGATGAAGGGCCGCGATCCCTCCGAGCTCCTCGGGTCGATGGGCGGAGGCGACGGGGCCGGCGGGGATCCCCGGGAGGCGCTCGCCGGCGGCGCGGGCGGCGGCGGGATGCCCTCGCTCGGGGGGCTCGGGGGGCTCGGCGGCGGCGGGGGCCTCCCCGGCCGGAGCGGGAGCAAGGGCACCAAGCGCAAGCCGAAGGCCCGGCGGAAGAAGAGGTAGTCGGCCGGGGTGCAAGACTCCCCACCGTCCCCGACCCTGACCCTCAATTCCCGGCCGCCGGCCCGGCCCCGCCCGGGCGCAGCCCCGTGGCGAGCAGGGTGACGAAGCCCGGCTCCTCCTCCTCGCGGGCCACCGCGGTCACCTCCACCGAGCGAAAGCCCGCCTCGCGGAGGAAGCGGTAGAGCTCGTTCTCGGAAAAGCCCAGCCAGGTGTCCGCGTAGAGCTCGCGGGCCTTCTCGAAGCGGTGCTCGGCGAGGTCGAGGATGGCGAGGCGCCCGCCCGGGGCGAGGATGCGGTAGGCCTCCCGAACGGCCCGGCCGGGATGCTCGGCGTGGTGGAGGGCCTGGCTGAGGAAGGCGAGGTCGACGGACTCGTCCGGGAGGGGCACCGCCTCGATGTCCCCCTCGAGGTACTCGAGGTTCTCGATCTCGTTTCGGGCGGCCAGCTCCCGGCCCACCTCGACCATGCGCGGGGAGCGGTCCACGCAGATCACCCGCTCGGCGTTGCGGGCGAGCAACTGCCCGAGCATGCCCTCCCCCGCCCCGAGATCGGCCACCCGCACCCGCGGGGCGAGCAGGAGGAGGAAGTGGCCGATGGCCTCCCAGGAGCGGCCCGGGCAATAACTGCGGCCGAGGCGGCCGGCCACGAGGTTGAAATAGCGCTCGGCCACCTGCTTGCGGCTCGCGAGGACCCGCTCGAGGTTGGCCCGGTCCTCGGCGAAGCCGGCGTCCCGGTCGACGAGGTCGAGGGCCTCGCGGAGGAGGGAGTCGACCGCGGGGGAGAGGTCGGCGCGGAGCCCGTAGAAGGCGCGCTTGCCCTCCCGGCGGTCGGCGACGAGTCCCCCCTGGCGGAGGAGGGCGAGGTGGGAGGAGATGCGGGACTGCCCCATGCCGAGGATGTCCTGCAGCTCGGCCACGCTGAGCTCCTCCCGGCGGACGAGATTGAGGATGCGGGCGCGCGTGGGGTCGGAGAGGAGGCGGAGGATCTCCCAGCCTTCGCCCCGCTCGGTCATGGTGTGGGGACGGCCCCGCGGCGGGCGCTCAGTTCGTCTCGTCGACCCAGCGGCCGATCGACTCGATGGTCCAGGTCTCGCGGGTCCCGTCGATCTCCGTCTCCACCTGATCGCCCCGCCGCCGGCCGAGGACGGCCTGTCCGACCGGGGTGAGGTAGGAGAGGATGTTGCGGTCGGGTTTCCCGTCCCAGGCGCCGAGGATCGCGTAGCGGTGCAGCTGGCCGGTGGAGCCCTCGCGGAGCTCGACCACGTTGCCGATGCCCACCGTGTCGACGGTGGCCTCGGAGAAATCGGTGACCCGGGCGCGGCTCAGGTCCCTGTCGAGTTCGGCCTTGCGGGCGAGGAGCGTGTCCTGGTCCTGCCGGGCCATCTTGTACTCGGCGTTCTCACGGAGGTCGCCGTGCTCCTTGGCGGTCTCGATGGCCTGCTTGTTCTCGGGGATCTTCCGCTGGACGAGGTCCTCGTACTCCTCGCGGGCCTCGGCTAAACTCTCCGCGGAGACGGTGAGGGTTTTTTCGGTCTCGGTTTCCTCGGCGGCCTCCCGCTCGAGGAGGCTCTGGATGCTCTTGTCCTGCTTGATGAAGCGGGCGAGCAGGGACTTCTTGGTGAGATCCTCGAAGCCCTGGTTGAGCAGGAGCATCTGGGCGAGGTCCCGGGCGTTCTCCGGCGTGCCGCGCTTGAGGAGCATGGGGATCAGCTCGGAGTCCTCACTGAGGGCGTCGGCAAGGGGGATCCGCCGGGAGGAGGCGTTCTGGAGGGACTCTTGGTCGATCGCGTAGAAGACGGCGTTGAGGAAGCGGGGGGTGAGCAGCCCGTCGATGAGTTCGCTGTACTTCGGCTTCTCGCGATTGCGGATGATCCACAGGAGGATCGGGCCGCGCATGGTCTGCTCGTTCAGCCAGCGCTCGAAGCACTCCTGGACCCGGTCCGCCTTGCCGCGGTCGTAAAGGAAGGCGATGCATTCCCCGGTGAAGCGTCCCTCACTGTGCCGGAGGAGCCGCACTACCATCTCCTCCCAGCGGTCCGGATAGGTCCGGCTGAGCAAGTCGAGAAAGCGCTCCTGATAGCTGGCGGGCAGCTCCGCGGCCAGCTTGTCGAGATTCTCCACCGATTCCTCGACGATCGAGCCGGAGGTCGGCTCGAGGGCGTCCACGTCGACATCCGAGTCCTTTTCCTGGGCGAGGTAGCGGGCGAGGTTGTTGCGCACCCAGACCCCGTGGAGACGGTCCGCCTGGCCGAGCAGCTTGGTGTCCTGGATCCGCTGGGTGAGCTCGTCGAGGATGTCGGGCAACTTCTCCTGGAGGCTCTGCTGGCGTTCCTTCGCGTCGGTCCCGCTGTCCCCGGTGAGGCCCTTGCCGTCCTTGGCGACCGCGTAGAGCTTCTCGGCGAGGATCACCTTCTGCTTGGCCTTCTTCGTCTCGTAGAACTCCTCGAGGATTTCCTCTTCCGGATGGCGCTTCTCCTCCTCCTCCCGGAGCACATAGGGCTCGGTCTTCTTGGCCGGGACGGCTACGCGGGGCTCGCGGACCAGCTCCTTCTTCGCCTCCGTCCACCAGCGCTTGCGCTTCTTCTCCTCCGGGAGGAGGAAAGCCAGCTGGCGCTCGATCTCGGCGGCGGTGGCCGCCCCCTCCGGCCGGGTGGTGAGGATCCCGATGATCACGGCGACCCGGTCCGACTCGAGGAGCCCGCGGACCGCCTCCGGCTCCTCCCGGCTGCGGACGAGGAGGCTCTCGGCGGGCAGGATTTCCAGCTTGTCCACGCAGAAGGCCGGGTCCATGCCGTGACCATCCTTGCCCCCCTCAAAATCGATGAGCAACTTCCCGGAGCCTTCGTCATAGCCCTGAATCCTGCCGAATCCCCAGCTGCGATGGATGCAATACGTCCCCGGTTGCATGGCCTCCAGCTTTTCCCGAAAGGGTTCCAGGCGATTGTTTCCGGCGATCAGCTGGTCGATGGTTTCCGAATCCATAAAGGTTTGAGAAGACAAGAGCGTTCCCGAGAAGGTAAACCTCGAGTCGAAAAGAAATGACGGCCGAGGACAATCCTTTTCCGGCGGGTAGCCAGCAACGGGCCGTCCGCTGGATGACCCGCTACCTGCGCGCGCCCGCCAAGCTCGGGGACATCCGGGAGGCCGAGGGACCGGGGAAGGGCGCGGACCGCCGGCGGGCGATCCGCCTGCAGACCGGGGCCATCCGCAACCTCCGCCTCTACCGGCACG
>P_2C_Liq_1_UnCtyDRAFT_1001143_pt1 | contig 10317 bp, 8 predicted proteins | sample Pon2CUnioCityCA_2_FD_10234 | JGI IMG/M metagenome (IMG submission 10234)
TTCTACTGTTTTAATTACACCTCTTACAGAATCTCCTTTTCTAAAGAAATCTGAGCGGATTTGCTCGCTTTTTGGCAATACAATTTCATTGCCATCATCATCTAATAAAATAATTGCATTATGTCGAATATGATGCACTTCTGCACTATACAACTCGCCTTCTAAATCTTTAAATTGCTTAAAGATGTTTGTGCTATCGTGTTCGTAAATTTTGGATATTAAATTCTGACGTAACGCTAAAATAGCTCTTCTTCCTAAGTCGATTAATTTAACTTCTTCAGAAACATCTTCGCCGATTTCGAAATCTGGCTCTATTTTTCTTGCTTCGCTTAATTCAATTTCTTCATTATCATCTTCAGAAAAACCATCTGCTACAACTACTCTATTCCTCCAAATTTCTAAATCTCCCTTATCTGGGTTAATAATAATATCAAAATTATCATCAGAACCAAACTTACGTTTTAAGGCGGCTCTAAATACTTCTTCTAAAATAGACATTAATGTTACTCTGTCTATACTTTTATTATCTTTAAATTCTGAAAACGAATCAATTAACGCTATATTTTCCATTACATCTTTACTTAAAATACAATCTTCACTTTTGCCTCTTTAATCTCATTATATACTATTGTTGCTGTTTTTTCTACAGTAACTTTTCCTTTACCTATTGGTTTTGGTTCTCTTGCTTTCCATTGAAGAGTAATTTTATCTTCATCTGCTTCTACTAGAGTACCTTCTATTTCTTCCTCAGCCGTTTTAACTTTTACTATTCTGTTAATGTTCTTTTTATATTGTCTCTTTTGCTTTAAAGGATGAGAAATATCTGGTGTACTTACTTCTAAAGAAAAATCTTCTTCTTCTCGATCTAAATTCTGCTCTACATTTCTACTTATTCTAACACACTCGCTTAGCGGAACTCCATGATCACCATCAACAGTAATTTGAATTTTATTGTTTTCTGATATTGTTAAATCTATCAAAAACAAGGTATCATTTAACGCTAAAGCTTCCTCCACTAAATCTATTACTTTTTTTTGATTCATTTTTATCTCCTCTAATATATCAAATAAATATTGATTTTGAGTATAAAAAGAGGGGACTTTAAGTCCCCTTCATTATTCATTTATTGTTAAAATCGGTGCAAATATACGAATTGTTTGTTATTTAACAAACTGAATTATATGTAATTATTTTTGTAACTTTAAAATTGGTAATTTAAATTAAATTTATAAACACATGAAAAAAATATTAGTTCCTATAGATTTTTCAAAAAAATCTGAATTTGCATCAAAAATGGCGGCAAAAATTGCAAAGAAATCTAACAGTAGTGTTTACTTGTTGCATTTAATAGAATTGCCTACGGGTATTATAGATATGGGTGCTGGAAGCAACTTTAGTATTCCTGAAAGCATGCTGTATTTACGTAAGGTAAAAGAACGTATTTTAGAATTTAAAGAAACCTTTTTTCATAAAAACACAACAGTACATTATGCTATAAAGTTTCAACAACCTTACGAAGGTATTTTAAAATATGCCGATAAAATTAAGGCAGATTTAATTATAATGGGATTTAAAGGACAATCTGATTTTGAAGAAATTTTAATTGGCTCTAATACTGAAAAAGTGGTTAGATCATCTAAAGCGCCTGTAATTGTGGTAAAAAAAGATGTTGAGAAATTTAGGATGAAAAATTTAGTATTTGCCTCTAGTTTTAAAAATGAGGATAAAAAAGACGTTTTTCAAAAGTTTTTAAATTTTGCAAACCATTTTAAAAGTGAAATTCATTTATTAAAAGTAACTACACCCTCTAATTTTGAGAGCACACATGTTGCCAAAGAGCATATTAAAAAATTTATAAAAGGAATGAAGCTTCCTAAATATTCAATTAATGTTTATAATGATGCTACCATAGAAAAAGGAATTTTAAATTTTTCTAGAGATTTAAATGCCGATTTAATAGCATTAAGTACCACTGAAAGAAACGGATTAACACACTTATTTAACTCTAGCGTTACAAAGTCATTATCTAAAAATGCCTTGAAACCTATTTTGACGATTAAGGTTTAATAACTCAAAACAGGGTATTTAATAATAACTCATTTAATTAAAAAATAAGCCTCTCCAAATAATTACGAGCTTATACTTTAAAAAAAAGATTTTTATGAGCTTTATTTCTATACCTTGCGGGCTAACCGTAAAACTAAAACGTTATGAAAAAATTAATTTATGTATTTGCATTGTTTGCAANTTTAACTTCTTGTGATTCTGATAATGAAGCAGCTTCAGATATAGACCCNATTGTTGGAAATTGGCAATTACAATCTACCATAGAAGATGGTGATGAAATAATTACCGAATGTGAAAAAAATACCACTATTTTTTTTGATGCCAATGGCACAGCAACTGTAAACAGTTTTTACGACGAAGTTAATGGTTGCCAATCTGAAACAGATAATGCTACTTGGGTAAACGCAGGAAATTCTACTTACAAATTGGATGGCGAAGAAGCTGTTGCAATAAGTTTTTCTGCAAATAATACTGTTTTTACAGTGACTACGTCAGAAAGTTTTAATGGAATGACCTATACAATGGTTATAACCTACAAGAAAATTTAATAGTAATTATAAAGAAGGCTGTTGAAATACACAGCTTTCTTTGTTTATGATTTTATACTCTGCTCAAAAGGAATTCTATTAATTATACTCCTTCCTAACGTAACTTCATCAGCATATTCTAATTCATCACCAACCGCAATTCCTCTTGCAATTGTAGATGTTTTAACTGCGAACTTTTCGATTTGTTTATAAATATAGAAATTCGTGGTATCACCTTCCATTGTAGAACTCAAAGCAAAAATCAACTCTTTAATTTCCCCATTTTCAACCTTTTGAACTAAAGAATCTATCTTTAAGTTTTGCGGGCCAATACCTTCTATTGGTGATATTTTTCCTCCTAAAACATGATACAAACCATGAAACTGAGCCGTGCTTTCTATAGCCATAACATCTCTAATGTCTTCTACCACACAAACTATTTCTGGATTTCTTTTCGGATTCTGACAAATATTACATAAAGCCGTATCTGAAATATTGTGGCATTTTTCACAGTTTTTTACATCATTTCTCAAGTGTAATAAAGCTTCAGACAAGTACTTTGTGTTCTCTGTAGGTTGCTTTAACAAGTGCAACACCAAACGCAAGGCAGTTCGCTTTCCTATTCCTGGTAAGCGCGACACTTCATTTACCGCGTTTTCTAAAATTTTTGATGAAAAATCCATAGCTACAAAATTACAACTTCCTGAGAAAAATGAATAGAGAAAAAAGACAAAAGAGTATATTCGTGCATCGTAATTGAATATTCTATAACCACTATGCAACCACTTCATATTATCCTATTAATCATTGGTTATTTTTCTGTGCTGATTTTTATTTCTTACATCACCGGAAAATCTGCTACTAATACAACTTTTTTTAAAGCAAACAACTCCTCTCCTTGGTATTTAGTGGCTTTTGGCATGATTGGGGCATCACTTTCTGGTGTTACTTTTATTTCTGTACCTGGCTGGGTAGAAGCACAAAGCATGAGCTATATGCAAATGGTTTTAGGGTATGTAGTAGGTTATGCTGTAATTGGTTTGATACTTCTTCCTCTTTATTACAGATTAAACTTAACATCGATTTACACCTATTTACAAGATCGATTTGGAACGTATTCTTATAAAACTGGTGCTTCATTTTTCTTGTTATCTAGAACAATTGGTGCTGCTTTTCGATTATTTTTAGTGGCAAATGTGCTACAACTATTGTTATTTGACGCTTATGGAATTCCGTTTTGGGTAACCGTAACCATTACCATTTTATTAATTTGGTTGTACACCTTTAAAGGCGGAATTAAAACCATAGTTTGGACAGATACTTTACAAACACTTTTTATGTTGATTGCAGTCGGAGTTTGTATTTATACGATTTCTGATGAATTAGAAATCAGCAATTTATTTACCTATATTTCTGATAATGAACTTTCTAAAACCTTCTTTTTTGATGATATTAAAACTGGAAACTATTTTTGGAAACGATTTTTAGCAGGTGCCTTTGTGGCCATTGTTATGACAGGTTTAGATCAAGATATGATGCAAAAAAACTTAACTTGTAGAAACTTAAAAGACGCCCAGAAAAATATGTTTTGGTTTACCATTGTTTTGGTAATTGTTAACTTTTTCTTTTTAGCTCTTGGCGTTTTATTGACAGATTATGCGCAAAAAAACGGAATAGATGCGCATAAAGATCAACTTTTTCCAATTATTGCCACGAAAGGCACCTTAGGATTAGCAACTGCTATTTTCTTTCTATTGGGCTTAATTGCTGCTGCATATTCAAGTGCAGATTCTGCATTAACATCCTTAACCACATCGTTTAGTATTGACATTTTAGAAATTGATAAAAAGAAAAATGAAGCGGTGCAAGAAAGAACACGAAAAATAATTCATATTGTTTTTTCATTTGTTTTAATTGCAACCATTCTGGTCTTTAAATATTTTATTGCTGATGCAAGCGTAATTGCCAAAATATTTACGTTTGCAAACTATACCTATGGACCATTATTGGGTTTGTATGCTTTTGGATTATTTACCAAAACAAAAGTTAAGGATGCATTTGTACCACTTATATGTATTGCTTCACCATTTATTACCTATTTCATCAACTTTATATGTCTAACCTACTTTAGTTTCGATTTTGGTTTCGCACTTTTAATTTTAAATGGTTTCGTTACTTTCTTAGGTTTGTATTTTTTAAAATCAACAAAAACTATTAAAAGTTAACATCTAAATTTTTAAATTAAAACAGTAAACATTAAATTTATTTTCATTTTTTTATGCCCTTTAGAACTAGCGCTTTCTGAAAAAAATAGTTAAAAGGACTTTCGATCTTTTAAAAATCGATAGGTTAAATTGCTACAAACAAAAATTAATGTATAGCAAACCACATTTTAAAACTTAAATTAAATTCTAATGTTACAACTCCACAAATTTAACAACAGTACAACGCTACTTTTTGTGCCTATTTAAATAGCAATTGAAAAATTATATTTCTTTAAAAGCAATCCAATGAATATAAGTCTCCAATCAAATTAACTATAAAATGAATTTTAAAATACCTTAAAACAGATCAACTTTATAAACTTACTACTTAAAATATAATTCTAATAAAAAAAATCATACAAAACTCTTAGTGTAGTTTACATAACGATCAAGTAATAGACAACTATTTTTATATTGATAACAACAATTTATCTGTAACAAAACATAAAAACTCCTGAGACTAAAAAACTCATAAACGAGATAAGTAAAAAAATCATTAGAACCCAAAACCAAACATTCAAAAAAAACCATAATCAAAAAAAAATGTAATAATCTTATTTTATTAAAAAAAAACATTGCTTTAGCGCATAAAATCCGATAATTACTTGAATTACAAGGATTTCGTAATTTTTCGATATTAATAACCTTAATATTTACCCTAAAAAAAATAAATTATGTACTTTCGCACCCCTTTTTTACAGCCATAAATGGCTCAACTTTAAGGCTATCAGTTTTCCCCAAGTTATTTTAATTTAATTAGTTCATTATATTCTGAATGAAATTATAATAAATTATCCTTTAACCTCTTGTGGCACTTTATTATACATTCATCTTACTATAATTGCACGTTAACGAACATATAAGTTTAAAATAAATTAAGTTTTTAACTTTGTATTTAAAATAAGATAAAAATTAATAGAAGGAAAATTTAAAAGAATTGCCAATACTTAAATTACTGATTATTATAGTCACCAAAGTACAGCTATTTTTTTAAAAAGAGATTGCCGACCAAAAAACCCTATTATGAATTACACCAGAAAACTCCTGTTTTCAATTTCAACATTTTTGTTGTTTATTGTAAACGTTAACTACGCAAAAACATTAAATTCTACCGAATTTGATACTAAGAGTGATAGCTACTCTTTTTATGACCATTATTTAGCAAATTGGAAAAACGTTAAGGATTTTAATTCAAACACAGAATTAGCGACTCACAATGTAATTAGCAAAAAAGAAAATGTCTCACGTGAAAATAAAGTAAAATTCACCGAGGCTGCATTTATAGCAGCAACCTTTGTTGGGTCAGAAACGAATTGCAACAACAATGGTAACACGACTTCCATAAACGTTAATGTACCAAATGGATCCATTAACGATATTTTAATAGCAAGTGTTTCTACACATGATGATGATTCTGCAATAAATACACCAACAGGTTGGATTCTTTTAGAAAGTGATTCTAACAAAGATACTGCGCTTTCTGTATTTTATAGATTAGCCTCTGGATCTGAACCTAATAGTTATAATTTTAGCTTAGCTTCAGGAAGTGACGAAATGTGTGCAGCTATTGTAAGATATTCGGGTGTAAATACAACGAATCCTATCGATGGCTCTAATATTGCAACTGGTAATTCAAATAATCCTAATCCACCATCAATAACTACAACAACAAATAATGCAACGATTGTAAATATTATTGGTACAGATGGTGATAGATCTCCAATGGGGCATCCATCTGGAACAACCGAAAGAGTAGATATAGAAAGTGATGAAAATTCGTTAGTAATGCAGACCAAAACCAAAATTCTTCTGGATCAATTAATCCTTCTTCTTGGAGTTTAGGTGGAAAGGAACGTTAGGTAGCTGTTACTCTGGCCATCAATACAACCCCAAATATAGATCCTTGTGACGCAACTGCCTCTGGTAATTTAGATACCGATGGAGATAATATTTCAGATATATGCGATTTAGATGATGATAACGATGGTATTTTAGATACTGATGAAAGTGCGGCTTGTAATGGTATTTCTAATAATTTAGATATTACGGGTAATTTTGGTTTTGGTTCATTAGGTAGCGGAAATAACGGAACATATCCTACAACGTTAAATGGAACAACTTACACGGCTACTTTTGTTGAAAATGGTTCAAGCATTTCAACAGTTAACCTTAATGGTGCAAACCAACATGGGCCTTCATTCAAATTTAATGGTGGAAATGGAGACACTGGTTCTATAGATTTAGTTTTTTCTAATGCAATAGAAGGGGCTAAATTTAAATTAACAGATTTTGATCAACGTGAAATTGTTACTGTAGAAGCTTACGATGGTAATAATAATTTAATCGCTCTTGGGGGTAGTGGAAGTATTTACCTTGCCTCAGTTGGTTCACAAATCAATCAAAATGGAAATACATTTACAGAACCAGACACGAACAATAATGTTGATGGTGATTCAGAAAATACGGACAACTTAGGTGCAATTACTTTTAATTTTACAGGAATATTAATAAAAAGAGTAAAAGTATCTATACAACACACAGAAGGTTCTTCTATTAGATACAAAATGATTAATGGAACATTTTGTGGTGCAACAGATACAGATAAAGATGGTATTATTGATAGTTTAGATACAGACTCTGATAATGATGGTTGTCCTGATGCTTTAGAAGGTAGTGCAACAAATATCACTGCAGCTAACTTAGATGGAAATAATAGAATTACAGGTGGTGTAAACGCAAATGGAATTCCGACCGTAGCTGCAACTAGTGCAACTTCGGGTCAAGCAACAACTGCTGCTGTAAAAACTGCAGAACAAATAACCATTGCTAATTCGCCTTCTAATCAAACTATTAATCAAGGTGCTAATGCTACTTTTAGTGTCACTGCTTCTGGTAAAATAACTACTACCTTTAACGCTGGTACACCTGATTATAATGCAGGAACAAATTCAACAGTAAGTTACAAATGGTATAAAAGCTAGGCTCCTAACACAACTTTATCTACTACTAGCAGCTTAAATCTTACCAATGTTATGTTGGCAGATGATGGAGAAATATTCAGTATTGATTTCAGGAGTAAATAACTCATGTGGTGAAGTTAGAAGTGCAACGTTAAATGTGAATGCTGTAGATCCTTGTACTGATGGAGCTACCTTTGGTGTTATTACTGCAAATGATCCTGATGCTGACGGAATCAATAATATTTGTGATTTAGATGATGATAATGATGGTATTTTAGACTCAGAAGAATGTCAAACTCTTATTGGAGAAAAAGCATTCTTTTTAGACAACCTAAATGATGTGGAAACATTTAATTTACCTCCTTTTTGTTTTAGATGTTACAAGTATTGATAACAGTTTTAATCTTACCATTAATGGAACTCCTTTAATATCTAGAACTGTAAGTGGTGGTACTATTACGAATGAATTAGAATTCCAAACCAATGGAACTTTAGGTCAAAATGTGCGTTTTGTGAGCGATCAAGCCACTCACGGAACGAACGGTATTCAACAAATATGGCAATTTGATAACATCAACAATACTGTTGTAAATGAAGAAACTCCAATTATTAGAGTTATCGTAGACGAAAACTTAAATGTAACTATTTATGGAAGTAGAACCCCTAATGGTCCATTAGAAGAAATGGAATTATTTAATGGTGCTACCTTCAATAACTTTACTTGGAATGCTCTCTCACCAAATACTTTTGTTCTTGATCAAGCTGAAGTAGGTGCAACTTATATTATTGGTAGAGTTTATGGTACTTTTACAGATTGTGATACTGATGGCGATGGAATTAATAACAACCTTGACCTAGATTCAGATGGCGATGGTTGCTTAGATGTTGTTGAATCTGGTGGAATTGATGCAAATAATGATGGTAAATTAGATGGAACTGGAATTTCTTCTAATGGTCAAGTAACTGGTGGATCTGGGGGATATAATGGAACAAATGGCAACGAACTATTTGCACATCAAATGTCTGTAACAACTCCTCCTGCAAGTCAGAGTATTGCAAATGGTCAATCTGCAACGTTTAGTGTTGTGGCTACTGCAGAAGAGGCTACAAGTTACTCAAATGGAAATCCTATTTATGGGAGTACTGGAAATGCAACTAACGGAATACAATATCAATGGTATATTGGAGATCCAGAAAATGGTGGCAGCCCAATAAATAATGGAGGCATCTACTCTGGCGCTGATTCAGAAACTTTAAGTATTAGCGATGTTACTGGTTTAGATGGAACACAATATTATGTAAAATTAACACATAACAAAAAAGTATGTTTACTTGAAATAGAAAACGCCACATTATCTGTGAACCTTCCAACTGCAGTAATCGATACTACTTCAACCAATGAAGATACTCCTAAAAATATAGATTTCTTGGATAATGATTCATTTGGAGATGATGGAGCAAGGACAAACACTCCAATTATTTTAGCGAATGGCACTACAACTCAAGGAGGAACTGTTACTTTAAATGATGGAGGTACACCTAATAATCCGCTAGATGATACATTTGATTATATTCCTTCCCCAAATTTTAATGGTGTAGACTCTTTTCAATATACACTCACGGATACAAATGGAGATACTTCTACTGCAAGTGTAACCATTAATGTTGTTTCACAAAATGATGCACCTGTAGCGGTAAATGATACCGCTTCAACATCAGAAGACACTCCTGTATCTTTTGATATTGTGGGTAACGATACAGACTTAGATGGAACAATTGATCCAGCAAATGTAGATTTAGATGCAGCAACTCCAGGTGTTCAAACAACATTTACAGTACCTAATCAAGGAACCTATACTGTAGATAATTTAGGAGAAGTAACCTTTACTCCGGTGGCAAACTTTAACGGAAGTGCAACACCAGTAAACTATAATGTAAATGATAATGATGGTTTGATTTCGAATGTGGCTACAATTACTGTGGATGTTACTCCTGTCAATGATGCACCTGTAGCTGTAAATGATACTGCTTCAACATCAGAAGACACTCCTGTATCTTTTGATATTGTGGGTAACGATAACGACTTAGATGGAACAATTGATCCAGCAACTGTAGATTTAGACCCTGCAACTCCAGGTGTTCAAACAACATTTACAGTGCCTAATCAAGGAACGTATACTGTAGATAATTTAGGAGAAGTTACCTTTACTCCGGTGGCGAAATTTAACGGAATTGCAACACCAGTAAACTATACTGTAAATGATAATGAGGGAACAACTTCATCACCAGCTACAATTACTGTAACAGTTTCTGATGTGAATGAGGCACCTGTAGCTGTAAATGATAGCGCTTCAACATCAGAAGACACTCCTGTATCTTTTGATATTGTGGCTAACGATACCGACTTAGATGGAACAATTGATCCAGCAACTGTAGATTTAGATCCTGCAACTCCAGGTGTTCAAACAACCTTTACAGTGCCTAATCAAGGAACCTATA
>P_2C_Liq_1_UnCtyDRAFT_1001144_pt1 | contig 10298 bp, 25 predicted proteins | sample Pon2CUnioCityCA_2_FD_10234 | JGI IMG/M metagenome (IMG submission 10234)
TTCATCCAACCTGAAGTGGGTATGAAGTTAGAAGATGCAACATTGGATATGTTGGGTGTAGCTGAGAAAGTTATTGTATCTAAGGATAACACTACTTTGGTAAACGGAGCTGGTGAAAGTGAAGAAATCGCTGAGAGAGTTCAACAAATCAAAACTCTAATTGAAGATTCACAATCAGATTACGAAAAGGAAAAGATGCAAGAGAGATTGGCTAAGTTAGCTGGTGGTGTTGCAGTTCTTTACATCGGAGCTGGTTCTGAGGTAGAATTGAAGGAAAAGAAGGATAGAGTAGATGATGCACTTCAAGCTACCAAATCGGCAATCGAAGAAGGTGTTGTTGAAGGTGGTGGTATCGCTCTACTTCGTACTTTGAAAGCAGTAACAGAATTTGCAAATACCGCAGATTTGGACCAATGGGAAGAAGATGGAGTTGATGTAATTAGAGAAGCATTGAGAGCACCAATCACTCAGATTTTGGAAAATGCTGGACAACGTTCGGATGATATCATTAAAGCTCTATTTGACCATTGGGATGTTGAAGGAGGTAATAATTTGGGTTACAACGCTAAGAGTGAAGAATTTGTGGATATGTTTACTGATGGTATTATTGACCCTAAGAAGGTTACTCGTACCGCAATACAAAACGCAAGTTCAGTTGTGGGTATGATTCTAACTACCGAATGTATGGTAGTGGATAAGGCTGAAAAGAATAACCAACCTCAACAACCACAAATGTTGATGGGATAATTCTCAATTTGTGAATCATTGATAAGAAAACCTCACTTCGGTGGGGTTTTTTGTTTTTTGATATTTATAGAAAAGTAATAAACTATGACATTAATATCACGTGGACAACTTGCAATGTCTCAGATAAATTCTGAGTTAGGTAGGGGTTCAACCTCCCAAATATCATTAGATGCAGCAGAGAATGGGAGTTATGGTGCTATAAATACGAATAGTGATTTCCGACCAAATAGTAGTAATCCTGCTGCAATATCTGAGTGGTATAGTTATAATCACCGTGCAGCTCCACCTGGTCCACTTCTCACTTTTTTAGAAAACGTTGGTTGGGCTGGTAATTCCGATACCAGTGCACGAAGTTTAGATATAGCTTGTCAAAACTCATTCGCTCGTCCGGGTAGATATTTTGGAGATGATGAACGTATGACTGTTTCCGTAAGTAATCTTCAATTTTGGACTAATACAGCTGGAACAACTAGACCGCCCGCCGGTTTTTATGCACAAGAAGGAGGAGAAGCAGTCTATTGGGATGGTACACGTCCCACAAGATTAGAATTTTGTAGAATATGATTAAACTAAGTGAAATATTATCCGAAATAAAAACGGAAGCTCTAACTCCTATGCAGAAGTTGGCTCGTAAGAGAGCAATGGCTGGAAAGAAGAGAATGATTCAACGAAAGAGACAGAGAACAATGCTTCGTAAAAAGGGAAGTAAACAACTTTATAAGAAAGCATACAAAGCAGCTTATGGAGATGTGTACGAATTCTTTCGAAATAAGTTATTTCCAAATGTTCCAAAATCGGAACTAACAATCATACAAAAGAAACAAATTGAAAAGTGGGTAGCTAAGAAGAAAAAGAAAGTTCTAAAAAGAGCCCGATTCAAATACTTACCAGCATTCAGAGAAAAGGAAGTTGAGAAGTTTGGAGGTAAATCTAACATAAAATTCACCGAAAGTGATAGAGTTGAATTGGATGAGAAAGCTAAGAGAGATTACAAAGCTGAGTATAAGAAATTCCAATCATCAACTAAAGCAAAGAAGTATAGAGCTGAATTAAATAAGTACAATAGAGATAAAGGTACTTACGGAAATGGTGATGGTAAAGATGCTTCACACAGAGGTGGTAAGATTGTAGGTTTCGAATCTGAAAGTAAGAATAGAGGTAGAAAAGAAAAGAGTAGATTAAAGAAAAAGAAATAAATGGCAAACGAACCAATCAAACAGGAAGAAGAACAAAGTACAGGATTTCAGAAACTACTATTATCAATGATGAATAGAAGGTGGTTAATGACGTTAATAGTTTTAATTACCTTTATGGCAATAGCAGTGGGTATCTTAATATCCATACACTCAGAAGCTGAAGTTAGTGGAGAATGGAAAGAACTATTATTACTTCTTTTAGGAGCATTGATTGGTTCGTATGGTAAGATTATTGATTATTGGTTTAGTGATACTGATAAAGATAAGATGTTAGTCCAAAAAATGGATGAAGAGGATGGGGTCTCTCTATCCGATACATCAAAATAAATAAATTATGGCAGAAGTAAGCAAATCGGTAGGTAACGAAAACGCCGGAGCATCAGTAGGAGCATCTGCTGGAACTGAAGTTACAAACACATCAGTAAGTGCTGGTGTAGAAGCAGGGGCAGAAGTTCATGCTGGAGTAGAAAATTCAAACCAAATTGGTGATGTAACCATTTCACAAGAAGCACATGCTGAAGCTGAAGTTCATGCTGAAGCAACAACTGAAGCTGGTTGGGATGGTAGAAACGCATATGTTGATGCACATGCGGAAGTGGGAGCATCAACTGAAGTAGGAGCATCTAACTCAGTAGAGTATGGTGGTGTAACTAACACAACCGAAGTTCACGCAGGAGCAGAAGCAAAAGCTTATGTTGGTGCAAGTGGACAAGTAGGTAAAGATGGTGCAGAAGGACATGCTGGAGCAATGGCTGGAGCATCAGTAGGTGTTGGAGCATCCAATAGTACTTATGATAAAAATGGTAATGGTGCTGAAGCCGGTGCTGGAGTATCAGTTGGAGCACAAGTAGGTGCTGAAGTTGGTGGTGGAGCTACAATGGATGATGGTGTTGCAACTGTTGGTATTGATGGTGAACTTGCATTAGGAGTGGGTGTTGATGTAGACTTATCAGTAAGTGTTGATACTAAACCAGCACAAGAGTTCGTAGAGGATACCGGAAACGTAGTTGCTAATCAGGTAACAAAAGATGCAAACACAGTAGCTAAAACAACTACTAAAGTAACTACTACTGCAACTAAAGCAGTATCTAATACAGCATCTAATGTTAATAACTCAGTATCTAAGGGTACGAGTAAAGCTAAGAAGAAATTGAAAAAGAAATTAAAATTCTAATTCAATCGTAATTCAAAGTGATTGGATGTAAAGACTCAACTTAATTGTTGGGTCTTTTTTTTTTGAAAATAATTCACAAAAAGCTTGTGTATGTCAAATAGATTTCGTATGTTTGTAAGGTAATGAGGTGGGGATATTACCTCATTAGTTTAACCTTTAAAATATAAAATATGGCTGGAAGAAAAACCATCGAAGTAACTGAAATGTTAAATTGGGCTAATATTCAATTAGCTCGTACTGATGAATTTGCAACTGATAAATTCAAAGCCGGAATATCGGTAATGATTGAACAACTTCTTATGAAGAGTAATAACTACAATGGGTATATGAATTTACCTAATGGTAGTGAGTACACTCGATGTTATTATTCAAAATAATTGAGAAAAAGCTTGTGTATGTCAATTATTATTCGTATGTTAGTACTGTAATTGAGTTGGAGATGAATCTCCAAATGTTAAACCTTTAAAACCTTAAAATTATGAATTACATTAACAATGAAAACGTTCTTTCAATTTTATCAATTGGTGATTGGACTGTTTCTGAAGAATCTATGAGTGGAACAATCGAATGGTCTAACCCTAAGTATAGTAGTGTTGTATATGCTACTCCAAATTGGGAAGATAGTGGTACAACACCAGTAGCTATCAGTTATGAAGATGGTGATTATGATAATATCATAGAATTTGATTTAACTGGTTCTATCTCAGAACAACTTAATCAGTATGAAACAATTGTTAAATCAGTATTAACTAATATATAATATGGAAACTTTAAAATTATATTGTGATGAGATGATATCAAAGTATCCTCAGCATAAGGAAGAGATTGTAGATTATTTACAATTAGCTATCGATGAGATAGAGGAAGGAGCTTCACCAACATGGGAGATTAACTTATGTGTAGGAGCTATTGAAGAATTGTGTGTTCCTTATATGGAAGAATAATTCAAAATAAATCAAAAAAAGCTTGTGTATGTCAAATATATTTCGTATGTTTGTATAGTTAGTGAGTGAGAGAGTTCAACCCCGTTAAACTAAATAAATGAAATTAGAAACAGTTCAAAAAATTATCAACGAAGTTTATCCAAAGATAGAAAAGTATTATGGATTCTCTAAGTTTAATCCTAATGAAACTCCATATGTAGAAACTCATTATAATATCTATGCTAGATATAGTGGTGAGCCTGAGGCTGAGGGAACTGAATCTACTTGTCATGCTGAGTATGATAGGATGGATAATAGTATTGTTATTTACTATCCAAATATGGTTAGTAGAAAACACATTGTTCAGACATTAGTTCATGAGTACCAACACTACTTACAATCACCTACTTGGATGAAGAGATATTATGATATGGGTTATAGATATGATAACCACCCATACGAAGTTGCTGCTTATGCAGAAGAGATTAACTATAAAATGTTTATGTAATGATAAAGAATTTAATACAAAAAATTGAATCTAAAATCCTAACCAAATTATTTATGAGGTGGATTGATAATGAGTATGATTTAGAAATACTACAAATGACTGGTTCTATGATTTCTCAGAAAGAATTGGAAATAAAAACTCTAATAGATACAGCTAATAGAGTTGAAATTAAAGGATTTAAACAATATGTTTAACAAAAAAGTATTACCAGTTGGAGATGAACTATACATAGTTAAGAGAACCTTTCCTATAACCCAATTTGAACCTATTATAAAGGAGTTTGGGGCAAAAGTGGTATGTGATAACTACCATTGTGAAACTATCCTTAGAGCTAAGGATGGGATGTTTTACTTATGTGATAAAATAGATGATGCACAAATTATTTAAACCAAACTTAACTCCAAAGGAGATAATCCAAATGGGTTCATTTGGTGGAACTTATTTCCATCCAACTGATAGAAATATCGATATAGATGTGAATGAATTCCCTTCAGATTGGTTTGAAGGGTTGCCTACGGAGTTCTATTACTCTAAGAAGTATATTCGTAAGGTGAACTATTTTAAAACCAAATGCGGACAATCGCAAGAAGAATGGGAAAAGATGGGTTGGATAAATCCAATAGACCCTCGTGGTTGGTTTCAATGGTATTGTAGATACTATATGGGTAGAAGATGTGAAGATGATGAAAGGCAGATTCGTAGATGGTTAAACTTTTGTGGTGAGAATGGAAGATGGAGAAACTACATCTACACTCAGATTCATAAAAGAGGTGGTGATATCTCAGATGAATCCTATTCTTTGGGAGCTAGACAATCCTTAATCCATTGGGGATACAAAGTAAACGAAGAAGATTACGAACTTTGGAAAAAAAAAGTAAGAAAAGGCTTGCATGTTTCAAATCTTTTTCGTATGTTAGTACTGTAATTGAGAAAGAGATGATAAAGAAGATAATAGTAACGCAAGAAGAGATTAAGATGGCTACCCGTCCTAATATCTACAAAAACAAAAAGAAGTACACTCGAAAAGAGAAACACAAAAAAGTTGAAAAATAATTCAATAAAAGCTTGTGTATGTCAAATTAATTTCGTAAGTTAGTATAGTAATTGAGTGGGTGAGTTCCCACTGTGTTAAACCCTTTAAAAACAAATAAAATGAATTATTCAGAATTAACTAAATTGAGTATTGAAGAACTACGAATCTTAAATAAGAAAGTAGTTGAAGTGATTAAGATTAAAAAGAGTGAAACTGCTCTTAATGTGAAGGAATCCCTTTATGTTGGGGCTAATGTGAGTGTGAATCACCCTAAGTTGAGTGGTAAACAACTCAGAGTTGAGAAAATCAACCGAACTAAGGCCGTTCTAAAAGTATTGAATGGATATGGAACTTACACAGTTCCTATGAATATGATTTCAGTTAACGTTTAAAATTATAAAAGATATGAGTTCACCATTAGCAGTAGAAAAGTTAGAAAAGAAAGTTCGTTATAAAAATGTAACGGTAATTCCTGTTGGAACCGATAAGTTTCCAACTATGGTTCAGATTGATAAAGCTCCCGCTAGAGTTAAAAACTTAGTTGGTAAGAAGTATATCAATCCACAAAAAGCACAAGCAGTTATTGAAGCTGTGATGGCTGTTGACCTTATTACGAAAGGTTCTAAGAAAGTAAAAGCAGAGTTAAGTTCAATTGGATTAGTTGAAACTGCATGGTAGAGTTTGACCCAAACAACCCACTATCCGATGAGGAGTTGGATACGTTAGGTAAAGAAAACTTTGATGATTTCTTAGATTATTTAGACCAAAAGGCTGAATACCTAAAACAATTCACCAAACCATTAGACCCATATCATCTAAAGAGATTTGCTGAGCAAAATAAGAAAGAAACTGAGGGTGAATCTCTTACCACCGATGAAATAAAAAAACTTCAGAAATTAGGTGAGGAGAATACTCGAATGAGTGATGAAGAATTGGAAGAACATGAAAAGTGGATGGAGAAACGTAATCAAATGTTAAAAGATACATTTGGTGTAAAGAACTTCAAAACACATCGCTCACAATGGTTCGATTAATATGACTTGGCAATATAGAGAAATGGGAAGTAGGAATAAAAAGACAGGTAAGTTATCCTACTACAATGTAACAGTTACCGATTGGAAAATCGTAGATTGTGAATGTAAAGCAAGAGAGTTCCGTAAGTTCACACCTTGCAAACATATGAAGAGATTACATCAGAAATTGGGACATTCCCTATAAAACTAAAATTATGTTTGGATTATTTAAAATAAAAATCAATAAGCTTTAATTCTAAAGGACAATTTAAAGGACATTTTGTCCTTTAAGAGAAATATAACAACAATTATAGGGGTAAAGGAACCTTCACCCCTATATTTTAAAATTAAATCAATAAGTTATGAAATTTATCAACAAATGGTACCCTATTATCATAGCATTTATATGTTTACTATATTCAGTAACATATGGTGTATTAGGAATGACCGAACAAGCTCAGTACTCGGCACACTGGCCAGGAACTATCCTCCTTTTTGCGATAGCAATTAGACAAAGACGTAAATCATGATGGGAATCGGATTCTTCATAGTGGGTGGTGTTATTTTTGCAACATATATGGGATTAACTATATGGAACATCATTTACTCTAACAGAAAGCAAAGAGAGGAGAATTATCCAAATCATTCATCTCACAACGATGTTATGGATATGGATGGAATGGGAAACTTCAGTAGATTTCCAACTACAAAATCTAAAGTTAAGAGAACAAAAAAACCTAAAGTAAATACTAAATAGTATGGGAGTAGATATTAGTGGAATCAAACCAATCATTCGTTCACCAAAACCCCAATATCCAAATTGGAAAGATACTGATGAGGAAGAAAAAGAAATGTTCTTCAAGCATTTGGATAAATGGGAAGAGGAAAATCCCGGTGATTACTTCCGTTCCAATTGGTGGGGATGGAGACCTATTGTAATGTTGGTGGATTTTGCCAATGATGATTATGAGTTGGGATTTGATTTGAGTAATTGGGGTTCTAATGATGGAGCTGGTTTAGATAATCAAGAAGATTGTAACCAATTGGCTGATGTGTTAGAAGAAATGATTCAAAGTGAAACTGAGTTAGAAGATGATATCGATACCATTTACCTTAACTTAGGGAGTTGGACAAATATGAGTGGTAGATTCTTAGAAGGTGAGATTGAAGAGAAACTCAACGAAGAATATCCAATTGGAAATGTTCTATACCAAAGTGTTGTAATGGAAGATGGTACTATCGTTCATCCAGCCCATTCGGCACCATTGAGACACATAAATAAATTTATTTCATTCCTCAGAGAATGTGGTGGGTTTCAAATTTGGTAGATTAAAATATTTTTCGTATATTTGTATTAAACAAAAGAGGAATGAAAACAAAACTTTACTTAATCCTAATAACATTATTATGTGTTAGTGCGTTGTTATTTTCAATAATGATATTTTCCCTATTTTTATATGCATTCATTATGGGATTATCGTTCATTAATTCGGTAATCATAGGTACCATATTATCATCGGTATTTGGAATTATCATTTGGAATAGATTAGATAAGAGAGATGAAACAAATTAAACAATTCTTTAACTATATAAGTTGGTTAGAGCAAGAGAGAATCAAAGTAATGATTCATTGTGGTAGACCAACATCAATTTAACACCAAAGAGAGATTATGAATATTAAAGATACAAAAGAAGGTGCTGAATTGATTTGGCAGTTAAATAAGGTTGGTGACTATAACACTCATAAAGAGTTGTGGGATGCTTATTATAAATTTGAAGAGTTAGTAAAAACCTTTAACACCAAAGAGATATGAAAACACCAATACAAGAGCTGATTGACAAGTGGAAACAGGAGAAAGGGTCTTACATCCCTAACGCCCCAATTTTTCAAGAATTTATCAATGATGCCAAAGAGATGCTTGAGAAAGAGAAAGAGGTGATTATAACGGCTTATGAAACGGGAGATAAATACAAGACAGAAATATCGGGAGAAAACTACTACAACGAAACCTTTAACACCAAAGAGAAATGAAAGTAGAAGATGAGGCAACAGAAATGTTAAGAGCATCATTATTGGAACAAGTTAATCAACTTAGTGATGATGAAATTATATCTCTTTATGATAACTTATCTGAATTCTTTAAAACAAAAGAGAAATGAAAGAAGAGTTGTGTTGTATTTGTGAAAAAGAAAAAGCAGATACGGGATATGATATGATGTTCTGTAAAGATTGTTGGGATGAAAAATGGTAATAACCTTTAACACCAAAGAGAAATGAGTAAAGCAATTTTAGAGTTTAACTTACCGGAAGATTCGCATGAGTTCGATATGGCAACTCAAGGTGCATCAATGCATTCCGTATTGTGGGAAATGGACCAATGGTTGAGAGCACAATACAAATATATGTCCGATGAGGAATATAGTGAGGACAAATACGAAACCTATGAGAAGTGTAGAGAACACCTCAGAGAGTTGATGTTTGAAAATGGAGTAAAGTTCGATTGATTAAACATAATTTGGTGGAAAGTTGTTCTTTGGGGGTAAGTTGTTATACTTATACTAAAACAACTTATTATGAATTATAGAAAACTGTGGGAATCCACCTATGGTGATATACCTAAAGATGATAAAGGTAGAAGCTATGAGATACATCACAAAGATGGAAATCGTAAGAATAACGAACTAAGTAATTTAATGTGTGTATCATTGGATGAACACTATGAAATACATTCCAGACAATATATTGAAACTGGTAATATGAAAGACTTAGCAGCAGCAAGATATTTGGCTGGAAAGTTGGGTAAGGAAGCTGATGAGCTGAGAGGGTATACAATACCATTGGAGCAAAGAAAAAAGATTAGTAATAAGTTAAAGGGGATTAAACATTCCAAAGAACGAATTGAAGCTATTAAGTTGGGTAGAAAAAAAGGTAAGCAACCTACAAAGGAAGATATTGAAGCTAGAACTGCTGGTATTCGAAGATATTATGAAGAAGAATATGATAGAGATAGTGAGTTTAGAAAGGATGTAAGACGTAGAATATCTGAAGCTCATAAAGGTAAGGTATTGAGCGAATCAACCAAAGAGAAATTAGCTAGACACAATGCTAAACATTCTGATGAGGTTGTATTGGAAATAGATAAGATGATTAAGGATGGAGTTAGGTATAGAATCATATCGGAAAAATATGATATATCCCAGGCTCAGATATCCCAAATTAAACATAGAAAAACATATAAGTGGTTATGGAAGTAATAGATGATTTTGAACTAATTAGTACTCACCCAGTTAAGAAAAGTGATTTGGGGTTTCATGGTAATCTATTTGGAGGAAATTTAATGCGATGGATTGATTCTGCTGGAGCCGCATTAGCAACTCAAATAGCAGATACTCCTCGAATGGTAACTGTATTGATTGATGAATGTTTATTTAAGAAACCTGCAAAGGAAGGGCATTTGTTGAAGATTTATGGTAGAGTTGATAGTATTGGTAGAACATCGGTTACCTTAAAGTTAGAAGCAAGGGCTCACAACGTTTACTCTGGTAATCAATCTATTATACTATCTACGAATATTAAGTTCGTTAGAATCGATGAAAACAATGAGGCTATTCCAATCTCAGAAAGAGTAAGAAACAAATACAAAAAATAATTTCAAAATGAAAGTAGGGGATAAAATCAAATTTAACTTTGCGGGTTCAACAGA
>P_2C_Liq_1_UnCtyDRAFT_1001146_pt1 | contig 10281 bp, 10 predicted proteins | sample Pon2CUnioCityCA_2_FD_10234 | JGI IMG/M metagenome (IMG submission 10234)
GGGGCTGGAGAAGGTCCCAAGGGTTGGGCTGTTCGCCCATTAAAGTGGCACGCGAGCTGGGTTCAGAACGTCGTGAGACAGTTCGGTCTCTATCTGTAGTGGGCGCAAGAAATTTGAGTGAATCTGACTTTAGTACGAGAGGACCGAGTTGGACTGACCGCTGGTGTACCAGTTGTTCCGCCAGGAGCACTGCTGGGTAGCTACGTCGGGAAGGGATAAGCGCTGAAAGCATATAAGCGCGAAACCCATCACAAGATGAGATTTCTTTAAAGGGTCGTGGGAGACTACCACGTTGATAGGTCATAGGTGTAAAGGCAGTAATGTCATAGCCGAGTGATACTAATTACCCGTAAGCTTAGGTATTCTATCCTTTAGCTTTTGTATTTTATATTTATTATTATCGTTTTATTTTCAATATGTCAACTTATACAGTTGACAAAAGTCAGCTGAACCATTAAGGTGGTTATAGCGATGGGGCTCACCTCTTACCATTCCGAACAGAGAAGTTAAGCCCATTTGCGCAGATGGTACTGCTATTTTGTGGGAGAGTATGTCGCCGCCTTCTTTTAAGTCCTTTCTATTCATTTGGAAAGGACTTTTTTTGTTTAACATGTTTTGTAGCAAGATTTTATGTTTGTTGGGCTCTTTTATTTATACTATAATCGTATGCATCACGAGCTTCTGCTAATGGTTTATTGGTAAAGATTTGATGTTTTAAGGGATTCTAAGCTCTTTATACATGCTTTTAGTTCTATTGTTTATATTTCTTACATTTTAAATTACGTTAATGATATGTAGACAAAAGCTATTTATGTAACATGTAAATTTCAATGCCCGATAACACATTTTTATTCTATTGGTAGTAGCTAATTTATTTGAATCCTTGTTAATTTATTTTTGTTTAATCTATGTCTATTATCCTGACGCATGGGAGCAAAGCTTAAATGATCAATTAATTGATGGCATTTTCTATCCATGAATAGAGTGATTGTTTTTGTTCTTTTCAACCTTTTTTAATTTTTAATTTTTAATAAGAATAATTATCGTTATATTATTAAAATAAAATCGGCTTGGGTTATGACCCAAGCCGATTTTAAATACTTACACAGATAGTGAGTTACCAAGTTCTAATTAATTCATTGTTGATTTGGTATAATGAGAACTAATCTTTAAGTAAATCTCTGGAAATTACTATCTTTTGTATCTCTGAGGTTCCTTCGTAAATTTGTGTGATTTTTGCATCACGCATTAATCGTTCTACATGGTATTCTTTTACATAACCGTTTCCACCATGAATTTGAACAGCTTCAACTGTAGCGTCCATAGCAGTTTGTGAGGCAAATAGTTTTGCTGAACATCCTGCGACATTATAATCTGCACCATTATCTTTCAGGTATGCAGCATGCATGATTAAATGTCTAGAAGCATCAATATTAACTTTCATATCTGCGAGTTTAAATGCGATGGCCTGGTGATTACATATTTCAGTGCCAAATGCTTTCCTTTGTTTACTATAATCTCGCGCTAGTTCAAAAGCACCACTTGCAATACCTAAGGCTTGAGCAGCAATCCCTATTCTACCACCTGCTAAGGTTTTCATTGCAAACTTAAATCCGAAACCATCTTCGCCAATTCTATTTTCTTTTGGGACCTTGACATCATTAAAGTTTAAGGAATGCGTATCACTACCTCTTATACCTAGTTTATCCTCTTTAGGACCTATCTCAAAACCTTCCCATGTTTTTTCTACTATAAAAGCATTAATTCCTTTATGTCCCTTTTCTTTATCTGTTTGTGCAATTACGAGGTAGTAATCTGCACTGCTACCATTTGTTATCCAGTTCTTAGTTCCATTTAGGAGATAGTGATCGCCCATGTCTATAGCTGTGGTGCGCTGTGATGTAGCATCGCTTCCAGCCTCAGGTTCACTTAAACAAAAAGCGCCTATAGATGCTCCACTAGCAAGTTTTGTAAGGTACTTTTCTTTTTGAGTTTCACTTGCGTATGTTTCTAACCCATAACATACCAGGGAATTGTTAACAGATACAATCACACTGGCACTAGCATCGATTTTTGAAAGTTCCTCCATTACAAGTGCGTAGCTTATAGTGTCCATTCCGCCGCCGCCATATTTAGGATCTACCATCATTCCTAGGAAACCTAAGTCTCCCATTTTCTTAATGAGTTCTTTAGGAAAGTGCTGTTCTTTATCTCTTTCAATTACTCCGGGAAGTAACTCTGTGCGGGCAAAATCTCTCGCCGCGTCGCGTATCATTAAATGTTCTTCTGTTAAACTAAAATCCATGTATTTGTGATATGATTAATACTTCATTTACATTTGCAAATCTAAGCTTATTTAAGGGTAATTTCAACACATTAACTCTATGAACCATCAGTACTATAACGTTATCGGGATTATGTCTGGTACATCCTTAGATGCTATTGATATTGCATACCTCCGTTTAGTACGAAATCATCATTGGAGCTTTCAATTTTTAAAGACAAAATCTGTAGCTTATTCTCCACGCTGGAAAAAGAAATTACGAGATGCTTTTCTGTTAAATGATGGGGAGTTGCAGCAATTAAACTCTGATTACACTTTTTATTTGGGTAATCAAATAAAACTGTTTATTGAAAATGAGAAACTGAAAGATGTGCTAGCTGTTTGTAGTCATGGTCACACGGTTTTTCATAAACCAGAATTGAATTATACGCTACAGATCGGTAATCTTCCTGAAATAGCTAAGATTATTGGTGTCAGAACCGTTTGTGACTTTAGGGTTCAAGATGTTATGTTAGGTGGTCAAGGAGCACCACTGGTGCCTATAGGAGATCAGTTGTTGTTTGCTCAGTATGATTATTGTTTAAACCTTGGAGGTTTTGCAAATATTTCCTCAGATGTGAACGGGATACGTGTCGCTTACGATATTGCCCCTGTGAATGTGGTGCTAAATCATTTTGCAAATTTATTAGGAGCAGATTATGATGATAAAGGCGCTTTCGCGAAAGCGGGAAACATTAATTCAACAGTTCTTAATCAGCTTAATAACTTAGATTTTTACAATCTTAAAGCGCCTAAATCTCTCGGTATAGAATGGGTAAATACATATATCTGGAGTGTTTTAGCAACTATTAATGAACCGTATGACGCACTTGCAACCTATACAGAACATGTAGCCATACAAATAGCCCGTTGTTTAAAAATGTATTCAAAGGTTCTGGTCACCGGCGGCGGCGCTTATAACGAGCATTTAATTAATAGAATAAAATTTCATGGTAAAGTGGAGTTGATTATTCCACAACCAGAATTAGTAGAGTACAAAGAGGCTCTTATTTTTGCTTTGCTAGGTGTGTTAAGGTTGAGGAATGAGAATAATTGCCTAGCCTCTGTTACTGGAGCCTCAAAAGATCATTCTAGTGGTGATATTTATCTCCCATAAGAAATTGTAAAATACTGCAATAGTGGACTTGTGTTTTTTATATTTGTCTACTATAAATTTGATACCTGAATATGAAGGAACTTTTAAAGCGCTATGAAAACGCTGAACCTGAAATAGTTTTTCACTGGAACGATCCTGAGACTGATGCTCAAGGTTGGACTGTTATTAATAGCCTTAGAGGTGGCGCTGCTGGTGGTGGAACACGTATGAGAGTAGGATTAGATAAGAATGAAGTCCTTTCACTTGCTAAAACCATGGAAATTAAATTCACGGTTTCTGGCCCAGCAATAGGTGGTGCAAAAAGTGGTATCAACTTTGACCCTAAAGATCCGCGTAAAAAAGGTGTATTAGAGCGATGGTACAAAGCGGTTTCCCCTTTGTTAAAGAGTTACTATGGAACAGGTGGAGATTTAAATGTTGATGAGATTCATGAGGTGATTCCTATAACAGAAGATTGTGGCGTGTGGCATCCTCAAGAAGGAGTTTTTGCAGGGCATTTTTCTCCTACTGAAGCTGATAAGATTAACCGAATAGGGCAGCTGCGTCAAGGTGTTATAAAGGTTATAGAAAACCCTATATTCTCACCAGATGTTTCTAGAAAATATACCATCGCAGACATGATTACTGGATATGGTGTGGCAGAGGCTGTTAAACATTTCTATGATATTTATGGTGGAGATGTAAAAGGTAAGCGCGCTGTGGTGCAAGGTTTCGGTAATGTAGGTAGCGCTGCAGCATATTATCTCGCACAGATGGGAGCAAAAGTTGTTGGGATTATAGATCGAGTAGGTGGATTGATAAATGAAGATGGCTTTACCTTTGATGAAATCAAGGAGATGTTTCTTAACAAAGATGGTAATACCTTAAATACTCAAAATCTCATACCTTTTGAAGAAGTTAATGATAGGATATGGTCATTAAATACAGAGATATTTGCTCCATGTGCAGCTTCTAGATTAATAAGTCAGGATCAGATAGATCAAATGATTTCTTCAGGTTTAGAAGTTATTTCTTGTGGAGCAAATGTCCCATTTGCAGATAAAGAAATATTCTTCGGCTCGATCATGGAACATACTGATGAGAAAGTAAGCCTTATACCAGATTTTATCTCTAACTGTGGAATGGCTAGAGTATTTGCCTACTTCATGGAGCGTCGTGTTCAAATGACAGATGAGGCTATCTTTAATGATACCAGTATGACTATACGTAACGCCATACAAAATACTTATAATAATAACAGCTCACGTACTCAAATCAGTTCTACCGCATTTGAAATCGCATTAAAACAACTCGTATAATGTTTAAATCATTTTTAGGGAATAGTCCGACCTGGTTCAAGTCTACTATTCTGGCTTTTTTAGTTATTAATACCGCAGCATACTTTATTCTTGACGGCACAGTAATGGGATGGATTTTTATAGCAGAGTTTATCTTCTGTCTCGCCATGGCATTAAAATGTTACCCATTACAGTCTGGTGGATTACTTGCTATACAAGTACTAGCCCTAGGTTTAACAAGTCCTGGCGGACCTGGAGTGGAACATGGAGTTTATTTTGAGGTTTCTCAAAACTTAGAAGTTATTCTGTTACTCATTTTTATGGTGGCAGGAATCTATTTCATGAAGCCATTGCTCATGTACATTTTTGTAAAACTCTTTACAAAAGTGAAGTCTAAACTTGTCTTATCTTTATTTTTTGTGGTCATAAGCGCTGTGTTATCTGCGTTTCTAGATGCGCTTACTGTAACTGCTGTGCTTATAAGTGTAGGTTTAGGGTTTTATAATGTGTATCATAAGATTCATTCTAGTGATTTAGATTTAGATCAGGATGATACCTTAGATAGAGATCAGTTAAGTGGTGAAACACTAGAGCAGTTCCGTGCCTTTTTGAGGAGTTTAGTTATGCATGGTGTGGTAGGAACAGCTTTAGGAGGTGTTTGTACGATTGTAGGAGAACCTCAAAACCTATTGATAGGTTCTAAAATGAAATGGGAATTTGTGGAGTTCTTTTTGAAAATGGCACCTATAACCATTCCAGTTCTCTTTGCAGGGTTACTGACTACCGTACTGTTAGAAACTACTAAAATATTTGGTTTTGGCCAGAAAATGCCTCCAGTAGTCCGTCAGATTATTGAAGGATGGATGGAGAAACGTGATGCTGAACGCACAGAAAAAGAAAAATATGCTCTAGTAGTGCAAGCAGTTTCTGCAATATTACTTATTGCTGGTTTAGCCTTACACATTGCACCAGTAGGTTTTATAGGCTTAGGATTAATAGTTCTTCAGACAGCGTTTATGGGGATTATTGAAGAGCATTCTTTAGGTAAAGCATTTGAAGAGGCGTTACCGTTTACGGGTCTTCTAGTGGTATTTTTTGTGATAGTAGCTATGATCCATGATCAGCATTTATTTAAGCCTATCATAGACTGGGCACTTCACCAGGATCCAGCAAACCAGCCTGCTATATTTTATCTCGCAAACGGTGTTTTAAGTATGATCTCAGATAACGTTTTTGTCGCGACGGTATATATAGGAGAAGTAGAGGCAGCATATACTGCTGGTAAAATTACTAAAGAGACTTATGAGCACCTTGCCATTGCGATTAATACAGGAACTAACTTGCCAAGTGTGGCCACTCCTAATGGGCAAGCTGCATTTTTGTTTTTATTGACATCTTCCCTGGCGCCAGTTATTAATTTATCCTACGGTAAAATGGCAAAAATGGCTTTTCCTTACACGATTGTCCTGACCATAGTTGGGCTAGCCTGTGTGATGCTGTTCTTGTAATAATTCTGTAATATTGTAAAGTTATATATTTAAGCTTTCGCGAAAGCGTAAAAACATGAACCCATCACATAAACACAATCTTTGTGATACTATAAACGTTATTAAACTAACTAATTAAAATTTAATGAGCCTATTTATTCAAGAATCAGCCGAAGTGGTGTTACCAAGCACTGCAGTAGTAGATGATAAAACAGAAACTGTTTTTGATATTATTTTATCTGGAGATCCATCAGGAACGGTAATTATCGGGATTCTTATTGTGTTGCTTTTTGTGGCGTTATATATTTATTTTGAGCGCCTTTTTAAAATCAAAGGAAGCTCTAAAATAGATGATAAATTCATGCTTCAAATTAAAGATCATGTAACAAATGGTCGTATAGATGCTGCAAAAATCCTTTGTGCACAAGAGAACTCACCAGTAGCAAGATTAACCGAGAAAGGGATCAGTAGAATAGGATCACCACTAGAAGATATTAATGGTGCGATTGAAAATGCTGGTAAGTTAGAGGTTTATAAACTAGAAAAGAATGTAAGTATTCTAGCAACTATTGCTGGAGCCGCTCCTATGATAGGATTCTTAGGAACTGTGATAGGAATGGTAATCGCTTTTAGAACACTGGCCGAAAGTGAAGGAGCACCAGAAATGGGCTCGCTTGCAGAAGGTATTTATACCGCAATGACCACTACTGTGGCAGGACTTATAGTAGGGATCATCGCATATATAGGGTATAATCACTTAGTGGTTAAAACTGATAAGGTAGTACATCAAATGGAGTCTAACGCAGTAGATTTCTTAGACCTATTAAACGAACCTGCATAATATGAATTTAAGAGGTAGAAATAAAGTAAGCCCAGAGTTCTCCATGTCTTCCATGACAGACATTGTATTCTTGTTATTGGTTTTTTTCTTACTCACTTCACCTAGTATTACACCGCAAGCTCTTGATTTAGTTTTGCCTAGTGCTAGTGGACGTAGTGAAAGTAAACAGCAAGCATCAGTCAGTATTAATAAAGACGGCGCGTTTTTTGTAGATGGTGAAGAGGTAGAAGAAGAAAATCTTGAGGCTACCGTAATTAAAACTATGGAAGGTCAAGAAAAACCTACTATAATTTTAAGAGCAGATGGTGACATCGCTCTAAATAAGGCTGTAAAGGTTATGGATATTGCAAACCGCAATAAGATCAATATCATTCTAGCTGTAAAACCAGAATAATATGAGTTTTCTAGATACTAAAGAAAAGAAGAAGTCCTTTATCATTACTACTGTATTGATGAGTGTTTTTTTATTGCTTTTTGTCTTTGTATCAGTTCTGGAACCACTACCAGAAGAGGAAGAAACAGGTATAGCCATTAACTTTGGGAATACAGCAGTAGGATCTGGTCCAGTAGAACCAGCTAAGCCTACTCAATTAACACCAGAGTCTAACCCTACACCAGTAGAAACCACGCCGCAAGTGGATAATATAGCGACACAGGATATAAAAGATGCACCTGTGATAAACTCAGACCCTAACGTGACTAAGCCTGTTACTACACCAGTTAAAAAGCCGGTAGATACAAAACCACAGCCTAAACCAGACCCTAAACCAGATCAGTCTGTGCTAGATGCTTTAAATAATGTGACCGGAGCAACTCCTACAGATGGTGAAAATAATACAGGTGAAGGACCTGGAGATGGACCAGGTAATAAAGGAGATATTAACGGGAATCCTTATGCAAATACATATTACGGTGCGCCAGGTTCTGGGCAAAGTGGTCGCGGCGCAGGATTAGGTGGTAGAAAAGCACTATCTGGAAAAGGTGCAGAACCTGATTGTTTTGAGACAGGAACCGTTATTGTAGAGATTCATGTGAATCGCAGTGGTAAAGTGGTTCAGGCTATTCCAGGAAAAAAAGGAACTACTAACAGGGCTTCTTGTCTTTTAATAGCAGCAAAGAAAAGTGCTGAAACCTACAGATTTAGTCCAGCAAATAAAGCTAAGGATATACAAATAGGTTTTGTAGAAGTAATCTTTAAAGTAGGTGAGTAGTCTTGAACTATCCTCAAACACTTAAATGGCTCTTCAGCCAGTTGCCTATGTACCAGCGTGTGGGAAAGGCAGCCTATAAAGCAAATCTTGATAACACAATACTGTTAGATGATCATCTGGGGAATCCACATGAGGCGTTTAGTTCTATACATGTTGCGGGAACTAACGGTAAAGGTAGTACTTGTCACATGATAGCAAGTGTATTGCAAGAAGCAGGATATAAAGTAGGTCTTTATACCTCGCCACATTTAAAAGATTTCAGAGAACGTATTAAAATTAATGGTCAGGAAGTTTCTCAAGAGTTTGTCACTCAGTTTATAGAGAATCATAAAACCTTTTTTGAAAAGAATCATCTTTCTTTTTTTGAAATGACCGTAGGTATGGCTTTTCAGTATTTTAAAGAAGAGCAAGTAGATGTTGCCGTTATTGAAACAGGCCTGGGCGGCAGGCTGGACTCTACAAATATTGTAACACCTTTAATCTCTATCATCACTGCTATTGATATGGATCATGTCGCTATGTTAGGAAATACTTTGGTAAAAATTGCAGGAGAAAAAGCAGGTATAATAAAGGAAGGGAAACCAGTAGTTATAGGAGAACGACGTGGATGGTTGAGAAAACGCTTTCGCGAAAGCGCACTACATAAAAACGCTCCATATTATCAAGTAAACCATCGTTTAAAAGCCTTACCATCAGATTTACTAGGTAGTTATCAAAAAGATAATGCGCGTACCGCAGTGACAGCACTAGAGGTTTTAAAAAGTAACAACTATTTTAAATTTACAAAAGAACAGCTAGAATATGGGTTGCTCCATGTGGTTAAGAATACTGGATTAAGAGGTCGTTTTGAGTTGTTACAAACTGATCCTAGGGTAATAGCAGAGACGGCTCATAATCCAGCTGGTATAAAAACTCTAGTGAAACAATTAGAGAGAGAAATCTATGAGAACTTGCATATAGTCATAGGAATGGCGGCAGATAAAGATGTTAAACAAGTAATAAGCTTGTTGCCTAAAGATGCATACTACCATATTTCAAAGCCCGATGTACCTCGCGGTATGGAAGTCTCTGTTTTATCAAGTTATTTTAAAGAAATGGATTTGAGATATAAAAAATACACATCTATTCCAGTTGCTCTAAAAAGTGCTAAAAGGCTGGCGCACAAGGATGATTTAATCATCGTGACAGGAAGTGTATTTGTGGTTGCCGAGGTTATTTAATTTTTTTTAAAATAATGCTTGCAAGTTTAAAGAAAGCTTTTATATTTGCATCCGCTTTTAGGGCGCGTAGCTCAGTTGGTTCAGAGCACTTGGTTTACACCCAAGGGGTCAGGGGTTCGAATCCCTTCGCGCCCACAAAAGGTCTTCAGAAATGGAGACCTTTTTTTATTTCCATGAGTTATTATACCTACATATTATTTTCAGAACAATTAGATCGATACTACATCGGTTCAAGTCAGGACGTTGAGAGACGTTTGAAAAAGCACCTTGCGAGCAACAAAGGATTTACGGCTCGAGCTAAAGATTGGGTCATTAAATACACTGAAAAATTTCAATCCAAGAATGAAGCTCTGCAAAGAGAAAATCAAATCAAGAAATGGAAAAGCCGAGCGATGATTGAAAAATTGATCGACGCTTAGCTCAGTTGGTTCAGAGCATCCCGATTTTACATCGGGAGTGTCAGGGGTTCGAATCCCTTCGCGCCCACAATTTAAACGAAACCTCTTTAGATCAATGATTTAAAGAGGATTTTATTTTTCTTCAAAATTCATCAAAGTGTTGTCATTCATAGAGTTAGTGGTTCGAACTTTTTATGATTACACAATTAAAAACTCAAGGTTTTTGGATTTTTGCCTAAATGATGCTTATTTAATACATTTATATTATATTTGTAGTAAATAAGCGACATAATGAACTCTAAGAAAACAATACTTCTTCCTAAATATCAGAAGATTTTTGAGCAAATAGGTGAGAACATTAAACTTGCCAGGAAACGTAGAAAACTAACTACACAACAAGTAGCAGA
>P_2C_Liq_1_UnCtyDRAFT_1001151_pt1 | contig 10269 bp, 12 predicted proteins | sample Pon2CUnioCityCA_2_FD_10234 | JGI IMG/M metagenome (IMG submission 10234)
GTCGACACGCCGGCCACGCCAAGGCCCACGACAGCTGCGGTCAGAACGACCCAGTCAACAGTCACGGCGCCGTCTTCTTCTTTGCGAAACTTCTTGATGAATTTGATCATGTTGCCCTCGATTGGTTAGGTTTCAAACTTGCCCGTATGGGGGTGCTGCTGTGCACAAATAGAGGTTTATTAACCAACCGGCGCAGCTTGAGGGCGCGTTTCGTACAATTCTGTGGCATTTGCTTTTTTGCGGATCTGCAAAGACCAGTCAGGGACGGCAGGCCCAATTCAACTGCGCTTGGGTTTCGACAGCGCAGGCGCGCACCCCCCGCAACCGGGCCAACGCCCTGTCGGGGGCCTCTCCCGCCTCGATCATCAGCCGCAGCGCCGCCGCACCGGACCGGCCACAGCCGGCGAGGCAATGGATCAAGACGCGGCCACCGCCCCGCAAGGCCGCCAGCGCCGCCTTGCGGGCGGCGTGCCATATCTCCATCTGGTGGTGGCCGGGGATATCCATGTCCTCGACCGGCAGGTGAATCCAGCGCGCACCGCTGTCCTGAATATCGCTCCCCAGATCGGCCGCGCCATGCGCAACAAGCTCTGTCTGTGTCACAAGGCTAAGCACGATCGCCGGTTTCCAGTCGCGCAAATGGGCCAGATCCGCAGTGTAATACCCGCCATGTCCGGGCATCGGCGCGATGGCAAGGATGCCGTCTGACACGGGCAGCGCGAATATGATGAAACCGGACATGCTGTTCGCCCCTTTGACCGATATATCCACCTTCGTCGAAAACAGGGAAAAGTCTTGCCGTGTCCGACACCAAAAGCAAGCTGGACGCCCCAAGCGCCCCGAACTACCCTGCCGCTACACGCGAATCCGGGGCAGAATTCATGAGCGAGACAACCGAGAGCGGCTATCAGGTCCTGGCGCGGAAATACCGCCCCGAAACCTTTGCCGATCTGGTCGGGCAGGACGCCATGGTGCGCACGCTCAAGAACGCGTTCGCGGCGGACCGCATCGCGCAGGCCTTTATCATGACGGGCATTCGCGGCACCGGCAAGACGACCACGGCGCGCATCATCGCCAAGGGCATGAACTGCATCGGTCCCGGCGGCGAAAGCGGCCCCACAACCGACCCATGCGGGCAATGCGAGCATTGCCGCGCGATCATGGAAGGGCGTCACGTGGACGTGCTGGAAATGGACGCGGCGTCGCGCACGGGCGTGGGCGATATCCGTGAAATCATTGATTCGGTGCACTACCGCGCCGCGTCGGCCCGCTACAAGATCTACATCATCGACGAGGTGCACATGCTCAGCACCTCGGCCTTCAACGCGCTGCTGAAGACGCTGGAGGAACCGCCCGCACATGTGAAATTCATCTTCGCCACGACCGAGATCCGCAAGGTGCCTGTCACCGTGCTGTCGCGCTGTCAGCGGTTCGATCTGCGCCGGATCGAGCCAGAGGAGATGATTACGATGCTGCGCCGCATCGCCACAGCGGAGAAGGCGCAGATCGCCGATGACGCGCTGGCGCTTATCACGCGCGCCGCCGAAGGCTCTGCCCGCGATGCGACATCGCTTCTGGATCAGGCGATTTCACACGGTGCCGGAGAAACCACCGCCGAGCAGATCCGCGCGATGCTGGGGCTGGCGGACCGGGGTCGCGTGCTGGATCTGTTCACGCTGATCATGCAGGGCGATGCCGCCGGCGCGCTGTCGGAATTGTCGTCGCAATATGCCGAAGGTGCCGATCCGATGGCCGTGCTGCGCGATCTGGCCGAGGTCACGCATTGGATTTCCGTGGTCAAGATCACGCCCGAGGCCGCCGAAGACCCCACCATCGGCCCTGACGAGCGCGGCCGGGGGCAACAAATGGCCGCCGAGCTGCCGATGCGGGTACTGACGCGCATGTGGCAGATGCTGCTCAAGGCGCTGGACGAGGTCGCCGCCGCCCCCAACGCCATGATGGCTGCTGAAATGGCGGTGATCCGGCTGACGCATGTGGCCGAACTGCCCTCGCCGGAAGAACTGGTGCGCAAGCTGCGCGACGCCCCGCCCCCGCCGGGCGGCGGTGGTGGTGCTGGCCCCGGTGCGGGGACCGGGACACAGGCGACGGCGACACAGGCGACGGCGACATCTGGCCCGCAGATGCGTGGTGCCCCGCAGGGATCGGGTGCCACGACGGCGCTTGCCCCGAAGGCCGAAAGCGCGCTGGCGGATTATCCCGGCTTCGAGCATGTGGTCGAGCTGATCCGCGAACGCCGCGATGTCAGGCTTCTTGTCGAGCTGGAAACCTGTGTGCGGCTGGCCGCCTATCGCCCCGGACGCATCGAATTCGTTCCCACCGACAACGCGCCCTCGGATCTGGCGCAGCGCATGGGCAGCGCGCTGCAACGCTGGACCGGCCACCGCTGGGCCGTCAGCCTTGTCAATACGGGCGGCGGGGCCACCATCGCCGAGACCCGCGACGCGGCACAACGCGCGCTGGAAGACGAAGCCCGCGCCCACCCGCTGGTGCAAGCGGTGTTCAATGCCTTTCCACAGGCCCGGATCGAGGCGATCCGCACCCCCGAAGATCAAGCCGCCTCGGCCATGGCCGAGGCACTGCCCGAGGTGGAGGACGAATGGGATCCGTTCGAAGAAGAGTGAGCGGAATTTTGCAAAATTCCGTACTGGAAAATTCCAATTTTCCGTCCCGTTTTCTTGCAAGAAAACGGCTCCTGGCGGGGCTTGTCGTCCTGCCATCCCCGGCCTTTGCACAAAGCTGCAAGGATCTGCGCCCCGACTGGGACGGACTACCCGTGTCCGCCCTGACCGAGGCGATACTGCTTTTTACCACGCCCTTGTCACTGATCCTGCTGCTTGCCAGCGCCCTTGTGCTGCGGTTCCGCAGCAATGCGGGCGCAGTCTTGCTTGTGATCGGGTGGAGCGTGCAGGTCTATCTGGTCACCTTCGTTCTGCCCTCCGACACCGCGCGCACGGAAGGCTGCCTTGGCTCTCCGACGCTGTTCATCGTGCTTGCAAGCGCCATTGCGATCGGTGCCGTGATATATACCGGCCCGGCCACGAAACCCGATAACAACCGGCCATGACGCGAAAATCATGGACAGCGCCGCCGCGTCTTTCTACCGTTGCGGCATGAGTGATACCGACGGACGCCGCTGGCATGACATGGGCGGACGGGACGCAGGCCCCGTCCCGAAAGGCGAACATGATTTCGCGCTTTGGGAAAAGCGCGTCGATGCGCTGATGATGCTGTGTTCCGGCAAGGGTTTCTTCACCGTCGACGGGCTACGTCGCGCGCTGGAGGACATGGGCGAAGACGCCTTCGAGACCATGACCTATTACGAACGCTGGATGGCCGCTGTGAACCAGAACCTTGTGGAACAGGGTGTCTACACCCTTGAGGAACTGGGCACGCGGATGGAGGAAATCGCGCAACGCGGCGACAGCTATGGCGAGGCGCAGGATGGCTGAGCGCGTGCGCGTCAAGACGATGTCGCCGCCGGGCCATGTGCGCGCGCCGCATTACCTGCGCGGCAAGACCGGCGAGATTGAGCGCCCGCTTGGTGCATACAAGAACCCCGAACAGCTTGCCTACGGGCTGGATGCCGCGCCCAAAGAACTGTTTCGCGTGCGCTTTACCATGGCAGAGATCTGGGGCGACCGGGCCGAACGGGCCGAGGACACGCTGGACGCCGAGATTTACGCGCATTGGCTGGAAAGGCTTTGACACGATGCCGCATGACCATCCCGGACACGACCACGACCACGGGCTCAGCCCATCTGGCCATCCGTTTCGCGCCGACAATGACGCGCCGCTGACCTATTGGCAGCGGATGGAGATCGCCGCGCGCGAATTACTGATCGAAAAGGGCATCGTCACGCCCGCCGAGGTCGCCGCGCAGATCGACGCGATGGATGCCCGCAGCCCGGCCAATGGTGCCGCCGTTGTGGCGCGCGCCTGGTGCGATCCGGCGTTCAAGGCGCGCCTTTTATCCAATGGTTCTGATGCCTGCCGCGAGATGGGGTTTGATATCGGTGCGCTGCATCTTGTCGTGGTCGAGAACACCGAAGATGTGCATAACCTGATCGTCTGCACCCTGTGTTCGTGCTATCCGCGCACGCTTTTGGGCCTGCCACCCGATTGGTACAAGACCCGCGCCTATCGGTCCCGCGCGGTGATCGAGCCGCGCAAGGTGTTGCGCGAATTCGGCGTTGATGTGCCCGACAGCATGACAATTCGGGTGCATGACAGCACGGCGGATATGCGCTATCTCGTCCTCCCGGCCCGCCCCGCCGGGACGGACGGCATGGATGAAACGGCGCTTGCAGGCCTTGTCACCCGCGATTCAATGATCGGCATGGGGCTGCCAAGACAGCCCTGAGCCGCATCCCCCGGCTTGTGGTCACCCGCGTCCCCGCGTATCGAGACGGCGCAACCACCCGGATCTTGCCTGCATGAGCGCGCCCGACGACACACCCCCGATTTCCCTGCGCGAACGCCTGCTGGGTGCGTCCCTTGTGGCGCCCATTCGTGCCGCTCATCTGTTGCCCTATCGCCAGCGCATGGCGGTGGCCGGGTGGCTGACCTCGCGGCTGCTTTCCCCGCTTGCGGGGTATCGCGCGCGGGTCCGCGACAATCTTGCCCATGCCTGCCCGGACCTGCCCCGCGCGGAGGTGCGCCGCCTGATGACACGCGTCACCGACAATGCCGGGCGCAACATGATGGAGCTATACTCCCCCGAATTCATTGACATGGGCCGCGCCGCCAAGGTCATCGGCCCCGGCCTGTCAGAGCTGCGCGCCGCGCGCGATGCCGGGCGCCCTGCGGTGCTTGTGACCGGGCATTTCGGCTCGTTCAACGCGGCCCGCCTGGCGATGATCGCGCAGGGGTTCGACATGGGTGTGTTTTACCGTCCGATGTCCAATCCCAGCTTCAACGCCCATTATGTAAAGGCGATGGGGACGATCTCGGAGCCGATGTTCGAACAGGGCCGACGCGGCATGATGCAGATGGTCAAACATCTGCGCGGCGGCGGCATTATCGCGATCCTCAACGATCTGAATGCCCATGACGGCGTCCCGCTTGATTTTTTTGGCAAGCCGGCGCTTACCTCGCTGGCCACGGCGGAAATGGCGCTCAAGTTCGACGCGCCGTTGGTGCCGGTGTGGGGCTTGCGTACGGATGGCGGGCACGCCTTTGAGGTCATCGTCGAGACGCCGATTGCGCATAGCGACCCTGTCACCATGACTCAGGAGTTCAACGACCGGCTGGAACGGATGGTGCGCGCGCATATGGACCAGTGGTTCTGGATCCACAGGCGCTGGAAAGACGGGACCGGACCGCTGGCCGAAAAGCGCGCCGCGTATCTGCGCGAGCTTAAAGAAAAGGGCTGATTTCAACACGCGTCGAAATCAGCCCCGGCAGTTGTCCGCCACGATGTCCGCCCTCAGATCCACTTGGCCAGGGGGGGCAGGCTCATCAGTACCGCGTCCGCGTCATGCCCCGTGGCCAGACCAAACTTGGTGCCCCGGTCATAAACAAGGTTATATTCCGCATAAAGCCCGCGATGAACAAGCTGCGTCTCCTTTTCGGCATCGCCCCATGGCTGCGACCGGCGCTTTTCGACCAATGGCTGATACGCCTTCAGAAAGGCGCGGCCGATATCCCGCGTCAGCGCGAAATCCGCCTCCCAGTCGCCGGAATTCTGATCATCCATGAAGATCCCGCCGACGCCCCGTGCCCGGTGGCGGTGCGGAATATAGAAATACTCGTCCGCCCATTCCTTGAGCCGTGGGTAATGCGCCGCGCCATGCGGGTCGAGATGGGCTTTCTGCTCGGCATGGAAATGCGCGGTGTCCTCTGCGTATTCGATGCAGGGATTCAAATCGGAGCCGCCGCCGAACCACCACGCACCGGGCGTCCAGAACATCCGGGTATTCATGTGAACGGCAGGCACATGCGGGTTTTGCATATGCGCCACAAGGCTGATGCCGCTGGCCCAGAAACGCGGATCACTTTCCATGCCGGGCACACCACGCGCAGCCATCGCCTTTTGCGCGGCCTCGCCCAGTTCGCCGTACACCTCCGAGACGTTGACGCCCACCTTCTCGAAAACGCGCCCACCGCGCATGACGCTCATCAGGCCGCCACCGGCGTCTGATCCGTCATCGCTGGCGCGTCGGGTTTCCTTCACCTCGAAGCGGCCCGGCGTGGCCCCGCAAAGCGGACCGGTGTCATGGCTGTCCTCCAGCCCCTCGAAGGCGGTGACGATCTCATCCCGAAGCTGCCGGAACCAAGCGGCGGCGCGGGCTTTTTCCTGTTTCATCTCAGTCATGGGACATATCAATGCGCCGGAGCGGCGACCGGGTCAAGAAGCGTTCGTCCTCCATCGACCGTCATGATCTGTCCGGTCATGAAACCGGAGCCCTCGCTGGCGAGGTATTGCACCGTTTCGGCCAGTTCCGTGGCAGAGGCGATCCGGCCAAGCGGCGTGTGCTCTTCGATATCGGTGCGGAAGTCGCTGTTGTCGCGCAGCGTATGCTTGAGCGAGGCCGACATGACAGATCCGAACGCAACGGAATTGACCCGAATCCGGTGCGGCGCAAGCGCCACGGCAAGGCTGCGTGTGAGTTGGTCCAGCGCGGCACAGGACACCGAATAGCCCAACAGCTCGGGATGGGTGCGCCGCGCTGCGATGGAGGACACGTTGACGATGGTGCCCGCCATGCGCGTATCGCTGTTCTCCTCGGCCTGCTTGATCATGCGCTTTGCCACAAGCTGGCTCAGGCGCAGNGGCGTGATCAGGTTTTGCTGCAAAAGCTGTTGAACCGCGTCGTCATCGGGATTGAGCGGGTCCGACGGCAGCACCTGCCGAGAGGCGTTGACGAGGATATCGACCTTGTCGAACGCGTCGATCGTCGCCGAAAGCAGATTGGCCAGTGTCAGCTTTTCGCGCAGGTCGCCCGCGAAATAGCGTTTGTTCTCGTCATCCTTGTTTTCGCCAATCTCGTGGACAAGCTGCTTTTCGTCCATGTCGGCAAACATCACGTTCGCCCCCTTGTCGACGAAATGCCGCCCCACGGCCAAGCCAACGCCATTGGCGCCGCCCGTCACGATCACGGTCTTTCCTGATATGGAAAATGACATGGCGGGCGCTCTCCTTTTTGGGTCTCGCGCGACGGGCGCATCACACCAGCCTAACCCGTTTCACCGTCGTTTTCGAGCCGGTCTTGCGCAGTGCAGGATCTTGAAACTTTTATCGCCGCCCACTTCGCTGATGTCAGCGAAGGCCGCTGCAAGATCGGCCTCGTAGGGCAGATGGCGGTTGGCCACAAGCCAGAGCTGGCCGCGCGGGGTCAGCATTTCTGCCGCGGACAGGATAAAGGCGCGGCCCAGATCGGGATCGCCCTTGCGCCCGATATGAAACGGCGGGTTCATCACCACGCAATCCACGGGCTGTTCGGGTCGCCAGCGGGTGGCGTCCTCCCAGTGAAAGATCGCCCGCGCATCGGGCACGTTGTGATGCGCGCAACCCAGCGCCGCGTGATCGGCCTCTACCATGTGCAGCCGCTTGATGCTGTCGCGTTCAAGTATGCGCGCGCTCAGATAGCCCCATCCGGCACCAAGATCGGCAACCGCCGCACCCAGCTTGTCGGGCAGGTGATCCCCCAGAAGCCGCGAGGCCGGATCAATGCCATCGGCAGAGAAAACGCCGGGCACGGTCACGAACCCGCCTTCGATCTCTTGCGGCGCGCCCACGGCCCAATCCGCGAAAACATCGCTGGCCGAGAAATGAAACAGCTTGCCATGCGCCTTTGAAAGCGGGCCCGATACCTCTGTGCGCGCGCGGCACGCCTTGAGAAGCGATTCGATCCCGTCGGTCTTGGCCCCGTCCACGATCACCGGCCCATCGGTGACCGACGCCGCCTGCGCGATCCGCGCAAAGCTGAGCGGCTTGGACCGCGCGGCATACACGACCGAGGCCCCGTAGCGCCCCTCGGGCTGGGTCGCGCAGGCAAAGCCCAGCCCGGCGAAATAATCGTGATCCGGGCGAAAGCGCGTGATGATGTGACACAGATCCTGCGGCAGGGCAGAAAGATCACTGCCCGCTGCCGGGCCGAACACGGCGATCCGGGCGGCTTCGGGCAGCACGATCTCTTCGCTTTCCACGGCGAGTGAAAGGCGTGACGTCTCGCTCACGCTATTCTTTTTCCATGGTACATTGCAGCGGATGCTGGTGACGACGGGCGAAATCCATAACCTGCGCGACCTTGGTCTCGGCGATCTCGTGACTGAAGACGCCCACCACGGCCACACCCTTTTTATGCACGGTCAGCATGATTTCGAACGCCTGCGCATGGGACATGCCGAAGAACCGTTCCAGAACGGCCACGACGAATTCCATCGGCGTGTAGTCGTCATTCAGCAGCAGCACCTTGTAAAGTGGCGGCCGCTTGGTCTTGGGCCTGGTGTCGACAATAACGGACGCGTCGCCGTCGTCCTTGTCGTCATCCGATCCCGACATGATCACCAAGTGTTGCATCGCGCCCCTTGCGTCGTCTTTGACATGGCTGGTTTCGGCACTGGTATATAACCTTGGTGAAGCAGGTGAAAAGGGCAGAGCGACACAGGAGGTCGGATGCAGGCGGAATTCTTGCGATGAACGCTGTCCGTCACGGCACACGCGGACGAAATGCCGCCCTGAGCAGGGCCGCCTTGGCCGCATCGCAAAGCGCATCAGCGCAGCCGCGCCGCCGCCTCGATCAGGCCAAGCCCGTCTCCGCGCTGCACCAGCACCACGACCGGAAGATCCCCCGGCGCGGTCGCGGTAAGAGTGACGGGCACCTGCCCGTCCCAAGTTGTCAGGCGGGTCAGGTCCGTGACGATATTGGCATAGGTGAACGTCTTGCCCGCGTTCTCGCCTCGGGTGATTGTCACCGTCTCACTGGGGCGATACCGCGCCATCTGTATCACGAACGGGCCCGAAACAGCGCGCGCTGGGGCAATTTCGATCATGACTTGGTCGCCCGCGCGGGCCAGGTTCAGTGTCATTGTCACGGGCCGGTCGCGGTGCTTGTCGATCAGGTCGGACACGTCGATGGGGCGCGTACCGACGACGTGATCCTGCCCGTTGACGATGATCTGTGGGGTGTAGATCATCTTGCGCCCGCCGGTCTTGGCATACTGCCTTTGCCGCGCGCTGAAACCCGGATCGGCAAAGCTGTCGGCCCACCCGATATAATCCCAGTAATCGACATGCAGTGCCAGCGCGATGATATCGTCACGCTCGGCCAGGCTGTGCATCAGCTTGTCCGCCGGGGGGCAAGAGGAACAGCCCTGGGACGTGAACAGTTCAACAACGACAGGCCGATTCTCGGCCATGGCGGGCAGCGCCATCAGACCTATCGCGGCAAAGCAAGCCATCCATTTGCGCATCGTGTTCCCCTGTCCATCCACGTAGTCCGCCCGCGTCCGGTTTGAAATATGCATTTTACCGGCAATAACCAATCAAGGTTTCGAGAGAGCCGCGTGAAATCTGAAACATTGATCAATTGTGTGCAGTAGTATACAAAAACTGGCGCGGCCCCCTTGAACGAAGTATCCTTTTGGTTCAGAACCGCCCCAGACATTCCTGCCTCGCGTGTGAAAGGATCCTCCAATGCCCATTTCCGTCGGCCACGATTCGGCCAAGACCCGCAAAACGCTGACCGTCGGCAACCAGTCGGTCGCCTATTACTCGATCGACGCCGCCGAAAAGGCGGGGCTGGGGGACTTTTCCAAACTGCCCGCCGCGCTCAAGGTGGTGCTGGAAAACATGCTGCGCTTCGAGGACGGCAAGACCGTCACTCTGGACGACATCAAGGCGTTTTCCGCCTGGGCCGAGAATGGCGGCAAGGGCGACCGCGAACTGGCCTATCGCCCGGCGCGCGTGCTGATGCAGGATTTCACCGGCGTCCCCGCCGTGGTGGACCTTGCCGCGATGCGCGACGGGATCAAGGCGCTTGGCGGCGATCCGCAAAAGATCAACCCGCTGAACCCAGTCGATCTGGTCATCGACCATTCCGTGATGATCGACGAGTTCGGCAATCCGCGCGCCTTCCAGATGAACGTGGACCGCGAGTATGAGCGCAACATGGAGCGTTACCAGTTCCTGAAATGGGGACAGGGCGCGTTCAACAACTTCCGCGTCGTGCCGCCCGGCACCGGCATCTGCCATCAGGTGAACCTTGAATATCTGGCGCAGACCGTCTGGACCGATGTGGACCAGCA
>P_2C_Liq_1_UnCtyDRAFT_1001152_pt1 | contig 10263 bp, 11 predicted proteins | sample Pon2CUnioCityCA_2_FD_10234 | JGI IMG/M metagenome (IMG submission 10234)
CTCGGGATCGCCCTCGAGTACCGCGGCGAATTGTTCGTGCAAATGGGGGAGCCGGCCAAGGCGGAGGCGGACCTCGCCAAGCTGCGTGAACTCGACCCGGACCTCGCCACCGAGCTCGAGGCGGTCCTGGAGGGCGAGGGCGCCTGGCCAGACCGTTACGAGAAGGCGACCGGCGAACCTGTCGACGGCTGACCTGCAGGACGGCTCCGCGACAATTTTGCGTTAGGCACCAGTCGTGGCCCAGCCCCGCCACCCTTTGGTGACGGCTAAAAATTCTCCTGGCCGCTGACTCCGTCGGCAGTCGGCTTGTCGGAGGGTGAGATGGTGTAACTCGAGCTTCGCCTCACTGGAAAATCCGATATTCTTCCGGATTGCCCGGCAGGTACCAGTGAAACCCAGCTTCGAGGAATGCGATCACGGCGTTCGCTGCGAGGACCGCTGCAAAGAGCCAGAGGCAAAACTTGGAAAATCCACCGAGCTTTTCAGGCCGGTAGGTCGTTCCTTCTTCATGGATCCACAGGTGAATCGCACTCACGACGGTCATCACGACGAAAACGATGAAGGCCCAAGTGTAAAGGTGAAAGCCGAGCACCGGGGTGCCGTAGCCCGGATCCGTGCTGCTGCAAATGTGCAGTAAAATCTGGCGCACGGAGACGGATCCCCCGAGGGCCGCGGCGACAATGGTCATGCCGAAAAAGCGTACCTTGACCCCGTGCAGAATGACGAGCGCGGGACCGATGGCCGCGAGGGCCATGCCCATACGCTGCAGGTAGCAAAGGGGACAGGGAAGCTCCCCGAATCCGAATTGAACGCCGAAGGCTCCGAGGAGTACGCCCAGAAGGGCGAGCAAGTAGATGTGGGCGAGAAAGTAGGTGGTGCGGGCGACAGCCATGGTTTCGTCCTTCTTCAAAGATTGATGTTGAGCTTGTCTGTCGCGTGGTGGAGGAACAGGAAGAACATCGCTACGAAGGTCACCAGGAAAAGCACCGTGGTCCACCCACGGTCCGAACGGGTCGCCGCAAACAGGGTTGCGAGGAGGAGAAGGAAGATAAGAGCGGCCATAGTGCGTGGAGGGGGAAGGGGTCAGCTAGAAGGATGCACCCGAGGGAATCGGTGACGAAACTCATTCTGGCAACTCTAAAAATTGTAGGTGCCAGGACGGGATTGAAGTTCATTCATCCAGCAGTTGCTTTGCCTCCAACCCTGTTTCTACGAAGGGTTTCAGACCAGTCACTCCGATCCAGGACCTGACAACGGCGCTCGCAGAATCATTGTTCGGCCTTCTTCGAACAGTGGCCTTTGCTCATCGGGATTGAACGGTAACGGAAATGGGTCGGGAGGTTGGCCGGCAAAGGTGTGATCGGGGCCGGTGCAGGTCACCCAGGGCGGTTCAGTCTTCGGCCCCCTCGACCTGCGCATCGTCCCCTGACCCGGTGACCTTGTCCCCGTCTTTTTGATTCCTATCGACTGCGATTGCTCCGTGGGCTCCAAGTCTTTCTCGAATGCATGAGTATGGATGCTGGATTTTACCAGAGGGCACTGATTGCCAATAAGGCAGCCCGAATCACTGCAGAACTTGGTCCAAGCTCCAGCGATTCGAACGAACCGGTGATCCGAGCCAGCTAGGTTGGATCGAGGGATCCAGGGCCTCGGCAATTCCCGTCTCCCTGCTTGCGCTTTGCAGGGTCCCGGTTCCTCCTCTGCCTTATGGCGGACCAACCCACCGTACTCATCGCCGGGATCACCGGGGGCATTGGCAACGCGGCGGCCCAGCTCTTCGCGAAGGCTGGTTGGCAGGTGGCCGGTTACAGCCGGAGCGAGGAGAAGCTCTCCCGGCTCGTGGCGGACCAGCCCTCCTGGATCAGCTATGCGGCGGACGCGCGCGTCTCGTCCCAGGTGGATGCGGTGGCCGCGAAAATCCTCGAGAGGACCGGTCGGCTCGACGCCTACGTCCACTGCGTGGGATCGATTCTCCTCAAGCCCGCCCACAGCACCACTGACGAGGAGTGGTCGGAGACTCTCCGTCTCAATCCTCGACTCGGCCTTCTATGGCCTGCGGGCGGCGGTCCGTCCGATGATGAAGGCGGGTGGGGGCTCCATTGCCCTCGTCAGTACGGTGGCCGCCATGGCCGGCCTCCCCAACCACGAGGCGATCGCGGCCGCCAAAGCCGGGATCAACGGCCTCGTCCGCTCGGCAGCGGCGACCTACGCCCCGCGCGGGGTCCGGGTGAACGCCGTGGCCCCCGGCATGGTGGACTCCCCGATGGCGGCCCCTCTCCTCGGCAGCGAGCAGGCCCGGCAGGTTTCCGCGGGCATGCACCCGCTGGGGCGGATCGGCCGACCCGAGGACATCGCCTCCCTGCTCTTCTGGCTGAGTGGGCCCGAGGCCGAATGGGTGACCGGCCAAATCTGGTCGGCGGATGGTGGCATGGCGGCCCTGCGTCAGCGGCCCAAGGCCTGAGTTCGTCCGAGCGCGCCGGGCCGGTCTCCAGCGACGGCCCGCGCGGCCCCTCAGGCCAGCGGTAGCTGCAGGCGGGCGGAGAGGCCGCCGAGGGGGGAGTCCTCCAGCACCAGCTGCCCTCCCGCCTCCTCGGCGATGGTCCTCGCGATGGCCAGCCCCAGCCCTGGGGAATCCTCGGTGCCCGGTTCGTTCTTACCGAGGAGGAGACTCGCCCGCCGCGCCGGGGGAATTCCGGGCCCGTCGTCCTCGATCCGGACCTCCCGCCAGCCTTCGCAGGGAGAGGCCAAGTGGATCTCCACCCGGGAGTGGGCATGCCGGGCGGCGTTCTCGGCGAGTGCCCCGACCCCCTCGGCGAGATCCTCCGCGGGCAGGGGAAACGAGGAAAGCTCGTCCCCGCCGACTGCCCACTCCAGGCCCGCCCCCTCCGGCGTGCGCCGGAGTACGTCGACCACGCCGCGCAGGACCCGGGCCGGCTCGCGTCCGCTCCCCGCCGGCCTGCCCCGCACGCGGGTGCGGGCGAGCTCGCGGTCCACCTGGCGGCGGAGCGAGCCCACGATCCGCTCGAGGTGGGCGGCGCTTTCCGGTTGCCCCGCCCGGCGGATGCGGTCGGCCTCGCCGAGAAGGGCCTGCAAGGGGGTCTTCAGGCCGTGGGCGAGTTCGGCTGCCCGGCGGCGGGCGCGCTCGACCTCCTCCTCGCGGGCGGCGAGAAGGGCGTCGAATTCCTCGGTGAGCGGGCGGACCTCCCGGGGATCACCGGAGCCGAGCCGGTCCCGCTCTCCCGAGCGGATGGCGGCGACGCGTTCCCCGAGCCGGCGCAGCGGGCGGAGGCCGACCGCCAGCTGCAGCCAGCCCGCCCCGATGAGGAAGAGGGCCAGCACCAGCAGGTAGGGCAGCATTTCCCGGGCGAATCCCCGCCGGGCGGCGAGGAGGGCCGCGCGGTCCCGGGCGACGGCTGCGGTGACCTCGACGCTGCCGAGTCTTTCCGGGAGGCGGAGGGTTTGGTGGAGCACGAGGAGCTCCTCCTCCCCGGGGCCCGGGAGAACCGCCCGGGCGCGGGCTCCCGGGCGATCCGGTTCCGGGGGCGTGACCAGCACGAAATCCCAGAGGGAACGGGAGCGGAGGATCCGTTCGGGAAGGTCGACTTGCCAGTACAACCCGCTCAGGGGCTGGGCAAAGCGGGGATCGGCGGGAGGGTCCACCTCATCGAGCTCGCCCGAGGGCTGTCGCTCCAGTCCGGCGAGCACCTGATCGAGGTGCACGGACATTTCTGCAAGAGCCTGCCGCTCGACATGGGCCCCAAAGAGTACGGTGAGTCCGATCCCGGCGAGGGCGAGGGCGAGGAGCACGGCCGCGCTCCCGGCGAGGCCGAGACGGAGGCGGAGGGAGGAGCTCATGCCGGGTCGACGGGGGGTCCGAGTCCGTAGCCAAAACCCCGCCGGGTCGCCACAATCCCGGGGCCGAGCTTGCGCCGGAGGCGGGACAGCAGGGCCTCGAGGGCGTTGCCCTGGCGGCCGTCGCTGTCCCCGTAAAGATGCTCGAGCAGCTCCGCGGCGGGCACCACCCGGTCGCGGTGGAGCATCAGGTAGGCGAGCAGGCGGTATTCGAGGGAGGTGACCTCCCGGGGCACGCCGTCGACGGTCACGGTCATGAGATTGGTGTCCAGCCGGAGTCTCCCGTGCACCTGTTGGGAGGCGCCGTGGCCGGCGGCCCGTCGGACGAGGGCCCGCGCCCGGGCGACCAGCTCCTCCATGCGGAAGGGCTTGGGGAGATAGTCGTCCGCCCCCGCCTCGATTCCCTCGACCCGTTCCGTCCAGGCCCCGCGGGCCGTCAGGATGAGGACCGGCAGGGTGCGCTCGTTGGCCCGCCAGCGTTTCAGGACGGTCAGCCCGTCGAGCTGGGGCAGGCCCAGGTCGAGGACGACGAGGTCAAAGTCCTCGGTGTCCCCGAGGAACCAGGCTTCTTCCCCGTCGGCGCACGCCTCCGTGCGGAAGCCCGCCTTCTCCAGGGCGTGACAGAGGTCCGCCGCGATGGCCGGATCATCCTCGACGACCAGCGTCCTCATTCGTCGTTTCCCTCCTCCCCGGTAGGGGCGGAATCGCTGGCCGCCCCCTCCGCGTGCTCCGGCGAGGCCGACCCGGCGGCGTCCTCGCCCGGACGATCAGTGGTCCCGGAGTCCTTCCCGCGGGCGGACCCCGGCCCGGGCGGAGCCGTCCCCTCGCCCCCGCGCCGGGATTTTCCGGCCCCCTCCTCCCGAAGCTGACGCTCCCTTCCCCGCGGACGGCCCGAGCGCTTTTCCTTTTCCTCGGCGCGCTCGCGTTCCTCCCATTCCCTTTCCCTTCGCGCGGAGGTCCAGCCGTCCTCGTCCTCGTCGGCCCTCTCCCGCTCGAGGATGGCCCCGCTGGAAGCATCGATTTCCAGCTCGACGAGCCGCCCCTTCCCCGTGAGGACCTTCAGCTCGTAGAGAAAACGACCCCGCTCCCTCTCCAGCTCCACCTCGATCACCCGGGCGTCCCCGTCCTTCTCCACGGCGGCGAGGATCTCCGCGAGAGGCCGGAGGTCCGCCTCCTCCAAGGCCCGCCGGGCCCGCTCGTGGTCCCGGCGTCCGTCGTCCTCCCAATCCTCGTCCCCGTCTTCGTCCCCATCGCCGAGCAAGGACGGGCCGACCACGAAGAGCGCGAGGAGGAGGAGGCGGAGGCAGCGCTTCACGGCGCCGAGGATAGGGGATTCTTCCTGACAGGAGGCTGACACGCCGCGTCAGCCTGCCGTCAGTGGTTCTGTGCTACAACCTCCGCCTTCGCAGTCCATCAACCAACCTCCAACCAAAGAATACCCATGAAAACAACCCACCGTACGCTCCTCTCCCTCCTCGCCGGAGGGTCCCTCCTCGCCACCGGCCTTGCCTTTGCCTCCTCCGACGACCGCGACGGGGACGGCCGCCTGCCGGCGGATGCGCTCCCCCTCGGGGAGATTGCCGCACAGCTGGAAGCGGACGACTACCGCGTGCTCGCTATCGAACCGGACGATCGGCGCTACGAGGTCGAAGTCCTCGACCGGGAAGGCCAGCTCTGGGAGATGGAGCTCGATCCGCGCACCGGCGAGATCCTCGACCAGGACCGGGACGACCGCTACGAGCGCAAGGATCGGGACCGGGACGAGCGCTACGAGCGCGGGGATCGGGACCGGGACGACCGCCCGGGGCGCGGGAACGGGGACCAACGAGGTGGACCCTCCCGCCACGAGGGACCCCGTGCCGCCGGCCTCCCCGCCTCGGCAATCCTCGCCGACATGGAGAGCCGGGGCTACCGGGTCCTCGAAATCGAACGCTACCGGGGGGTCTACGAACTCGAGATGCGCAACGAGGACGGCTTCGAGGTCGAGGCCTACCTCGATGCCCGTACCGGGGAGGTCCTCCGGTAGTCCCCGCACGCGGGCCGGAGGGCGCGGGGCTCAGCCCGCGCCCTCCTCCTCCGGGGGCGGAGGCAGGGCCGGCGACGCGAGGGTGGGGGAGGGCGAACGCCGGCAACCCTCGGGGAGCGCGCCGGCCACCACCGGCGCAAGGCCGGATCGAGAGGGGGAAGCGATGCCGCTGCGGGCGGGGAGTGGTGGGGTTTTAGAAAAAGAAGGAAACCGTTCATAATAATGGCATCGCATTTGCTCCCTTGGACCGCCGTACAGTGGCTTAGGGAAGCGCGAAAGCGTTTTTTTGGGCTTACTGTGGAACCCAAAGAAATCGGCCTTGACCTCTCCTTGTATGTTCAAAAAAGTTATCACCATGCGAACCCAACTACCCCCCACCCCCCTCGCGCGGGCCGGTCTCCTTGCCGGTGCGCTCGCGCTCAGCGCCTCGGCCGCGACCGCCTCGTGGTATCCCGTCACCGTGGATGTCTGGGAGCCGGCCTTCGACATGAACAGTCCGCGCACGCAGGTGGACTACGCCCCGCTGGAGTCGGCGGAACAGGCCTGGGATCTCTGCGTCTCCTTCCCGCACATGAAGGACGCCTACTGGCTGGCGGTGAACTACGGNGTCATTGCCGAGGCGGAGCGTCTCGGGGTGAACGCCCGGATCGTGGANGCGGGCGGNTACACNGAGCTGAACACCCAGATTTCACAGATCGAGGACTGCGTAGCCGGCGGGGCCGACGCGGTCATCATCGGGGCGATTTCCGCCGACGGCTTGAACAATGTCGTCAGCGAAGTCCGGGCGGAAGGCATTCCGGTGATTGACGTGATCAACGGGATCAGCTCCCCCGAGCTGAGCGCGAAGTCCCTCGTCTCCTTCGGGGAGATGGGCTTCCGGGCGGGACAGTACCTCGCGGAGAAGCATCCGGCCGGATCGGAAACCGTCCGCGTGGCCTGGTTCCCCGGACCCTCCGGTGCCGGCTGGGTGGAAGCGGGCAATGTCGGTTTCCAGAACGGGATCGAAGGCAGCGCGATCGAAATCGTGGACACCCGCTACGGGGACACCGGGAAGGAGGCCCAGCTGAGTCTCGTCGAGGATGCTGTGGAGGCGAATCCGGAAGTGGACTACATCGTGGGAACGGCCGTGACCGCGGAGGCCGCCACCGGCTATCTCCGTTCCCGGGGGCTGGACGAGCAGATCGACATCATGTCCTACTACTTCACGCCCGGAGTGTACCGCGGGATTCGCCGCGGGCAGATCCTCGGGGCACCGACCGACTCGACCGTCCTGCAGGGCCGCATCGCGGTGGACCAAGCCGTGCGGATTCTCGAGGAGAAGGAGTTTCTCCCGCATGTCGGCCCGCAGCTCTACATCGTGGACAGCGAGAACGTTGGCAATTTTGACCGGGACGCGGCGCTCGCCCCGGACGGCTTCCGTCCCCAGTTCTCCACGGACTGAGGAAGCACGGTCCGCGGGCAAAGCCCATCGCTTCCGGACGAGTGCAGGCGAGCCAAACGGCCTACCCGCATGGTGTGGAATGGTGAAGAGGCCCCGATCCTCCGGGTTCGGGGCCTCACCCGTACCTTCCCCGGCGTCCGGGCGCTCGACCGGGTGGATCTCGACCTCCGGGCCGGTGAAGTGCACGTGCTTTTCGGGGAGAACGGCGCGGGCAAGTCGACCCTCATCGCACGCTCGCCGGCGTGCACGCTCCGGACGAGGGGAGCATCGAGCTCCGGGGGGAGGAGGTACGCCTGCACAGCGTGCACGACGCCCGGGAGCACGGGATCAGCGCCGTCTTCCAGGAATTCTCCCTCGTGGAGGAGCTCACCATCGAGGAGAATCTCTTCCTCGGGAACGAGCTGAAGCGGGGACCCTTCCTCGACCGGAAGGCCGCCCGGCGGCGGGCCCGGGAATTGCTGGAGAGCCTCGAGTTCCCCCTCCGGCCCGAGCGCAAGGTGAAGACCCTGACCCGGGCGGAGAAGCAGATGGTGGAGATCGCCAAGGGTTTCCGTTCCCGGGTCTCCGTACTCATCCTCGACGAGCCGACCGCCTCCCTCACCGAGCGGGAGACGGAGAGCCTTTTCGCCCTCGTGCGGAAGCTGCAGGCGAAGGGCGCGGGGATCCTCTACATCACCCACCGGATGGCGGAGATCCGCGAGATCGGGGACCGGGTGACCGTGCTGCGGGACGGCCGGAAAATCGAGACCGTGGACGCGGGTTCCACCTCGGAGGAGGAGCTCGTCCGCCTGATGACCGGACGCGTCATTGACCAGATCTTCCCGTCCATCGAGTTCTCGCCCGGCGCGGAGGTCCTCCGCGTGGAGGGCCTGACCACGCGGAGTGGCCACGTGCGGGAAGCCTCGCTGGAGGTCCACGCCGGGGAAATTGTCGGGCTGGCCGGGCTCGTCGGCTCCGGGAAGTCGGAGTTGCTGCGGGCCTGCTACGGCCTCGATGGGATCGCCTCCGGCCGGGTGGTCTTTCTCGGCGAGGAGGTCAACGGGCAGTCGCCCCGGCGGATGATCCGGCGGGGCTTTTTCTACGGTCCGCCGGACCGCCGCGCGGAGGGGCTCCTCATGAACCGGAGCGTGCGGGAGAATATCCTCCTCCCGGCGATCGGGACCGCCGCCTACCGACGGGGTGGGTTCCTCCGCACGGGCAAGGAGCGGGACACCGCGGCGGAGCTGGCCGCCCGCTTGCAGCTCCAGCCCCCGCGGATCGAACGCCCGGTCTCCCAGTTTTCCGGGGGGAACCAGCAGAAGGTGCTGCTGGCGAAGAGCCTGACCCGCGACTTCCGCCTGTTCGTCTTCGACGAGCCCACCGTGGGCGTGGACGTGGGCACCCGCACGGAGATTTACCGCTTTCTCGCCGAGCTCTGCGAGGAGGGCGCCGCGGTGGTCGTGATTTCCTCGGACCTTCCCGAGGTCCTCCACCTTTCCCGGAGGGCGTATGTCCTCTACCGCGGGGAAATCAAGGCCCACCTGGTGGGCGAGGAAATCACCCAGGAGAACGTTCTCCAGCACTTTTTCGAGCGAGAGGTTGCCTAGCATCATGACGGATTCCGCACAGCGAGAGGGTAGGGAAGAGGAGAGCCGGAGGGGTCCGGGTCATTGGGCCAAGCAGGTCTTCCTGCGGCTGGGCGTGCTCCCCCTCTTCCTCATCGGGGCGCTCGTCATCTTCACCTGGCTCTCCGAGAACTTCCTCACCCAGCGGAACCTCCTGAATGTGGTCCGCCAGTCGAGCTACCTCGTCCTCGTCTCCGTCGGCCAGATGTTCGCCCTCCTGACCGGCGGCTTCGACCTCTCCGTCGGTACGATTGTCGCGGTGACCTCGGTGGTCGGGGCCCTCGCCATGGCGGCCCTGCACGCCGCCCTGCCGGAGGCGACCTTCCTCGTCATCACCCTCGGCTGTCTCGCTGGGATTGCTGCCGGGGGCCTCATCGGGGCCATCAACGGGCTGGGGGTGGCCCTCTTCCGGGTCTCCCCCTTCATGATGACCCTCGGGATGGCCTCGGTCGGCTTTGGGATCGCCCTCTTCCTGACCGGGGGCGTGCCCGTCTACGGGATGCCCTTCGCCTTCAGCGACGCTTTCGGTTTCGGGAGCCTCCTCGGCATCCCCTCTCCGGTCTTCGTCGCCATCCTGCTCATCGTCTTCCTCTATTTCCTTGTCTCGCGCACCGCCACCGGACGCTACTTCTACGCCGTCGGGGCCAATATCCAGGCGGCCGAACTTTCCGGGGTCCCCTCCCGGAGGATCCTCTTCCTCGCCTATCTCTTCTGCGGGCTCATTGCGGCGATCGCCGGGATGCTCCTGACCGCCCGGCTGGAGACCGGGGAAGCCAACATCGGTTCCTCGCTCGCCCTCGAGTCGATCGCCGCCTGCGTGATCGCCGGGGTCAGCCTGCGGGGTGGGGTCGGCCGGCTCGAGAATGTCGTGCTCGGTGCCCTCTTCATCGGGCTGCTCAGCAACGGCATGAACCTCGCCCAGATCCAGTCCTACCTGCAGACGGTCGTGGTGGGCGTCCTCCTCATCGTCGCCGTCATCGCCGACCAGTACCGCCTCCGCCTGATGGCCGCCGACCGGGCCTGACGGCTGCTTTGCACCCCCGCGAACCCTTTTCCGGACCTTTGGACCCCCTGAACCCCCCAAGAGAAACGATGAAAGCCGAGATCAATTGCGACATGGGAGAGAGCTTCGGGCTCTACTCCTTCGGGGCGGACGAGGAAATCATGCCGTGGATCACGGTGGCGAACGCCGCCTGCGGATTCCACGGCGGGGATCCCGTCGTCCTGCGGAACACCGTGGCCCTCGCCCGGCAGCACGGAGTGAAGGTGGGGGCCCATCCCGGACTGCCCGACCTGCAGGGCTTCGGGCGGCGCCCCCTGCAGATGCAGCCCGAAGAGAT
>P_2C_Liq_1_UnCtyDRAFT_1001153_pt1 | contig 10256 bp, 9 predicted proteins | sample Pon2CUnioCityCA_2_FD_10234 | JGI IMG/M metagenome (IMG submission 10234)
ACCGCCTTCCAGCGGGATGGAAACGGATTGGAACAAGGTGGCCGAGTGCATCGCGGCGGCGGGCGCGGCGAAGACGGTGCTCAAGATCGTGGTCTTCGACGAGGCCGATTTCGCCTATGCGAGACATGCGGCGGCGCGCTTTCCCGCTCTGCCGGTCTATCTGCAACCCGGAAACCACACGCCGCCCCCGCCCGAAAACGACGCGGCGGTGGTGGATCATGCCGGGATCGAGGCGCGCATGTGTTGGCTGGTAGAGCGTGTGACGGCGGAAAAATGGTATGCGGCGCGGGTGCTGCCGCAGCTTCATGTCAGCCTTTGGGGCAACAAGAGGGGGGTCTGAAATGGCCGAGGAAACGATCTATTCAGGGCTGAAACAGCTGGGCGACACCACCGCGATGCCCGCCAGCCCCGAGACGGCAGAGCTTGAACGGGTGCGGAACCCGCAGGCCGACGTAGCCTATAACGTGCGCTTCACGGTACCGGAATTCACCTCGCTTTGCCCGATGACGGGGCAGCCCGATTTCGCGCATCTGGTGATTGATTACGTGCCGGGAGATTGGCTGGTCGAAAGCAAATCGCTGAAGCTTTATCTGGGCGCGTTCCGCAATCATGGCGCGTTTCACGAGGATTGCACCATTTCCATCGCACGGCGGCTGGTGGAATTCCTTGATCCGCAATGGCTTCGGATCGGGGGCTATTGGTACCCGCGCGGTGGCATTCCGATTGATGTCTTCTGGCAGACGGGGATCCAACCCGCGGCTGTCTGGATCCCCGATCAAGGCGTTCCGCCCTACCGTGGGCGCGGATAGGCGGAATTTGGAAAATTCCGCGCCGGAAAATTGCAATTTTCCGGGCCGTTTTCCTTGCAAGAAACGCCCTGCCTAAAGCGTTTCGCGAAAAACCTGAATCACAGATTTTCGCGAAACGCAGTACTCCGTCCAGTCGTTGCACGCGTTCCGCCTTTCGCTGATGTCTCAGGTTAAAGGCGGAACGCTTTAGCAGGGTGCGGTGTAATAGCCGCCTTGGCCGTCGGCATATGCGCACTGGCCGGTCTGCTGGTTGCGCGCGATCAGCGCCCCTGCGGCAGCGCCGGCCAACGCGCCGACAGCGGTCCAGCCGGAGTCGGCGCCAAGGATCTTGGCACCGATCACGCCTGCTGTTGCGCCGATGGCCCCGGCGGCGGCCTGATCTTGCTGCTGGCGGGTCATGTCGGCACAGCCGGAAATGGCCAGCGCGGCGGTTGTGGTCAGGGCGATTGGTTTGAATGTCATGTTGTCCTCCTGCTCGGGATAAGTCCCTTGGGGGCAACGCCTGTCACCGGGAAACGGTTTCATCCTCTGACAGGTGCGGAATCGGTGGGGCCGTGGGCGTGAAGGCGGTTTCGCCCACCAGCGCGGGCGCGTCGCTGGTCGCGCGCAGCTCTCGCAGGCCAAGATAGATCCCGGCTGCCGTGATCAGCGCCATACCGGCCCAGGTGCTTGTCTGTGGCACCTCCTGCCACAGCCACCACGCCAGCACGGTTGCGATGGGCAGGTAGGTGTAATCGAAGGGGGCCACAAGGCTGGCGGGGGCCACCTGATAGGCGCGCGACAGGAAGATATAGCCGCTCATCCCCACCAGCCCCAAAAGCGCCAGACGCGGCAGTTCTGTCAGGGCGAGATCGGGCACTGAGATCAACAAATGCGCGGCCTCCGGCCCCAGCGGAAACACGGCGTTCACCACCCAGCCCATCGGAAAGATCAACACGCCGGAAAATGCCAGCGTCCAAAGGCCCACGGTCAAAGAACTTTCCTGGTCGCCAATTCGCCGCGCAAGCACTTGGCCCGCCGCGTAGAACACCGCGCAGATCAGAGGCATCACGGCCACCGGGCTAAATCCGCTGGCGGTGGGGTTGACCGCGATCACCACGCCAGCGAACCCGACCGTCAGCGCCGCGATGCGGTGTTTTCCGATGGTCTCTCCAAGAAAAAGCGCCGCCAGAAGCGCGGTGAAAAGCGGCGCGGAAAAGAAGATCGTCGATACCTCGGCCAGCCCCATGAAGGGGAAAGCGGCATAGAACAGCGAGAAGCCGCAGGCGAAAAGCGCTCCGCGCAACAGGTGGATCGGCCAAAGCGCCGTGCGTAGCCGGTGGGGATAGCCAAGGACCACGATCAGAGGCACCAGAACCAGCACCGACACGACCGAGCGCGTGAAAATCAGAAGCCACACGCTATGGGTTTCCAGCATGGTCTTCATCATCACGTCCTGCACGACGAAAAAGAGCATACCTGCTTCGGCGCAGGCAATGCCTTGCAGCGCGCGTGTGCGCGGTTTCACAGGATCGGTGATGCAGGATGCCATACCCGAAGGCTAGGCATGGCTGTCGTGACCTGTCTTGTCTGTTTTCGACATCGCGTCGCAAATGGACCGCCGCGCCCTTGCCGACGGGCGGATTGCACCTGCCTCGCCAGCAAAAAGACCGGTCATCCCCTTGGGGAAAACCGGTCTTTGAGGAGGTCGGGGGGCAAGGATACTTGCCCGCACGACAGGGAGGGATGTTTGTTCAGGTCAGGCGCGGTTCATCCGGTTTTCGACCAGATCGTCGACCACGCCGGGATCGGCCAGTGTCGAGGTGTCGCCAAGCGCGCCATAATCGTTTTCGGCGATCTTGCGCAAGATACGGCGCATGATCTTGCCCGAGCGCGTCTTGGGCAGGCCAGGCGCCCACTGGATCAGATCCGGAGAGGCGATGGGCCCGATTTCCTGCCGCACCCAGGCACGCAATTCCTTGCGTAGCTCTTCGGAGGGGTCTTCGCCCGTCATCAGCGTGACATAGCAATAGATGCCCTGTCCCTTGATGTCGTGCGGATAGCCCACGACGGCGGCCTCGGACACCTTTGGATGCGCGACAAGCGCCGATTCCACCTCGGCGGTGCCCATCCGGTGGCCCGAGACGTTGATCACGTCATCCACGCGGCCGGTGATCCAGTAATCGCCATCCTCGTCCCGGCGGCAGCCGTCGCCGGTAAAGTAGTAGCCCTTGTATTGCTGGAAATACGTGTTCATGAACCGCTCGTGATCGCCCCAGACGGTGCGCATCTGCCCCGGCCAGCTATCGGCGATGCACAGCACGCCCTCGGCGGGGTTGCCTTCGACGGTCTTGCCTGATTCCGGGTCCAGCACCTCGAAATGCATCCCGAAGAATGGTTTCATCGCAGCACCGGGTTTCAGCGCATGGGCACCGGGCAGGGGGGTCATCAGGTGACCGCCGGTTTCCGTCTGCCACCAGGTGTCGACGATTGGGCAATTGCCCTTGCCGACCACGTTGTAATACCAGTTCCACGCCTCGGGGTTGATCGGCTCGCCCACGGTGCCGAGCAGCTTGAGGTCACTTAGATCGCATTTGTTCACGAATTCTTCGCCTTGACCCATCAGCGCGCGGATGGCGGTGGGGGCGGTGTAGAACTGGTTGACCTTGTGCTTTTCGCAGACCTGCCAGAAGCGGCTGGCATCCGGGTAGGTCGGCACGCCCTCGAACATCAGGGTGGTGGCACCATTGGCCAGCGGACCGTAAACGATATAGCTGTGCCCGGTGACCCAGCCCACATCGGCGGTGCACCAGTAGACATCACCCTCGTGGTAATCGAAGCTGATCTCGTGCGTCATGGCGGCATAGACAAGATACCCGCCCGACGAATGCACCACGCCCTTGGGCTGGCCGGTGGAACCGGACGTGTAAAGTACGAAAAGCGGATCTTCGGCGTTCATCTCTTCGGGCGGGCACTCGGCAGAAACCTTGGCGGCCTCTTCGTGCCACCAGAAATCCAGATCGCTGCGCCACGCGATCTGATCGCCGGTGCGCTTGACGACAAGGCATTTCACATCCGACGTGTCATGCAGCAGCGCCTGGTTGACGTTGTCTTTCAGCTTGGTCGCGCGCCCGCCGCGCGGGGCGGTGTCGGCGGTGATCACCAGCTTGGCGTCGCAGCCATTGACCCGCGCGCCAAGCGCATCGGGCGAAAAACCGGCAAAGACGATGGAATGAATGGCCCCGATCCGCGCACAGGCCAGCATGGCATAGGCGGCCTCGGGGATCATCGGCAGGTAGATCACAACCCGGTCGCCCTTGCCGATGCCAAGCTCCTTGAGGACGTTGGCCATCTTGCAGACGTCTTCGTGAAGCTGCCGGTAGGTGATGTGCTGTGCGGCGTCGTCGGGATCATCGGGTTCCCAGATGATCGCGGTCTGGTCGCCACGGGTTTCAAGATGGCGGTCGATGCAGTTGGCGGCGACGTTCAGGGTGCCGTCCTCGTACCATTTGATCGACACGTCGGGATACATGTAGTTGACATTCTTGACCTTGGAAAACGGCTTGATCCAGTCAAGGCGCTTGCCATGCTCCGCCCAGAAGCCTTCGGGATCGCGGATCGAGGCGGCGTACATGTCCTCGTACTTGGCCGCGTCCACATGGGCGTTGGCCGCGAAATCCGAACTTGGCGGGTAGGTTGTGTCAGACATGAAATCCCCCTTCTCGAGTAGTTTGTCCTGGTGCCCCTTGGGGGGCGGGTAGGGCCGGCAAACGCGGTGTTTGCCGGCCAATATGTCAAATCGCGAGATATTCCGCGCGCAGCTCTTCGTTTTCGAGCACTTCGGCGGCGGTGCCGTCAAAGACGATACCGCCTGTGTCAAGGATGATGGCCCGATCCGCAAGCTCCAGCGCGCGCACGGCGTTCTGTTCCACCAGGATGGTGGTGATGCCCTTTTCCTTGATCACCCGCAGCGTCTTTTCGATCTCGTCGACGATCACCGGGGCCAGCCCCTCGTAGGGTTCATCCAGAAGCAGCACCTTGATGTCGCGCGCCAGCGCCCGCGCCACGGCCAGCATCTGCTGTTCGCCGCCGGACAGGGTGGTGCCTTCCTGCTTGCGCCGCTCGCGCAGGCGGGGGAACAGATCGAACAGTCGGTCGATCGACCAGCCGATCGGCGGCGCGATCTGGGCCAGTTGCAGGTTTTCCTCGACTGTCAGACCGGAAATGATGCAGCGATCCTCGGGCACCAGCCCGATGCCCGCGGCAGAGGCTTCGTGGCTTTCCATCAAGTGCAGTGGCTTGTGATCCAGCCAGATCTCGCCATGCAGCACCTGTGGGTCGTCCATCCGCGCGATGGAGCGCAGAGTGGTTGTCTTGCCCGCGCCGTTGCGCCCCAGAAGCGCCAGGATCTCGCCCTCGTGGACATCGAAAGAGATGTCCTGCACGATGTAGCTTTCGCCGTAATAGGATTGCATCCCCCAGATCGACAGGAAGGCGGGCGCGGTTTCGGCGCGGTTCACACCTTTGGAAAAATCGGGTTTGACGTTCATGTTTCGTGTCCTCCCGTCCCGGACCTTATCCGGGACCTCATGGTTGGCGAAAGGCCCCGGATCAGGTCCGGGGCCCCGTCGGGATATCGCTCAGGCGCTTTCGCCCAGGTAGGCTTCGCGCACCTTGGGATGGCCCTTGATCTTGTCGGGCGTGTCCTCGACCAGCGGGGTGCCCTGCGCCAGCACGGTGATCCGTTCGGCAAGACTGAAGACCACATGCATGTCATGCTCGATGATCGCGATGGTGATGTTGCGCTCTTCCTTGATCTGCTTGAGCAGGTCGATGGTATTGTTGGTATCGGCCCGCGCCATGCCCGCGGTCGGTTCGTCCAGCAACAGCAAACGCGGCTCCTGCGCCAGGCACATGCCGATTTCCAGCCGCCGCTTGTCGCCGCGCGACATCGAGGCGGAATGGAAATCCCGCTTGTCGGCCATGTTGAGATCTTCCAACATGCCCATCGCCTGCTCCACGACGCCCTTTTCCGAGAACGTGTTTTGCAGCGCGTGCATACGGAAGGCCCCGTCGCGCCTGGCGAAAATCGGGATCATCATGTTTTCCAGCACCGTCAGGTCGCCAAAGATCTCGGGCGTCTGGAACACCCGCGAAATGCCCATCTGGTTGATCTGGTAGGATTTGCGCCCCAGCACCGATTGCCCGTCGAACATGACCGAGCCGGTATCGGGGATCAGCTTGCCGATCAACACGTTGAGAAGTGTCGACTTGCCTGCCCCGTTGGGGCCGATGATGGCGTGGACGCTGTTTTCCTCCACGCTGAGGTTGACATCCCCCAGGGCCTGAAGGCCGCCGAAGCGTTTGTTGACGTTCTTGACTTCAAGAATTGCCATATCTCATGCCTCCTTATTCGGCCGGGGTGGATTGGGTGGATTTGTCGGAATCGTTGTCCGACGCTTTCTTGCGGCGAAAGAGGCCACCGATCTTCTGGCCGCCCTGCACCAGCCCGCCGGGCAGGAAGATGACAACCCCCATGAAGATGAGCCCCAGCGTAAGGTGCCAGCCCTTGCCCACGAAGGGATAGACGATGGCGACGATGAAATCGTCCAGTCCCGCGGGCAGAAAGGCGAACCATTCATGCAGGATGTCCTTGTTGATCTTGCTGAGGATGTTTTCCATGTACTTGATCGCACCAGAGCCAAGCACCGGACCGATCAACGTGCCTGCGCCGCCCAGAATGGTCATCAGCACCACCTCGCCCGAGGCGGTCCAGAACATCCGTTCGGGGCCCACCTGCGTGTCCATCGCCACCAGCAGGCCACCGGCCAGACCGGCATACATGCCCGAGATCACAAAGGCTGCCAGCGTGTAGGGCCGCGCGTTCAGGCCGGTGTAATACATCCGCGTCTGGTTCGATTTCACCGCCCGCAACATGGTGCCGAAAGGCGACCGGAAGATCCGGATCGACAGGTAGAAGGCGATCAGCATGACGACACCGGCGATGTAATACCCGGCATTGAAGGTAAACAGCCAGTCGCCCATCGCCACCTCGTGGCTGGCGCGCATGTCCATACCAAAGAGGTTGGCGCGCCCGATATCGCCGTCGGCGACATTGGAAAACAGCGGAGTGTCCGAGGATTTGATCTGAAGCCCGGTTTCACCGCCTGTGAGCGGGGTCAGCACCGAATAGGCCAGCGCGTAGGACATCTGCGCGAAGGCCAGCGTCAGGATCGAAAAGTAGATCCCCGACCGCCGCAACGAGATATACCCGACCGCCAGCGAAAAGATGCCCGCGACGATGATCGCCATGATGATTGCCGGGATCACGTTGAGAGAGACCAGCTTCATCATCCACATCGCCCCGTAGGAACCGACGCCCAGAAACGCCGCGTGCCCAAAGGACAGGTAGCCGGTCAGGCCGAACAGGATGTTGAACCCGATGGCGAAGATGCCGAAGATCACGAACCGCTGCATCAGGTCGGGATAGCCCGCGTTGAACTGTGCCAGACCTGAACTTTCGGGAAACGGGTTCAGGAGAAGCGGCGCCAGAAGCGTCATTACCGCGACGATCAGCAACAGGGTGAAGTCTTTTTTTCCAAGACCGAGCATGGCTTAGTCCTCCATCACGCCCTTGCGACCCATAAGGCCGCGCGGACGTGTCAACAGAATGATAATGGCGACCAGATAGATGATGATCTGGTTCAGGCCGGGCAGGATCTCGAGGACAGCGCCCATCGACGCAAAGCTTTCAAGGATCCCCAGAAGGAAACCCGCCAGCACGGCCCCCGGAAGGCTGCCCATACCGCCGACGACGACCACGACGAAGCTCAGCACGAGGAAATCCATCCCCATGTGGTAGTTGGGCGAGTTGATCGGCGTGTACATCACGCCCGCAAGCCCGGCCACGGCGGCGGCCAGCCCGAACATGATGGTAAAGCGCCGGTCGATATTGATCCCCAGAAGCTTGACGGTGTCGCGGTCGGCCATGCCGGCGCGCACAACCATCCCGAAGGTGGTGAATTGCAGAAAGGCAAAGACCCCGCCGATGATGATCGCGGCAAAGACGAAATAGATGATCCGCCAATAGGGGTAGATGATCATGTTGGGATCAAAGCCCAGCATCGCCCCGAAATCGAACGAGCCGTCAAAGGCCTCGGGCGCGGGCGTCGGGATCGGGTTGGCCCCGTAGTAATACTTGATCACTTCCTGAAGCACGATCGCAAGACCAAAGGTCACCAGGATCTGGTCGGCGTGTGGCCGGTTGTAGAAATGCTTGATCAGGCCGCGTTCCATGATCACGCCGATCAGCATCATGACGGGAATTGCGAACAGGATCGACAGCGGCACCGCCCAGTCGATGATCGCATCGCCCGTGGCCTGTCCGAACCAGTCATGCACATAGGGCATGTCCACCTTGAGCGGGTTGCCCAGGAAATCGGTCTGGCTTTCGTCGATGACGGTGTAAGACGCCGTCAGGATGCGGCTGAGTGTAACAGCGCAGAATGCGCCGATCATGAAAAGCGCGCCATGCGCGAAATTCACAACGCCGAGCGTCCCGAAGATGAGCGTCAGGCCAAGCGCGATAAGCGCATAGGCCGAGCCCTTGTCCAGGCCGTTCAGAATTTGCAGGATGATGGCTTCCATCGGTCTGCCCCTATGTTTTTCGGAAAGGCGCCGGACCGGCGCAGGGGTAGGGTGGGCACTTGGTGCCCACCCGGAACGTCACGCGGCGATCAGGCGCCGTTATTGCACGACCCAAGGCTTGCGTCCGCACCACCCATCTGCGGGTGGTCGGGGGCGTACATGACCTGTTCCATCGGCGTGACTTCGACGATTTCCAGAAGGTCGAATTCGGATGTCGGGTTCTCTTTCCCCTTCACCACGAGCACGTCCTTGAAGCACTGGTGATCTTCGGCGCGATACAGCGTCGGGCCATTGCCCATGCCGTCGAACTCGAACCCTTCCAGCGCCTCGACAACGGCGCAGGGCGCGAAGGAGCCCGCGCGCTGGACCGCATCGGCGTAGAGAATCGCCTGCACGTAGCAGGTATGCGCCGCCTGGCTGGGCGGGAAGCCGTATTTGGTGCCGAAGGATTTCACAAACGCCTTGGAGGCATCATCCTGCAACGACCAGTGCCAGTTGGTGGAGCCGAAGATGCCCTTGACGTTGGCACCGGCACCCTTGGCCATCAGGCGGCTGTACAGCGGCACGACAATCTGGAAGTCCTTGCCGTTGACCTGCTTGTCGCGCAGACCGAACTGAACCGCGTTGGTCAGCGAGTTCACCATGTTCCCGCCGTAATGGTTCAGAACCAGCGTATCGGCACCCGATTGCAGAACCGGCGCGATGTAGGACGAGAAGTCGGTCTGCGTCAGCGGCGTTTTCACGGCGGCAACGGTTTCCCAGCCCATGGCCTCGGTCGAGGCGCGAACGGCTTCTTCTGTTGTGTAGCCCCAGTTGTAGTCGGCGGTCAGGTGATACGCCTTGCGGTCTGTGCCGTAATTCGCAGCCAGAACCGGCGCAAGCGCCGCACCCGACATGTAGGAGTTGAAGAAGTGGCGGAAACCGTTGGCCTTGCGGTCCTTGCCGGTGGTGTCATTGGAGTGGGTCAGGCCCGCCATGAAGATCACGCCGGCCTCCTGGCACAGCGCCTGAACGGCCACGGCCACGCCCGAGGAGGACCCGCCGGTGATCATGATGGCGCCGTCTTTTTCGATCATCGATTTGGCAGAGGCGCGTGCGGCGTCCGACTTGGTCTGCGTGTCGCCGGTGACGTATTTCACTTCCTTGCCAAGGATACCATTGCCCTCAAGCGCCTTGGACGAGAAGGTTTCCAGCATACCGTTATCGGCGCCGGTGCCGTTCAGATGCTCGACCGCCAGTTCATAGGCGCGCAGCTCGTCCGCGCCCTCGTCGGCATATGGACCAGATTGCGGAACGTTGAAGCCCAGTGTCACGGATGCGCCGGTGGGGGCGTTGAGGTAGCTTTCCTGCGCGGCCAGATATGTCGGCAGCGCAAGGCCGGCGCCGGTAACAGCGCCGGTCTTGAGCAGACCACGCCGTGTGAAGTTTGACTTGGACATGTAAATCCTCCCTGTGTGTCAAAAACGAAGACGGCCTCCTCATTGCCTCTTCGAATGGCACGTTTGTGCAGGGTTATTATCGCAGCAGGATAGAAAACTGCGCAACAAGCGCCTTTGGTGAAACAATTAATTGGTAAAAAAGTTGGACAGATTTGCCTGAAAAGCTGTAAATTACTTTTCATAACGTCGCGGAAAGCCCATCAGAGGAAGGACAAACGCCGATGTCGCAGCGCAGCATGATCGGCACCCGGATCCGACAAAAGCGGGTTTCCAGCGGCCTGCGGCAATCCGAATTGGCCAAACGGGCGGGNATTTCGCCTTCATACCTCAATCTTATCGAACATAACCGCCGTCGAATCGGCGGCAAGACGCTTTTGCAGAT
>P_2C_Liq_1_UnCtyDRAFT_1001154_pt1 | contig 10246 bp, 8 predicted proteins | sample Pon2CUnioCityCA_2_FD_10234 | JGI IMG/M metagenome (IMG submission 10234)
AGCTTTTCCATCAACTCAGGCACAGCGGTAAACAGATCCGCGACGAGGCCGTAGTCTGCGACTTGGAAGATAGGCGCTTCTTCGTCTTTGTTGATCGCCACGATGATCTTGCTGTCTTTCATGCCCGCGAGGTGCTGGATCGCTCCAGAAATCCCCACAGCCACGTAAAGCTCAGGCGCAACAACCTTGCCCGTCTGGCCCACTTGCCAGTCGTTCGGCGCATAGCCAGAGTCCACAGCTGCGCGCGAGGCGCCAACAGCGGCGCCGAGCTTGTCGGCGAGCTGTTCAATCATCTTGAAGTCATCCAGCGAGCCGACACCACGGCCACCAGAGACAACAACGCCAGCCGAGGTCAGCTCGGGGCGATCAGAGGCCGCGACCTTGTCTTCAACCCATGAGGAAAGCGCAGGGTCTGCAACGGCCGCGATGGTTTCAACGCTTGCCGAGCCACCTGTCTCCGCCGCATCAAAGGTTGATGTGCGGAAGGTGATGACTTTTTTGGCGTCTGAGGATTTCACCGTCTGGATCGCGTTGCCCGCATAAATTGGCCGCTCGAATGTGTCGCCGTCCACAACGCCTGACGCGTCAGAGATCACCATCACATCCAGAAGCGCCGCAACCCGTGGCATCACGTTCTTGGCGTCTGTTGTCGCTGGCGCAACGATATGCTCGTAATCGCCTGCAAGGCTGACGATCAGCGCTGCCGTTGGCTCCGCAAGGCGGTGGCCGAGACTCGCATCTTCGGCCACGAGCACGCGGCTCACGCCTTTGATGGTCGCCGCTGCCGCGCCCGCTGCCGCAGCAGATGCGCCGCACGCCAGAACCGTGACATCCCCGAGCTTGGCCGCCGCTGTCACAGCTTTGGCCGTTGCGTCCATGGCAAGCTCGCCATTGTTTACTTCTGCGAGAAGAAGAACCGACATTATACTGCCCCCGCTTCTTTGAGTTTCGCCACAAGCTCGTCAACCGAGCCAACAATTTCGCCTGCCTTGCGCGCTTCTGGTTCTGTTGTCGAAACAACAGCCAGACGCGGCGCAACATCGACGCCGTAATCCGCAGCTGTCTTTTCATCCAGCGGCTTCTTCTTGGCTTTCATGATGTTGGGCAAGCTCGCATAGCGCGGCTCGTTGAGGCGCAAATCAACCGTGATGATGGCGGGCATCGTCACATTGATCGTCTGCAAGCCGCCGTCCACTTCGCGCGTAACAACTGCTTTGTCGCCCTGCACGTCAAGCTCGGAAGCAAATGTGCCTTGCGACCAACCGAGAAGCGCCGAAAGCATCTGCCCCGTCGCGTTCATGTCGTTGTCGATCGCCTGCTTGCCCGCAAGCACGATCCCGGGCTGCTCTTCTTCCACGACTTTGGCGAGAATTTTGGCAACAGCGAGCGGCTCGATGTCCTGATGAACATCCTCCGTTGCAACCACAAGGATCGCACGATCCGCACCCATCGCAAGAGCCGTGCGCAGCGTTTCCTGCGCTTGCTTCACACCGATAGACACAGCAATGACTTCGTCCGCTTTGCCAGCTTCCTTGAGGCGAATGGCCTCTTCCACGGCAATCTCGTCGAACGGGTTCATCGACATTTTTACGTTGGCAAGATCAACACCCGATCCATCCGCTTTAACACGAACTTTCACGTTGTAGTCGATCACGCGTTTGACGGGCACAAGCACCTTCATTAGCGGTCACTCCTTTAAGGTTTCATTTGGCCGCTGTCGCGACTCCTTATTCTCCTTGGCCTGAATATCGCCTCGCTTGAGGGCATAACAGGGCAAAATCGTCACGTTTTGTCTCAGAGACGCCGCGTTACGACTTTTTCGGGGCTGATCTTTGCAAAAATATTACGACGCAGGTTTTTTGCGCCGCAGTTCTGTGCAAAACAGCGCGCTTCAAAAAGAAAACGCCCCGCGTCAGCACGGGGCGCTTGGATTGTCAGAAAAATGAAGCTCCGCCGCTCTCAGCGGTTCGCACCCGCCCTTCGGGCCTGGGCTCCGCCCTTCCGGTTGCCGGTGCTTCCACAGGAAGCTCCGCCGCTTTTAGCGGTTCGCGCCCGCCCTTCGGGCCTGGGCTCCGCCCTTCCGGTTGCCGGTGCTTCCACAGGAAGCTCCGCCGCTTTTAGCGGTTCGCGCCCGGAACCCAGAGCACATCGGCTTTGCCGCCGTCGTTGCTGTGGCGCGCCGCAACAAAGAACCAGTCCGACAGGCGGTTGAGGTATTTCACCGCCCATTCGTTGACCTCTTCGGTCGAGGCCAGTTCGGTTGTCTTGCGTTCGGCACGGCGGGACACCGTGCGACAAATATGAAGATGCGCCGCCAATGCCGATCCACCAGGCAAGATAAAGCTGCGCAGCGGCTCGAGATGGGCGTTCATCACGTCAATCTCGGCTTCCAAGCGCTTCACCTGCTCTTCGATCATGCGAAGGGGCGGATATTCGGCCTCATCGTCCTTGTCGATATCAGGTGTGCAAAGGTCAGCGCCAAGATCGAAAAGATCGTTCTGGATGCGCGCCAATGCGGCGTCCATCTCGCCCTCAGCGTGTAAGCGCGCCACGCCGATTGTGGCGTTTAGCTCGTCGGATGTGCCGTATGCGGCCACGCGCGCCGAGTGTTTCGCGACCCGTGAGCCATTGCCCAAAGCCGTGTCACCACGGTCGCCCGTGCGAGTGTAAATTTTGTTTAATACAACCATAATTTTAGCCTCTCTAGCGCAGCCAGACAAAAAGCAGGATCAACGCAACAGCAATAAACTGCGCTCCGATCCGCCAACGCATGATGCGGTTTGCGTGTTTGCGGTTAAACTCTCCGCCCTTGGCAAAGCCGCCAACCCCGATCATCAAAATGATCAGAACAGCCACACAGGCTACAGCCGTCACAAGAAAAAGTGGATCACCAGCCATGACTTGGCCCCCTTTATTAGCTTTCTTCCCATCTAGAGGTTTTTGTTAAAATTACGAGGGCAAATCTGGCGAGGGGGTCAGATTGCCGCTAAAACGTTTCATGTGAGGGTCAGAGAATGACATGAAACCCTCGCACCCTGCGCATCTGTCGCGTGTTCCAGGAAAAGCTGTGTTGCAGATTTTCCTGGAAACGCTTTAACCTCGCGCCATGACACAGCCCTCAGGCCCCCGCGCGGGCGATAACACTGTTCTCGCCATTCTTCTGTGTCTTACGGCACTGCTGTTCTTTGATTTGATGGGCCTCATCATCAAACACCTCTCGCCGCGCTATAGCTCAGCCGAGCTGTCGGCCTATCGCAATGTCTTTGGGCTCGTGCCCAGCCTGATCGCGCTCTATGCCTCGGCGCGCTGGCAGAGCACAGGCAAGCGCTGGAAAATCCGCCAATGGAAGCTCGGCCTTCTGCGTGGGCTGCTTGTGTCGTTTGCACAGCTTATGTTTTACGGCGCGCTTGTCTTCATGCCCTTCGCAACAGCCTCAACCCTGAGTTATGCGTCGGCAATCTTTGCCACAGCCCTCGCTTGGCCGCTCCTCGGCGAGCGAGTCGGCCCGATGCGTTGGCTTGCGGTGCTCATTGGCTTTTTCGGCGTCATCCTCGTGGTCGGGCCAAGCAGCGCGGCCTTTGGCACGGCTGCGCTGTTACCCCTCGGTGCCGCCGCGCTATATGCCACAACAGCCATCACCGCGCGCCTCTTTGACGAGGATGTCGTCACACCGCTGGTGAATGTCTATTCTGCCAGCGCGGCCCTGCTTGGCTCTCTTGTGCTGGTCTTTTTCTGGGGCGGGTTTAGCCCGCTGCAAAGCTATAGAGATCTGGCGTGGATCGCGCTCATGGGCGGCTTTGGCGGGGTCGCTGTGCTGCTCTATGTCATGGCCTACCGCATGACAGAGCAGAGCAATCTCGCCCCCTTCAGCTATTTCGGTATCCCGATGGCCTTCGCCCTCGGTTGGCTCTTTTACAATGAAGCGCCATGGGCCGATCTCTTCCCCGGTGCGCTTCTCATAGCCGCGGGCGGGCTGTTTATCGTCTGGCGCGAGCGCCGTCTCAGCTCTTCGCGATCAGCCAGTCCAGCATCCGTGTCGGCAAAAGCCGCCGCGCCGCCGCCATAAGATAGGTCGGTGTCGTGACAAAATACCTCGGCTTCGGGCGCGGGCTTTCCAAAGCGTGGACGAGCTTTTTGGTGACGGCCGAGGCTGGCAGCTCAAAGCGGTCAGGCCCGTCGCTCGGGGTATAAAGGCGCTTGAGCAAGCTCTCTTCATATTGCGCCCGCCGTGGCGAGGCCTGCCAATTGACGTGCCGCTCAAAGGGCGCGATCGAGTTTTTACGAATGTCCGAGGTGATCGGGCCTGGCTCAACCGTGATAATATGGATCGGCGTGTCGCGCATCTCGATCCGCAGCGTATCGGTGAGGCCTTCCAGCGCAAATTTCGTGCTGGAATAGGCCCCACGCCAGCGCATAGGCACAAGGCCAAGCACGGAAGAGCAGTTGATAATCCGCCCATGCCCCTGCGCACGCATCACAGGGATAATCTTGCAGCTCAACTCGTGGACACCAAAGAGGTTTGTCTCATATATCTCGCGCAAGCCCGCGCGCGGCAAGTCCTCCACAGCGCCCGGCAGCGCAAAAGCACCGTTGTTGTAAAGCGCATCAAGTGTTCCGCCCGTGCGCGCAAGCACGTCGGCCACAGCGGCGTCAATGCTCTCGCTTGAGGCATAATTAAGCACAAAGCTCTCCAGACCTTCGCCTCTGAGCCGCTCACAATCGCTTTCTTTGCGGCAGGTTGCAAAGACACGCCAGCCGCGCAGCTTGAGCCCGTGCGCCGCATCATAGCCAAGCCCCGAGGAGCAGCCGGTGATCAAAATTGTTTTGTTCATATAGCCCGCTTACGTGCCGTGCAGGGGGCTGGCAAGCCTCAGTTCGCCTCTGTCAGAAGGAAGTCGGCCATATAGCCGATCCGCCCCGTCTCGACGACGCGCAGCTTGGTCCAGCCGTTCTCCTCAGAGAGAACACGCACTTTGTCGCCGCGTAGAAGCTGGCCCACAGTGTTGAAATTTGTTCCAGGGCCACGGCGCAGATTGACGCGGTTGCCAGTCACTTCGCGGATGTCGTCTTCCTCAAGATCCGATGCGGCGTTCGCTGTAACATCGATAAGGCTTTCGGCCTTCTCCAGATCAATCACAGGCGTGCGTAGGGTGATTGCGAGCGGTTTTTGCGCGGGCAAAGCGCTTCCGCCAGCGGAGGCCAAAACAAGGGTGGCCTCTCCGCCTGTTATGACGTCAGAGGCAACGGGGGCAGGGGCCTTCGCTTTGGGCTTGGCTTGCAGAAAGGCGAGGCGCTTTTGCTCGGCTGCCTGAGTGCGTTCTGCCGCCACAGACTGGCGTGAGCCGTCTTTTGGCGTGTAATCCGCGCCACCACTCAATTGATAAAAAGCAACAAACAAAAATCCGAACGTAACCAGAATAAAGCGCCACATTTGGCCAAACCCCCTAAACAAACACGATTAACCCATGCCATCACCCTACACGATTCGCGAGAGTAAAGGGGGGAGAATCCGCGTTTGATTTTCCCCGCTTTGTATAAATGCCACGTCAACAGGCATTTTTGGGATTCAATCCGCCTGCGAAAGCCTTTACACACGCCCCATGAGCGATTTGATCGATGATGAAGACACGCCCGAGGTCGAGCACCTAGAGCCGCTGCGCCGCGCCATTGGCGAGCGGTATCTCACCTATGCGCTCTCCACGATCATGCACCGCGCGCTGCCCGATGCCCGTGACGGTCTCAAGCCTGTTCACCGCCGTATCCTTTATGCGATGAGCCGCTTGCGCCTCAGTTCAACAGGCGGTTTTCTCAAGTCTGCAAAGATTTCTGGCGACACAATGGGTGATTTCCACCCGCATGGCGACGCCGCGATCTATGACGCCATGGCCCGCCTCGCACAGGACTTTAACGTGCGCTATCCGCTCGTGGACGGTCAAGGCAACTTCGGCAATATTGACGGCGATAACCCCGCCGCCGCGCGCTATACCGAAGCGCGGATGACCGTCGTCGCCGAATCTATGCTCGAGGGTCTGGCCGAAAACGCGGTCGACTATCGCCCGAATTATGACGGACGCTTGGAAGAGCCTGCGGTTCTGCCTGCGACCTTCCCCAATCTCCTCGCCAACGGCTCCACAGGGATCGCTGTGGGCATGGCAACAAATATCCCGCCGCATAATATCGCCGAACTGGTCGACGCCTGCTTGCATCTGATCAAAACGCCCGATGCGCGCGACGACACTTTGCTTGGCTTCGTGCCTGGCCCCGACTTCCCGACCGGCGGCACAATTGTCGAGCCGCGCGAGAATATTGCCCAAGCCTATCGCACAGGCCGCGGCTCGTTCCGCCTGCGTTCCAAATGGCAGGTCGAAGACCTCGGGCGCGGTCTCTGGCAGATCGTGATCACGGAAATCCCCTATCAGGTCCAGAAATCCAAGCTGATCGAAAAGATCGCCGAGCTGATCCAGCTCAAGAAAATCCCGATCCTCGGCGATGTGCGTGACGAATCTGCTGAAGACATCCGCCTTGTGCTCGAGCCGCGCTCAAAGAACGTCGACCCTGACGTTCTGATGAACATGATGTTCCGCAACTCCGATCTGGAGACGCGCTTCTCGCTCAATATGAACGTGCTGATCGACGGCGTCACGCCCAAGGTCTGCTCGATGAAAGAGGTGCTGCGCGCCTTTCTTGATTTCCGCCGCGAGGTCCTCATCCGCCGCAGTCAGCACCGGATGGAAAAGATTGATGCGCGCCTTGAGGTGCTCGAAGGCTTTATCATTGCCTTCCTCAATCTGGACCGCGTGATTGATATCATCCGCTATGACGAAGAGCCCAAGGCCGCGCTGATGCGCGAAGACTGGGGCCAGACGTTCGTGCGCGCCACAGATGAGCGTGACTATGTGTCGCCCAAGGCTGGCGCGGACGAGGGGCTGACCGAAGCGCAAGCCGATGCGATTCTCAATATGCGCCTGCGCAGCTTGCGCAAACTCGAAGAGATGGAGCTTGTGGCCGAGCGCGACAAGCTCATGGAAGAGCGCGCAGGCCTTGAAGACCTGCTCGACAGCGACAGCCTGCAATGGGCCGCCATTGCCGATCAGCTCAAGCTTGCCAAGAAAACCTTTGGCAAAGACTATGAAGGCGGCACCCGCCGCACGCTCTTTGCCGAGGCAGGCGAAGTCGAAGACGTGCCGCTTGAGGCGATGATCGAGAAAGAACCGATCACAGTGGTCTGCTCCAAAATGGGCTGGATCCGCGCCATGTCGGGCCACATTGATCTCACCCGCGAGCTGAAGTTCAAAGACGGCGATGAAGCCCGCTTTGCCTTCCATGCCGAAACGACCGACAAGATCGTTCTGATGGGCTCCAACGGGCGCTTCTATACGCTCGGCGCGGCCAATCTCCCGGGCGGTCGCGGCATGGGCGAGCCTCTGCGCCTGATGGTCGATCTGCCCAATGAGGTCGAAATCGTCTCGCTCTTTGTGCACCAAAAAGGGCGCAAGCTTGTGCTCGCCTCCTCCGAGGGCAACGGCTTTGTTGTCCCCGAAGACGATGTTCTCGCCCAGACCAAATCAGGCAAGCAAGTGCTCAACGTCAAAGACGATGCCCGCGCCATGATCTGTAAACCGCTCACAGGCGATCATGTCGCCATCGTCAGCCAGAACGGCAAGTTCCTTGTCTTCCCTGCCAGCGAGCTGCCCGAGCTGGGCCGTGGCAAAGGCGTGCGTTTGCAAAAGTATAACATGGCCCGCGGCAAGCAGGGCGCGCTTGAGCTTGATGGCGGCCTCTCTGATCTGACCACATTCACGTGGTCCGAGGGCCTCAGCTGGGCGATGGGTGGCGGTAAAACCCGCACAGAACCCGACCTGTCTGACTGGCTCGGCAAGCGGGCAGGGGTCGGCAAACGCCCACCCTACGGCTTCCCACGTAATATGAAGTTTGACTGAATAAACGCAATATAACTTGCGTGATTAGCCCTATGGCCTTCATAATCTTGGTTAAGCTTTCAGCGCGAGAGCGATTTCAACAGTGAGGATTTAAAGAATGAGCACATCAGGGCAAATTAATGGCCAGTATCGCGGCACGAGAGGAGAACTTTTCCCTCTCGCGATAAGCGTAGCTCTTCTCACATTTGTGACACTCGGTATTTACCGCTTCTGGGGCAAAACGCGCATCCGCAAATATATCTGGTCCTCCACAGTCGGCGATGGCGACGCATTTGAATACACGGGCACAGGCCTTGAGAAGTTTCTCGGGTTTCTCGTCGCGATTGTGGCCCTCGCGATTTATCTGGGCGTCGTGCAAATGCTGCTCTTCTTTTTGGGTCTGAGCTACTCTGTCGATCTGGAGACACCGCAAGGAATACTTGCCCTGAATGCCCTGATTTACATCAACCTCTTTGCCTTGCTGCCGCTGATATTTTACGCCACATATCGCGCCCGCCGCTACAAAATGGCCCGTACCCGCTGGCGGGGCGTGCGCTTTGGCATGGAAAAAGGCGCATGGGGCTATGCTGCACGCGCCATCGGCTATGGGCTTCTCACGCTTCTGAGCTTTGGCGCGCTCCTACCGCTTGGCACCTTCAAGCTTGAAAAATACATGGCCGACCGTAGCTCCTTTGGCGATGCCCGCTTTGAGCAGGGCGGCGCATGGACAGCGCTCTACGGCGCGGCCAAACATATGTTTATCGGCTTTGGCGTGGTCCTGCTCGCTTTGCTCTCTGGCAGCGTGATGGGGGCCGCTGGTCTTGCGGTTTTGGGTGGCGTGATCGGGTATATCTGGCTCATGGTCGGCTTCGTCTACTATCGTGTCCACAGCTTCCGTTACATGGCCGCCCACCGCACTCTAGGTCAGAAGATCACTTTCACAGCCACGCCCACAACAGGCGAAGTCATCAAAATCTATATTATCGGCTCGCTTCTCATGTCCCTCGTCGTGGCCGTGATGTCATTTACCGCAACAGCTCTGCTCTCGGGCCTGATGAGCCTGCTGAATGTCAGCAACATGGGCCTCGTGGGGCTCTTCGGAGGGGTGATCTATATTTTTGCGCTGGTGCTCTTGGGGGCGATGGCGCTGGTTTTTATAACCCAGCCTACGATTGCCCATTTCATCACAAACTTTTCGGTTCACAACGCCGAGGCGCTTGATGAGATCCAGCAGCGCGCCACAGAAACAGGCGTCGATGCGGAAGGCTTTGCCGATGCGCTCGACATCGGCGGCGCAATCTGATGCTGGAAGCGGTGGGCAGCTTCTTTGACGGCTCATCCGCCGCCAAACACACAGTCACCCTGCGCCTTGATGAAGCGCGGGGGGTTCTCAGCTTCGATGGCGACGCCCTCGTGCAGCCAGAGGAATGGCCCCTCGCCGAGCTGCGCCTCTTGCGCGATCAGCCCGAAGGCGGCTGGCTGACCTTCGCACGCCACACGGCAAGCGAAGACGAAACCATGCACCGTGAGGCGCGTCTCTCTTGCCGCGACGGCGTCATGAATGCCGCCCTGCGCGCCGCCGCGCCCAATCTGGCGCGCCGTGACAGCCACAAAGGCACAGGCGCGCGCGTGGTGACAAAGCTCACTCTCGCCGTGGTCGCTGTGGTGGCCATGATCTTTGTGATCCTGCCCGCCATGGCCACAAGCCTCGCCTATATGATGCCGCGCGAGCGCGAGGTCCAGTTCGGCCGCGCTGTGGTCACCCAGATGGAGTGGTTTCTTTCAGGCTCCACAGAGGCGGATCTCACCTGCAAAAACGAAGCAGGCCTCGCCGCTCTGCGCAAAATGGAGGCGCGCCTGACGAGCGGCCGCGAGATGGAATATGCGCTTGATATCAAGGTCTTTGATCATGAGATGGTCAATGCCTTCGCAGCGCCCGGTGGCCAGATCGTGATTGTGCGCGGCCTGCTTGACAAAGCCACAAGCGCCGACGCTGTCGCCGGCGTGCTCGCCCATGAAATCGGCCATGTCGAAAACCGTGACGCCACCATAGGCGCCCTGCGGGCCGCCGGCTCGGCCGGCCTGCTCTCTATGGTTCTGGGCGACTTCTCAGGCGGCACTCTGGCGGTTCTCGTCACCGAGCATCTCATCTCGACAAGCTACACCCGCGAGGCCGAAATCCGCGCCGATGATTTCGCCCTTGAGGCGCTCCATGACGCCGAGGTCACCTCTGAAGGCCTCGCCAGCTTCTTTGAGTATATGCTTGGCTTGCAAAACGGCGGGCCAGCCCTCCCAGCCTATCTCAACACGCACCCGCCCTCAAAAGA
>P_2C_Liq_1_UnCtyDRAFT_1001155_pt1 | contig 10242 bp, 3 predicted proteins | sample Pon2CUnioCityCA_2_FD_10234 | JGI IMG/M metagenome (IMG submission 10234)
ANNNTATGAAAGTTCAATTTCTCCCGAAGAATGAATACCGGTTGGATTTACCGACCCAATAGTTAAATCATCTGCATCCGTATAACTCAAAGCGCCAATAGGAGAACTACTTGATCCAGCAGCAATGGTATTGATATCATTGCTTGTATGGGTTAATGTAAAGGTTGCTGTGCCAAGTAAACCTAAGCTATCTCCGGTTAAAGCTGCCGTCTGTGTTACTTTTCTTGGACTTTCTAACGTGATATCACCTCCAGTAGTTATGCTAGCATTGATTTCAATATCTCCATTTAAGTTTGTTGTTCCCTCTATACTTGGAAGGCTTTTAAGAGTAACATTACCACTAGTACTGGTAATTGGACTACCAATTATTACCCCTGAACCAAGACCACTGTACCCAGAAGTACCATTCAAGGTTATATTTCCATTAACTGAATGTATTGGAGACGTCTGGTCAACGTCAATTCTAATTCCTGCTGCGTAAGAATTATTGTTGTTATGGTTGGCATTTGGTCCTGAGCCTCCTTGTCCATTAATCAGAATCGTTCCCGTATTTGTAGCACTAATTTGGGAATGATCTCCATCATTATCTAAAGCTTTTCTAATTTCTACTCCTACTTGATTGTAATCGGAATTTGATTGACCAGCCTGACCACCTTTCCCTGTTAAAACAATATTTCCAGAACCTTCTATTGAAAAGCCCTCTAATGAAAGCCCCCAACTAGAGGAAGAAGATCCATAAATAGAACCAATCCCAGCAATATTGATGTCTTTTCCTGAAATTGAACCACCGTAAAGTCGAGTACCCATTTGAAAATTTTGTAATGCACCCGTTCCTTGTCCTTTTATAATCACATTACCCACTCCAGAATTAATGATAGAATTATCCAAAGAAACTCCAGCAGTTGCATTGGTCGCGCCACGGGTATTTGTAGTAAACGCGCCTGTGGCATAGCCATCAGGAATACCGTCTGTATTTGCGTCAGCGCCACCTCCTAAAATAACATCTCCTCCGTTGGAGGTAATCGAAGATGTATTAAGTAAAGCAATTGTACCACCGGCTGATGAAATACTGCCTGAAGCATCGCTGTCTGACCAATATACCACATCACCGCCATTTGTAGTTATGTCAACAGAACTTGCTTGAGTAATATTTGCTGAAGCCTTAAGCAACATATCTGAATCTGTTGCTGTAGATGTTAGGTTTTGATTAATTGCAATGTCGCCGCCATAAACCGAAATAGGACCTACAATAGACAGTGCTTTTGCTAAATCTACGCTACTTGTATTTGTTTCTTTACCAATGGTTAAACCAGTTAAATTACTATTAAATGTCCAAGTTGAAGAGCTAAAAGCGGAAGTAAAACTTGGTTGTTGAAACGATTGAATCAACAAAACTCCCTGAGGAGTCGATCCATTCGGGTCTCCTAAAGAAGTGGTAAAACTTGCTGTCCCATCATAATTTACTGAGAGTGTTTTTCCTGGATTAATATTTAAGAATTCTTGATTTGAGGTATAACTCAATTTTCCACTTGAATTAATCGTAATATCGCCATCAGCAAAAATGCGCGGATTAGCTCCTGTTCTAAGGGCATTACCGGCATAATTAGCTGCTGTATTTATAGCAGTAATAGTGAGATCATTATCCATATCAATCACCATACTAACGTTGCTACCATTGTAAACCGCAGAAGAGCCTAATCTTACACCATACATGGAAGAACCACCAGTTTGGCCATCTAGTATCAAATTATTACCGAAAAACTGTACGTTTGAAGTAAAAATCCCATCAAAGTTTCCTGATGTCTTTCCTTTTAAAGTAATATTACCTCCAGCTGAACCAGCTTTTGTAGTGTTTATAATGAAGCTCTCTAAGATGTTGCTATTGTAATTAAAACTAATTCCTGGAGCAGTTGTTGAACCATTAGCATAGCCGGTTGGCAAAGTTGTACCAGCACCTCCTGCCATAACTACGTTTCCACCATTGGTAATAATGTCTTGTCCGCCAAGACTAGCAAACGAAATATATCCTGCACCATCTTCATCACTGTCTGCCCAATATAACACATCACCACCATTTGTAGTTATATCAATAGAACTTGCTTGGGTGATATTTGCTGAAGACTTAATCAATACATTCGCAGTTGTTGATGTAGATGTTAGGTTTTTATTGATCGCAATGTTACCACCATACATAGAAATAGGACCTGCAACAGTAATAGCATCTGTATTGTGGGTAATGTCAGATGTATTACCTGGCTTACCAATGGTTAAACCAGACATAATTTGACCATTCTGGTTCCAATTAAACCAACTAGTACTTACAGTAGAATTAAAACTCGAAGACGTAAGAACAGGCTCCCAATGTACAGTTCCTGATGTGGAAATATTTGTATTAGAACTACTTACATTGTAATTATCTGCTCTAATGATAATATTTGAGGCACTCGACGTTAAACCGGTTACTCCAGCCTTAGACCCTAAAGTGAGGTCTGTACCCGAATATAGGTACAAGTCAGTACCAATTCCGTCAAAAGTAGCATTTAAAGTAATTGGTCCATCCAACGCTAATAGCTGTATGTTATTGTCAAAAACAAAAGCGTCATCTGCAGAGCCTTCAAGATATATACCACCACCGCTTGCGGTAGCATGAAATTTTGTTGTCGTAGCCATTAACTCTATTCCATAACCTCTTTCTGTGCTATTTAGTCCTATAATTTTAATAGCTTCTGGAGTGGTATTAGCAGAAGTAAAGCTAACAGTTCCCCCATCAAATACCACACCGGTATTTTCTGTTCCGTCATTATTGTCCTGGCTAATCCCTTCTATATAAATACTTCCGGTTCCAGAATTTATGCTTTTATCAGTATTATTCCAAAAACCTACGCCCCATGATCCATTGCCAGCAGCAGCAGCAGAGGCATGAGATTTTCCTTTCATAATAATATTGCCTCCAGAAGAGTTCATATTAGTGACACCCCTGAAATCTATTCCTTCTTGGTAACTACCGTCACTTGTTCCTATAGCATATCCTGTTCCGGAAAAATCTCCTCCTGCAATTCTGATCTCTCCTCCATTTGAATTGGCCGTGAAATTATGTGGAAAGTAAATACTCCCTCCATCTGTATTATCTGTATCAGATATGAGCCAGATATCTCCATTAGTATGTGTTTCATAGGTAAAAGAAGCATTCGATTGAATCCTTCGAGAAGCAAATAATTTAATTGCTCCTGCATTGGCTGTAGTAGAAATATCCTTGTTTAACGTAATATCTCCTCCATAAAATGTAACTGGCCCTGCGGCAGTAATAGCATCTGTATTGTGTGTAATACTGGAAGTATTTTCTGGCTTACCAATGGTTAAACCAGACATAATTTGACCATTTTTGTTAAAGCCAAACCAATCTGTTTCTAAAGGGTTATTGGTGAAGCTATTATTAAACGGCTGTATGGCAACCTGACCCGTAGTTGCGATTTGAGGTTCATTGGATCCCCATATAAATTTGTCATGTTGTATTAAAATATCACTTGAACTTTCTGTAATGGAAGATCCTGCTCTGGAACCAAAATAAGGAAGTGATGTAAATTGTAAAATACCCTCCTGTGAACCTCCCTCTATACTAGTCATAGTGATAGGTCCATCTTTTGCCAATACCTCTAAGGTAGATCTGGCTATAAAATCATATTTATTTATTGTAGAAGTAGAGGACTGCCCAGTACTTAAGCTAATTCCTCCTCCGTCTCCAGTGGCTACAATACTGAGTGGAGAAGATGTTTCTACCTCCATTCCAAAAACATATCTATGTGTTCCAGTACCTTTCCCTATAATCTGAATAGCACTAGAAACGGTACTAGAGGAAGTAATCGTGGTTTTATTATTATTATTTAAAGCAAAAACAATTCCAGAACTATAGTCTGTATAACTAGTCGCATTCTGATTGATCCCTTCAATAGTAATGGTTCCTGTTCCACTGTCTATAAGTCCAGCTGAGTTTAAGTAATAGATACCAAAACCAGAATTTCCGTAGCCTGAAGTACTTTCGCTTCTAGTAGAAGTTTTACCCTTCAATAAAATGTTACCGCCTTCTGAATTTAAATTTAAAATTTTATCTATTCTAATACCTTCTGTTCTATCACTAATATCTTCACCTATGGCATAACCGGTCCCTAGTGAATTTCCACCTCCTAAGGTTATGTTACCACCATGAGTATTTATATCTAAACCTCCAGCCATTCTCAGTGTTCCCACTCCAGAATTATCCGTGTCTCCTGAAAGGATAAAATTCCCACCAGAAGTATTTGCGGAAATTTCCCCTGAATAGAGGTAACTACCGCTTGAATTTAAAGTAATATTACTTGTAGAAGAAGTAAGGTCATAATTAGTGTTAGCTGCATCGGTGTAGCCTAAGGTTAAATCTCCCCCGCTGTCTGAATAAAAACGAGCAGAAGTACTCCCAGAGGCTACAGATATATTTATATCCCCACCATTTGCAAGTACATAGATAGGGTCGTTAAACTGTAGTCCTTCTTTATCATTTGTGCCTCCTTTAGAGGTAATATTCACACCACCACCAACACCTGTGGCAACAAATTCATGTTGGCCAGATGAGTTTTCAATCCTAATCCCTTCTGCACTAGAGGAGCTCGAATCTGAGCTATCCCCTACAATTGTAATGGCATCGGCCGCAGGGCTTGCAGAGGTAAAGTAGTGGTTGGTACCTCCATAAATATAAAATCCTGTTGCTGTTGCGTTGGTTTGTGATGTAGGCGCAAGGGCAGAGATATTTATTTTTCCTGTACCACTATTGATGTCAGTTGATCCTCCGTATTTAAAAAAACCCTCCATATGGTAAGCGCCCCAAGTAGCACCATACCCTTTACCTCGAATTGAAATATTTCCTCCAGTATCTGAATTATTCCCTGAAGCATTTAAGTTTAAGTCACCATCTACTCGAATCCCACTAGCTGTAAAACCAGAATTATAACTGGCTCCCTCTGCGTATCCTGAACCCAGACTGTCTCCTCCTCCTAAAATAATGTTACCTCCATAAGAATTAACAGAAAGGCCTGAACTGTAATATTGAAAACCTCCATTGGAAGCATTCGTATCTGAGGCAATAATGACATCTCCACCTGCAGTGGAACTATCTCCAGTAGCAATGGTCCACAACCCACCACCTCCTGTATTGGCATAAATACCCCCTTCAGACAGTATGTTTATGTTTCCAAAAGATTTCGTAGCAAGCGGTGTAATTCCATTGACTGGTGTGCTATTGGCGCGCTGGCCTATAAAAAGCCCTGTACTTGTATAAAGTGTTCTAGACTCATGACCCTTCGCTGTGATAGAAATATCTCCCGCCGCAGAGAGAATTTGTGTTTTAGAACCACTTCCATAAAAATCAAAATCAACTCCTATTTGTCCTGACGTACTAGTTCCCTTCATAACAATAGCACCTCTGTTTGCTGTGGTAGCACTTGACTGAATGAGCACATTTTTATTAGCAGTGGCAGTTACAAAAGCTAAACCGTAGTAACTTGTAGAAGTACCCTGTATCTCAATGGCTGTTTCTGCAGTACTTTCAGAGACTATAGCAATATCATCATCGCTATAAACACCAATATCACTATCACTTGTTCCATTGAGCGATATAGAACCCGTTCCACTATTAATGACTATTCCATTTCCATCAAAAAAGATTCCCTTTTCAGTATCGGCTTCGCCAATAAAACGTATATTCCCATCCTCTGAGTCAAGATTTAGGTTATTGCTTACCCATATTCCATGGCTTGTGGTACTTTTACCATCTATTATAATATCTCCTGAGCCACTCTCTAGTGTTACACCTGTGCCGGTAAAACCAACACCAACACCACCTCCCTGGCCTCTCATTATGATATCTCCCCCAGCTGAATCTAAACTAACATTTGCCCCTAAATCTGCAGCCTTAATACCATCGTTATAGCTCCTGTACGCATACCCATCTGGAAAGCCATCACTATTGGAATCTAAACCACCAGCCAAAATAATAGCACCTCCTAAGGTACTTACCTTATTATTCCCTCTAAGATCTACTTCATTATTATCGGTTCCTGTAGATACATTATTAGTATTTGACCATAAAATAACATCTCCTCCATTGGTAGTAAAATCTACATTTGTATCCATTACTACATATCCCTGCGCTTTAAAAATAATACTTGCATTTATAACGCCAGAGGTATCAAAATCTACATCATCAGAGGCATAAATATTATGACCGTAAACTTTAATTGGGCCCGCAATTGTTAAATCGTCGTTAATAGTAACATCAGAGTTATTCGTTGACTTTCCAATGGTTAAACCAGAAAGTGATGGGTTAAAAGTCCAACCTGATATGGTTAAACCCGAAGAAAAACTGGAACCACTAGATTGAATAATAAATTTACCTATACCTGAAATAGTTTTGGAGGTTGGACTAGGTGCATCATTTTCCAAGACTAAAGTTCCATTAGAGATGGTTGTGCTTCCTGAAAAGGTGTTATTATTGGTAAGTGTAAGCGTTCCCGTTCCGGATTTAATTAAATTTGCAGATCCGGATATAATTCCAGATAAAGTATTATTTGCGCTATTGGTCTCCAATTCTAGAGAGGCAACATCATTTATGTTTCCTGCTCCCGAAATTTGACCATTAGTTGTTTGAAGTTTTAAGTTGCGAGTAGACGAAAATGAGTCATTGGTTGAAAAAGTAGTTTCATATACATGATTTATTTCTGCAGACTCATCTGAAGCAGGACCGTCTAAACTGTGGCGTATATATAAATTACCGCTGTTTGCTGCCACAAAAGTAATATCTACATATGCGTCATCCCAAGTTGAATGACCTAAATCTATATCTTCACTTACTATATTATACTGAAGCCCTGCTTTAGCATTGAGAACAGTTATTTCAGGTACAGATGAATGCTGTCTTCTTGCATTAAAATAACGATTTTGAGAATTTGGAGGAGAAGATGTATCAATCCATATTTGAAATTCCTCACTATCCCAACTATCCCAAAAAAACAAACGCATGGAATACTCCCTCCCAGTTACTATATCTTCTCCAGTATCTATATATTGGCCTTTTGTATTTAAATCTTTACGACCAGACCAATCCATCAAAAGACTAGGCGAACTAATAGATTTTTTTGTATCGGTATAAGATATTAATCCAGTGCCTAAATTTAAATTACCTGTCCCTGTGTTGTAAGTAACAGTGCCTCCACTTTTTAATAATTTAATATTACTATTGTTAAAATTTAGGGTGCCATTTGAAGTTGCAATAGATTGATCACCCGACTTTTGCAAATGAACATCTTGACTATTGAAATTTACCGAACCGCCATTTGTGTCAATATCACCATCTAAAAAAACTTGGTCTCCCAAAGCATTCAAATTAAGCGTTAAAGCAGCATTTGTAGAAGAAATATTTTTTAAATAAATGTCAGCATCTGCAGTTAAGGTAAGGGTGCTATTGTTTGCGCCTGTGTAGGTAAAGTCATTTATAAAAACAATGTGACCACTTCCAATCTGATGGCCTCCTGCATGTGAATTACTCAAAACACTATTGATTCCGCTATTTGAGCTGTTTGTGGTTAAAATGCTCACATTAGATGAATTCAGCGCTGTATTTATAGTATTCAATTCAGCTACTCCAAGATAATAGTTGTAGGGATCCAACAACCACAAACCATCGTTTCCTGAAGGGGCCAAAGTAGATATTTGAATACCATCTGTTTTAAGTAAACTACCAGAGGTCTCAATTTTACCACCATCTCCAGAGCGGCTTCCCCCCTTAGCGTCAATAGTTCCCTGAACCTTGGTTACGGACTTGGGTTTATGAATATCTGACCACAACACTACTGTTCCACCGTTTCCGTTTTGAGTAGCACTAGCATCAATAAAAGCCTTCCTATGCATGGTCACTTTTGTGGCCTGCTTTAGTTTGTTTGGATCTTCGTACACCCTATAATCAGAAGCAGCGCCCCCTTGCCAGTCTCCACCAACCAAAATGTTTCCTCCACCTTTAGGACTGTTTGTTAAAAGCTTAACGTTTTCTGATAAGGTGATGTCTTTGGCTTCTAAAATAATATTTCCTCCTTGACCATCGGGCGAGGCAGCATTAATTTCACTATTTACAAAAATACTACCTTGAGCTGCGTGAGCATCTGTAACTGAAAGGTAAATCTCTCCACCGTAAATCTCAATAGGGGTATATACTTTTATACTGCTTTGCGCAATCAATTTTAGTAAATGGGGTTTAGAACAATGTATGGAGGATTGAATAAGTAAGGTTCCTTTTTTTCCTTTGACTTGAATACTAAAATCTGCTATATCTAATGCTTTTTCAATAACACTTGGATGAATATTTGCATCTCCAGTTGCTACTAAAATATTTTTATAAATCGTCCAATTATTTCCCGAAGTACCTGATTCACCAGTATCACTAATAGAAATTGTTTGCCCATTTACCATCAATGATAAGAAAAAAAACACCAAAAAAACTTGTGTTTTTAAAATTGAAGCGTTTAAAATACTTCTCATAATTAATAACATTTTACAATTAAAAAATGATGCATTCTGTAGTGTAGTTCCAATTAATTTATCTAAAGATTTTGTATTAAATGTGATGTTTTTCAAGACTAAACAGAAAAATTATGTAGGTTATTATTTAATTAAATAATAAAAATAACACTAATTATTTTTAATTCATTTAAATTTTATAAAAAAAATGTTTTTTTTAAATAAAGGACACCATTTTTAAAAAAAGAGGACTATTATTTGTATTGGTTTTTTTGAGTTCTAATATACCCTTACAATAGAAAAGAGATTGATTTGAATAAAATACACCTTTATTTATTCAAATTTTAGTTTTTACATGATGAATAAACGAAATTATAAATTTAAAAAAAAATTAAAAGAGTTTTTTGAAAAAGTTTTATCCAAAACCCACAGGGCTTGATCTTTACAGGTTTAAAGCGATGGTTGATGCAAGTCACTTATATTTGCTATCTTTTTTTATTTTATTTAAATTTTAAAATGGTTTCTTTTAGGTGTCGTATTTACCCTTATATTAAAAACGAGGGTAATTTTTACTAAAATTTACCCTCGTTTTTAAAAGAAATAACGTTTTCTATATACCTACTATATTTAAAAGCATATAAAAAATTATTATTTCACTAAATTATATTTAAAAACATATAATGGAGTTGTTATCAGGGTTTGTAAAAAAACGCAGAAAAGAAGTACATCTTACCCAAGAAGAGTTTGCAGAACGTGCAGGAGTTGCTTTAACAGTAGTGCGTAAAATAGAACAAGGTAAAACCAATTTGAACTTAGAAAAAGTGAATTTGGTTTTGGCAATATTTGGTCATGAATTAGCACCTGTAGAAAGAAAAAAGATAGACGATGAGACAAGGTAATGTATATTATAAAGACATACTTGCAGGTAAAATTATAGAAACTGCAGAAGGAGACTATGTTTTTACATATGATGCTACTTATGTAACCCAATACCCTAAGCAATTTATCACATTTAGTATGCCCGTAAAAACTGAAGCTTACACCTCTGATCGATTGTTTCCTTTTTTTGAAGGATTGATACCAGAAGGATGGTTGTTAGAAATTGCCACCAAAAACTGGAAAATAAAAGCCAATGACAGAATGGCATTGTTGTTAGCTTGTTGTCAAAATTGTATTGGAGCTGTTAGTGTTGTACCTATAAAAGAAAACGATGATGTCTAAAAAAAACTGTTTGTATTGTTACAAAAAATTGACTAATGAAGCTGATTTTCATGAAAAATGTGCCTTAGAATTCTTTGGAACGAAAGAAGTCCCAGAAATACCTTATAGTCTTGAAGACATGGGAACTTTAGCTAAAAATGTAGTAGAAAGAAGTATTGCAGTACCAGGAGTACAACCCAAACTATCAATGTCTTTGGATACAAATTCAGAAACAAAAGAAACACCTAGGCTTACCGTAGTTGGTGCTTTGGGAGGACATTATTTTTTAAACCACCAACGTCACAATTTAGAGAAATGCCAGAAAATGAGCATTTGACGATGCGTATTGCAGAAGTCTTTGGTTTGAACGTTGTTCCTTCAAGTTTGATACGTCTTGCTTCTAGAGAACTCGCTTATATTACCAAAAGGATTGATAGAACCTCTGAAGGAGAAAAAATACATATGTTGGATTTATTTCAGGTTACTGAAGCCTATGACAAATAC
>P_2C_Liq_1_UnCtyDRAFT_1001157_pt1 | contig 10234 bp, 7 predicted proteins | sample Pon2CUnioCityCA_2_FD_10234 | JGI IMG/M metagenome (IMG submission 10234)
CGCCAGAAGGTAAGACCAAAAAGTTTTAACTTGGAGGCGCTTCTTTGGGTAGGAAGCCGACGCTGTAATCTTTGATGAGCGCGTTCGGTAGTTCACGGAGTCGAGATTTCCTCTAAGTTGCCGCCAACCACCCAACCTTCTTGATTACTCGACTCAGAGCGAACCCGCTGCCAGGCTCCATTCTCGGCATTTTCCAAGACCGTTACCGTTTCATTAAAAGCAATGCCCCCCAAGCTGCCGGCATCGTAACTGGGGTTGTCTCGCAGCAGCAAGCCTTCGGGCCAGGTGACGCGAGCCTGATACAGTCCGGGGTCTGGGGTGGGTTCAGGCTCTGGGGTGGGTTCAGGTTCTGGAGTCGCATCTGGGGTGGGGGTTGTGCTGACAGCGGTTGTGGTGGACGCTTGGGGGCTATCAAACTCAGGTTTGGGAGGCAGTGCTGTCAAGCGGGCCACCAGATAGAGGGACGCGGCCACAGCCCCGCCTAGGGTGAGGGCGATCGCCAGGGTGAAGCCGAGAATAAATTTGGCTAAATTGGACAGATTCATAGGAAAGAAAAACGGGTGGTTAAGAATCACCCCGTAGTTGTCCTTGGATACGACTCGACAGACTACTCTGACGGGAGGCTAAACGCGCTTTCCCGGAGGTAGCCCAGTCTTGCAGAAACTGGATTTGTTCTTGAGCGGTGCGAGCAAGCGGCACAATTTGGCTGGCGGCTTCTAGGATATCTTGGGTGGTAAAGTCACGATTTTGACTAAAGCCGATGTGCATGGCTTCGACAATCATCTGTTCAATCTCAGCCCCTGAGAAATCGGGGGTTTCATAGGCCAGGCGATCAATATCGTAGTTATTCAAGTTATGGGGCCGTAAGCGGGATAGATGAACCGAGAAGATTTCCCGGCGTTCGGCTTGGCTGGGTAAACCGACAAAGAAAATTTCGTCAAAACGACCTTTGCGCAACATTTCAGGCGGTAAGACCTGAATATCGTTGGCTGTGGCCACCACAAACACAGGGGAGTCTTTCTCGGCTAACCAGGTAATAAAGGTGCCGAAGACGCGGCTGGTGGTGCCGCCGTCTCCTTTTCCACCGAGGCCGGCAAAGGCTTTATCGATTTCATCAATCCAGAGAATGCAGGGGGCCAACGCTTCGGCCACTTGAATCATCTGACGGGTGCGGGATTCGGACTCGCCCACGAGGCCCGCGAACAGTCGCCCCACGTCTAGCCGCAACAGGGGCAAATGCCAGTGATGGGCGATCGCCTTGGCACTCAGAGACTTCCCGGTTCCCTGAATCCCCACCAGCAGCAAACCTCGGGGATAGGGCAGTCCATACTCGCGGGCTTTTTCTGAAAATCCGCCGCCTCGTCGTAGTAACCAATCTTTGAGATTATCTAAGCCGCCGATATCGCTAATTTCTTCGGTGGCCCCGTAAAACTCTAGGATTTGGGTTTGACGGATGGTTTGGCGTTTTTCTTCGAGGATTAGATCAACATCTTCAGGTTCGAGTTGGCCGTGGCTAGCGATCGCTCGGGCCAGAACCCGACGAATCCGCTCTAATGAGAGTCCCTGACACGATCGCACCATCTCATCAAGGAGGCGATCGCCCAAGGGACGGCCCGTTGACGATAACAGTCCCTCAATTTCCCGGCGAATTTCCTCTCCCGTAGGTAAGGAAAACTCCATCACCGTCAACACTTCGCTCAAATCTTCGGGAATGGTGACATTCGGGGCCAGCAGAACGATATTTTTGGGTTGAGACTTCAGTAAGCGGGCTAAATTCCGTAATTTGCGGGAGATGGAAATATCATCAAGGAAACGATGAAAGTCTCGCAACACAAAGATAGCCGGGGCATTAGCCGGCAGTTTCTCCACCTGTTCGAGCGCTTGTAGAGGATTGCGTTGGGCCTTGCCGGCATCATTGGCGTTGCCCTGATAGCCCTCAACAAAGTCCCAGATATAGACGGCACGATTGCCCTGACTTTGAGCCGATTGGCGAATACTGGCTTCGACTCGTTCTTCTTCCAAGGTGGAAATGTAGAGAATCGGGTAACGCGCTCGTAGCAGTAGTTCAAACTCGTCTTTAAAGCTCATGTGTTAGGGAGTTGGCTCACTCGGAAGTTTTCCTTGGAGATTTTGCAAGGCGGCCCAGCGGCGATCAATTGGCGGCGGCGTGGTGCTGTCCACCTCAATACCGTTGCAGTCTTGACGGCAAAGTTTGCGGTGAGGTAGGGCTAGGCAGAGTTGTTCGTAGAGCCAGTTTTCTGGATCGAAGATCCCCTCGGGATGGAGGCTTTCGATGAGTTCTTCGCTGAGGACTTCTTGTTCGAGGGGTAAATCATCGCTGCGATCGGCGTTGACATCGAGCCAAATCACTTCGTCGGGGGAGACATTGAGGCGATGGTTATATTGTTGCAAGCAGCGATCGCAGGTCAAGGTGACAATCGCCTCGATGGTGGCCGAAACTTGTAGGTAGGTTCCTTGATGGCTCACGGAGATCGTCCCTTGCACCGGCATTAGGGTCTCCAAGTCAGCGATAAACTGCTTAAAGTCAATGACCTCGGTTTTTTCTGGTGCTTTGAGTAGTGATGGAACATAAATCGGCTCCATTGTCAANTCCTCCCAACCTGTGANACTCTGGTCATCCTATCAAACCCATTCTCTAGCCGCAGCAAAACCTGTCCCGGCTCTCGGAACAGGTTTTTGGCCCAACCCATCGCTTCAAGACTGGCCGGCTTTTTTCTTACGTTTCGGCTCAAACGGTAACTCTTGGCGAGATCCATCTTTCGCTTTGGCTTTCTCTTGAGCATCCACAATTTTTTGCAGATTCTCAGGTAGGGGTTCCCGAGACAGGATAAAGGTTTGCAGAGTTTGGAAGATGTTAGCCACCACCATATACATTAATACCCCAGCCGGAAGCGGGAAAAATAGAAACATCCCCGAGAAGATCACAGGGGTGAGCTTACTAATGGTTTGTTGCTGGGGATTGGCATTACTATCTTGCCCTTGTCCTGAGAGAACCTGGTTGAGATAGAGACTCAGACCAAAAAACAGGACCATACCCACGATATCCCAGTGGATTTCTCCATTGTCGCCGGTCGCACCGACTCGACCGAGGGCCTGAATAAACAGGAAGCCTTTATTCGCCGCTAATCCAGGAATTTTCCCTTCTAGGGTCACTTTTCCCGGTTGTAGGGCCTCTAAGGTACCATCTTCGGCGATCGCAACCCGATTTTCACCGTCGTTGATTTGCCATTGTGGCTGTACATCGAGGTTGTCATAATCTTGAAGCAGTTGTTGCAAGGGCGTTCCATCTAACGATTGAAACTCTAAGTGAGTTTTTTCCCCCACCACCAGGCGATTTCCCGCCGGTAACACCGCTGCGATTTTGCGATGAACGCCATCGGTGACATAGATATTTTTGGGATCGCTGGTATACACTTGGGGCTGAATGCGCTCGATCTGTTCCCGAGGAAAAATTTCTAATTCCACCGGGTAACCGATGTCAGCAAACGGCGATCCTCGTAACGTCGCAAATAGGGCAAATAACACCGGCATCTGTACCAAAATCGGTAAGCAGCCTGCCAGGGGATTGCCAAATTCCTTGTAAACAGCACTCATTTCTTCCTGCTGTTTCGCCGGATCATCTTTATATCGTTCTTGAACTTCTTTAACCCGTTTTTGCATGGCCGGTTGCGCAACTCGCATCCGACGCATACTGCGAATCGATTTAGCGCTTAGGGGGTAAAGCGCGAATCGGATCACCAGGGTTAGGGCAACAATTGCCAGTCCGTAGCTCGGCACGATCCCATAGAATAAATCTAGGATCGGCAGCATTACGTTATTGGAGAGAAAACCAACACCAAAATCCATTACGTTTTACGCCAATTTCTGCGCGGTGATATCGTCAATCTGAGCCAATCGAAAAGTCGTGGTTTGGGGATTATTGTCCCAAAGAGCCACTGACTTGTTGGGCCTCGGGAGATAAATGCTCTTGAATGTAATTGTACACCTCTCGAAATTTAGGAACCGCCCGGAGTTCGAGTCGGCTGCCTCCTTGTAGGGTGAGAACCATATCGCCCCAGAGTCCGAAGCCTCGGGGAACGGTGACAATTTTGCGAATTTCTGAGTAGACCACATCGGTGCGATCGCGTCCCATCCAGCCTCCTGTCACCGACAGACGACGGTTCGTAATCCGAAACCGTAGCCAGAGGGCGCGGATGACAGCGCCAACGGTTAGGGGTAAGCCAATGACCGTTAAACCAATTAAGATATTGAAAACGAGGTCGCCGATATGGGGACCTCCTTCATAAAAGACTTCCTCACGAATGCCCATTGAGTACCTCGATTCTTGCCAACAACTGCTCTAATTCTTGCAGAAAGTGTCGTGAATTGCACTCTTTGGCGTCGGGATAGGCGATGATAATCACGTCCCAACCGGGACGGACTCGGGCCAGTAACTCTCGTAATGCGGCTCGAAGGCATCGCTTAATTCGATTCCGGACAACGGCTTTTTTACTAATTTTACGGCCAACACTGATGCCAAAGCGAGTTGGGGGAACTTGAGCAATGCCGTTCCCCTCATGAACTCGATGTTTGGCGCGATAGGCCCGCAATCCTAGAACTCGGCTGCGAGTCCGCTGGCCACGCTGATACACCGTTTGAAAGTCTTGCCAACGGCGAAGTCGGTGAGCTTGAGGTAGCACCGAGAGTCTAAACCGAGAGGCGAGCGCGCCCTTTGCGACGACGAGAGTTGATCACACGCCGGCCGGTTTTAATGCGCATCCGAGCGCGGAAGCCAGAAGTGCGTTTGCGTTTGCGGACGGTTCCGCCGAAAGTTCGTTTGGTCATGGGTTGAGGTTGTAGTTGACAAACATGCAGTTTACCATTCTACATCAAATCCCCTAGGCTGTTGGAGGGGATTGGCAGTTTTCGCGGCGAGTTTGGCTTGTTGACGGGCAAGCTGGGCGCGATCGCAGTAACGTCGGGCCACCGAGTCCTCGGGACAACTTGTTAAACACACTTGAAACCCAGCGATCGCCTCAGTCCATTGCTGCTGTTCGTAGGCCTGCACCGCCTGGGCAAAGGTTGTGAGGGTCTGCTGTTTTTGAGCACGCAGGGCTTCTGAGTCGCCGTCAAAGACCTCATACAAGGTCGTCACCTGGGATTTCCCTTTCACGGTCACTGTGCCCAGCCGACGAATCTGGTAAGCATCTGGATTAACAAGATACTCAACGGTTCGTTGACTCACCAGCAACGGTGCAGCATAGTCTTTTGTCAATTGTTCCAGACGCGCCGCTAAGTTAACCGTATCCCCAATCGCCGTTCCATCGAGACGCTTGGTTTCACCGACAATTCCTAACATCAGCGGGCCAGTATGAATGCCAATCCCCAATTCAATCGGCTCAATGTGCGGATTCTCCTGATTGAAGCAAGCCAATTGCCGTAAAATCGCGATCGCCCCTTGAACCGCCGGATCTGCCCCACCGCTAAACAGGGCCATAATGCCATCACCGAGATACTTATCAATAAACCCCTGATGGTCTTGAATCACCGGGCCGATTTGGCCGAGAAAATGATTGAGAAAGGCGAACGTGTCCTTGGGGGAGAGTTGTTCACTGCGAGTGGTGAATTGGCGAATATCGGCAAACAAGACTGACATCTCCCGTTGTAGGCGATCGCCCAATTCCACCTCCAGAATGCTGTCTTTATTCAATAATTCGAGAAACTGCTGAGGCACAAAACGGGCATGGGCTTGGTTCAGGGCGCTCAAGTGGTCAGCGAAGGCCCGGCGATCGGCCTCGGCTTGGCGGCGTTCACTGATATCTTGAAATGCCGTTAACCCATAGAGAACCTCGCCCTTACCGTCCAAAATCGGCGTTCCCCAAACCTCTAAGGGAATACGCCGTTGACCATTATCGACTTCCAGGTCATCAATTGCCGAACATTCTCCCCGCAGCGCCCGCATCAACGGTAANGCCTCCGAGGGATAGAGGTCCCCATCACCAACTCGATAGGCATGATAGATATGCGCTAAATCCTTAGGGGCTGTCTTGGCAACAATCCCTTTGCCCAAAAGACGTTCAGCGGTCTGATTGGCATAATAGGGCTGACCCTGAGCATCAACGACAAACACGCCCACGGGCATTGCCCCGAGAAACTGTTTTAGTTGTTGTTCACTATTGCGAATTTCCTGATAAAGCTGGGCATTGGTCAGGGCGATCGCCGCCTGTCCCGACAGCAACTGTAACAGCTCAATCCGTTCTACCGTAAAGGCTCCCGGCGTGAGATTATTTTCTAAATACACCACCCCAATCAGTTGATTTTGATGTCGTAGGGGATAACAAAGCAGCGATCGCGGCTGCTGACTCAGCAAATAGGGGTCTTGAGCAAACCGATTATCTTTGCGGGCATCCACTAACACCACCGGTTTCTCAGTTCGAGCCACATAGTAAATAATAGATGTTGCCAACACCCCGGCTAGGGGTCGCTCCTCTACTTGCACTCGTTCAGCATCTAGCCCATCAGATGTGTGACCCTCGACGGCGATCGTCCAGTTTGGGCGAGTCTTCCCCGGTGGCAACACTAAAGCCCCCCATTGAGCCCCAGCACTGGTGAGGACTGTTCGCATCAACGTTGCTAACAATCGGTCTAGTTCAATCTCTTGGGCGATCGCTTGAGCGGCCTTCACCACAGCCGTCAAATCCAAAGTCCCACTCTGACTGCCTGTACTGGTAAGTCTCGTGGTCANGGTGGTGGTCTTGGGGGCCGATGAGACCAACCAGTCCAAGGGATAATCGGCTTCGAGTTGGGCCAGCTTAGCGGTTCCCTGCCAACGCCGATAGGTGTCGTAGGCCGATTGCAGATAGGCCCGAGCAATGCGAGTGCGTCCCCGCCCCAGATAAAAGTCTCCCGCCAACTCCCAAGCCAGGGCTTCTTCCTGGAGAAACTCCCCTAAAGCTGCCCCTTCAATGGCCTGTTCATAGGCCGCCTCGGCCGTTAGGACATCTCCCGACAGCCGAGCGATTTCGGCAACGACTAAATCTCGTTTGTGGGCAAAGGTACTGGGACTTGCGTCGGCCCAACGATCGAGGGTCTGCCGTTGCTCAAGAATCTCAGTCCAAAGGAGTTGCTGTTGGGCTTGAGGCAGCTCTGGGTAAACCCTCAAAGCAGCAAGAGCTTGATAGAAGGGCAGTTCTAAGGCGGGTAATAAGCCTCCCATGGCATCGAGATAGGGTCTGGCCCGTTTCAAGGCTTCGAGAGCGGCCATTGCATCCCCCCGCAGCAGATACAAGAGCATCCCCTGAACCATGTGCAGACTATACAACCCACCGTGGGTATTATTTTCCTCCCACAGGGCCTGCTGATGGGCGGCATCAAATAACTCCCCAGTCAATTCCATAGGGGTAGCACTATGACCCTGAAGGTTCAACGTCATCTGAGTCCAGAGACTGGCATAGGCCACAGAAAATTGTTGGTCGAGTCGCCGTAGCAGGGCAATATAATCCCGTTGTTCCTGTTCAACGCGGCTGAGGGGTTCACCACTCAACAGTAAGTTCGAGCCATAGTGGAGGATGGCATAGCCGGCAAATTCAAGATCCCCGGTTTGTAAGCCGATTTGGATCGTCTCCTGTAAACCCGTCAAGGCAAATTTGAGGGGACGTTGCCAATGATGCACGAAGGCATGGAACATCTCCAGCACCTTACAGTCCACGGCTGGGTTGGGGTAGCGCTCTAAGACCCGTTGAGCTAATTCTCCAAAGGCATACCCCCGTTGAATGTCAGGGGTTTGTGTCCCCAGAAGTAGCCCACAAAAGGCATAGGCAAAGGCTCCTTCGGCAGAGTTTCCATAGCGCCAGCATAGGTCTAACATGGTCCAGTTGAGGGGGGCCAGTTGTTCAGGATTGCTAATGCACATGGGACTGAATAGGGCCAAACAAATCTGTAAGGCCGCCCGAGCTGTGGCATCTTCCAATTGGGGTAGAGCATCCCACTGCTCTATTGCGGCTAAGTTGGGCGCTTCCTCTAGGAGCGTGATGCCCAGATGGTCTAGGGCCGTTTGCCCGACGGCGATCGCCTGCCGCATTTGGTTTTGGGCGCTATGAAACTGAATTTCAATGTCCCAGATTGGAACTTGCTCGAAGACGGTTCGCGCCTGCTGATGAACCTGTCGAGCTAACTCGGCCGCTTGGTCATAGTGGCTGCAAAGATATTCCGCTTCGACGGAGTTGCTGTAAAGGGTCAGAGCCAGGGAGTAGTCTTGTTGCCAAAGATTGTCTCCTCCAAGCTGTCGGGCCACCGCTAGATAGCCGGCTGCGGCAGGGTAGGCGGCCGCTGAGCGAGCCTGACGAGCTGCGAGAATGTTACAGCGACTGACCTGGAGGCGATCGCTGGGTTTGTCAATGCGGGGTAGCCCCAGGTTGAGATGGTCAGCAATTTCAAAATAGGTGGACTGGGAGCCGCCATGGGCCAGTTCTGCGAGCAGGATTTGACCGATCTGCCAATGGGTATCAATACGGCGGTTGGAGTCCATCGAGATATAGGCGGCTTCTTGTAGGCGATCGTGAGCAAAGCGATAGAGGTTGACTTGTCCCTCTCTCTGACGCCGAGTATCCACTAGGACAAATCCTGCCTCGATGGCAGGGAGTAGCTCTTGAACTAAGCCCGTCAGGGAGTCCTGAGTCAGTGATTTGAGGCGATCAAGGCTAAAGTCGTTGCCGACACAGGCGGCCAATTGCAAGAGCTGTTGTGTCTCGGCTGGAAGTTTGCGGAAATTGGCTAAGACTAAATCCACTAGGTTATCGGCTAAGTGGTGATGTTCAACCTCCGCGAGATCCCAACACCATGGACTTGCCGTTTGAGTATCACCGCCCCCGATCCCCCGATCATTAAACCGAATGACTCCATCTTCGTAGAGGGTTGTCAGTAAAGTCGTGATGAAAAATGGATTTCCCGAGGTCTTGCGCTCGATGACTTGAGCTAGGGGGGTCACCTGTTCTAGGGTCTGATTGAGGGTAGCGGCGACAAGCTGAGTTACCGCGTCGGGGTCGAGAGGCTGAAGTTCAAGCCGCTCGATGACAACTCCGGCCTGTTCGAGATGATCGAGCAGGCTGGCCAAGGGATGGGTTCGATCCACTTCATTGTTGCGATAAGCACCAATGGGCAAGAAGGCCAATCCTTGTTCGTTGAGCAGCAGCCGCTTGAGTAGTTTTAAGCTATCGGCATCGGCCCATTGCAAGTCATCCAGAAACAGAATTAGGGGATGCTCAGGCTGGGCAAAGACGCGCAGTAAGTTCTCGATCACGAGGTTGAACCGCTTCAGGGATTGGGAAGCCGGTAACTCAGGAGCTGAGGCGACGCTGCCTAGGATGAGTGCCAAATTGGGGACAAGCTTGATGGCAACTGGAGCGTTATGACCCAGGGCGGTTTTGAGGGTGTCTTGCCAGATTTGCACCTGGGCGTCTCCTTCGAGGAGGAGATGATCGACTAAATCTGAGAGGGCTTGAGTTAAGCCCGCGTAGGGAATTGTTCGTTGAAGCTGGTCAAATTTGCCTCGGGCAACGTAACCCCGTGCTGCGGTAATCGGAGTGTAGATTTCCTGCACTAATCGAGATTTTCCCATCCCAGCCGGCCCAGTCACAAGCAACAGTGAGGGGACGGTGTTGATATCTTGGTTTCTCCAGTCCCCGATAGTCTGGTCAAAAGTCCGTTGTAATCGCTGAATTTCTGAGTCTCGCCCATAGAGCTTTTCCGGGATTTGTAGGCGATCGCAGTGGTCTGTACTCCCGAGGGGAAAGGGGCCAATGTGATGGTTTTGCTCATAGGCTTGACGACAACGCCGCAGATCGTCTGCTAACCCCTGGGCCGTTTGATAGCGATTTTCGGCGTTCTTGGCTAAGAGTTTGAGAATAATCTGAGTCACAAGGGGTGGTAATCCCGGAGCTTCAGGGGTTGGGGGCGGTTGAGCAATATGGCAATGGACGAGTTCCAGGGGATCGGGATGGTCAAAGGGGAGAGTCCCGGTACAGAGTTCGTAAAAGAGAACCCCTAATGAATAGAGATCGCTGCGAGAGTCAAGGACGCGATTCATACGCCCGGTTTGTTCTGGGGAACAGTAGGCGAGGGTTCCTTCTAGGCTCTGGGGTGGGGCGAGGTCAGGATGTTCGCGCTGAAAGCGGCTGGCAATGCCAAAGTCAATGAGTTTAAGTTGACCCGTTTCGGGATGAATTAAAATGTTGGC
>P_2C_Liq_1_UnCtyDRAFT_1001158_pt1 | contig 10209 bp, 8 predicted proteins | sample Pon2CUnioCityCA_2_FD_10234 | JGI IMG/M metagenome (IMG submission 10234)
TTAAGTTTCACAAAGAAACAAAAAAGCAAAAAAAAATCGCCAAAATTGATTGGCGATTTTATTATAAATTTAAAAAGAGTTTAATCTTCTTTTTTCTCTTGTCTAGGTCTTCTTTCATCACGTCTGTTATCACGTCCGCGATTATCTCTACCTCTGTTGTCTCTACCACGATTATTATCTCTAGGAGGTCTAGGCGTCCAACCTTCAGGTTTTTCTAACAAAGCTTTTCTAGAAACTTTTTCTTTGCGCGTTTTAGGGTCTATACCAAAGTATTTTACATCTAAAACATCACCTAGTTTCACTACGTCAGAAACATTGTCTGTACGTTCCCAAGCTAATTCGCTTACGTGCAATAAAACTTCATTTCCTGGAGCTTCTGTATATTCTACAACTGCACCAAAATCTAACATTTTAATTACTTTTACTTCGTAAACAGAACCTTTTTCTGGTTTGAACAACATTGATTCTATTTTAGCAATAACAGCATCCATTCCTGCTGGTTTTGTGCCTAAAATCTCAATGATTCCTTCTTCAGTAACAGGGTCTTCAGTAATTACAATTGTAGTTTCTGTTTCTTTTTGTAACTCTTGAATGTGTTTTCCACCAGGACCAATAAATGCACCAATTAAATCGTTAGGTATTCTTCTGGTAATCATTTTTGGAGCGTGTGCTTTTACATCAGTATTTGGAGTTTCAATAGTATCCGTTAATTTCTCTAAAATATGTAAACGACCATCTCTTGCCTGCTTTAATGCATTTACTAAAATCTCGTAACTTAATCCTTTAATTTTAATATCCATTTGACAAGCAGTAATACCATCAGCAGTACCAGTTACCTTAAAGTCCATATCACCTAAATGATCTTCATCACCTAAAATATCAGATAAAACTGCGTAGTTTTCACCATCAGAGATTAATCCCATAGCAATACCAGAAACAGGTTTCTTTAACTGCACACCAGCATCCATTAATGCCATTGTACCAGAGCAAACTGTTGCCATAGAAGAAGAACCGTTAGATTCTAAAACTTCAGAAACAACTCTTACTGTATAAGGACAATCAGCAGGAATCATTCCTTTTAATGCTCTTTGTGCTAAATTACCATGACCAACTTCTCTTCTTGACGTTCCTCTAATTGGACGTGCTTCACCAGTTGAAAAAGGAGGGAAGTTATAGTGTAAGTAAAATGTTTCTTCACCCTCAAAAGAAGGCATATCTATTTGATTTGCTTCTCTAGAAGTACCTAAAGTTACTGTAGCCAACGCTTGTGTTTCACCTCTTGTAAAAATTGATGAACCATGTGTAGATGGTAAATAATCTACCTCACACCAAATTGGTCTAATATCTGTGGTTTTACGTCCGTCTAAACGTAAACCTTCTTGTAAAGTTAAATCACGAATGGCAGTTTTTTGTGCTTTTGCAACGTATTTACCAATTAGTTTTCCAAATTCAGCTTGCTCTTCTTCAGAGAAAGAATTCATAACTTCTTCTTTAATTTCGCTAAATGCGGCACTTCTTTCGTGTTTTGCAGAACCTGCTTTTGCAATTGCATACGTTTTATCGTATACTAATTCTTTTATTTTAGCTTCTAACTCTTCATTTTCTACTGCTGGCTCGTATTCACGAACTTCTTTCTTTCCGAAAGCTTCTGCTAATGCAACCTGTGCAGCACATTGTACTTTAATAGCTTCATGCGCAACTTTAATTGCCTCTGCCATTTCTTCTTCAGAACATTCGTCCATTTCACCTTCTACCATCATTACAGAATCTGCAGAAGCACCAACCATCATGTCAATATCAGCTTCTATTAATTGTGCTCTTGTTGGGTTGATTACGAATTCACCATTTACTCTTGCTACTCTTACTTCAGAGATTGGACATTCGAAAGGTAAATCTGACAACTGAATAGCAGCAGAAGCCGCTAAACCAGCCATTGCATCTGGCATAACATCATCATCATGAGACATCATCTGAATCATAACCTGAGTTTCTGAATGATAATCTTTTGGAAATAATGGACGTAAAACACGGTCTACTAAACGCATTGTTAATACTTCACCATCACTTGGTCTAGCTTCTCTTTTAAAGAAACCTCCAGGATAACGACCTGCAGCAGCAAACTTTTCTCTGTAATCTACAGTTAATGGTAAAAAATCTACATCTGCTTGATGATAGTTTGATACTACTGTACACAATAACATACATTTACCTGATTGAACAACAACTGAACCGTGAGCTTGTTTAGCTAATTTACCGGTTTCTAATGAGATGGTTCTTCCATCTCCAAGGTCTATGACCTCTCTAAATACTTTTGGAATCATAAAATTTTAATTCTAAATTTTTAATTTGTTTGTTGTTGTGTTGTAGTTGTTGTGTGTTCTTCCAATGGAAATTCAAAAGGATTGTTAGTTCTTTTGATTTTTTTTCCTGTTTTACTAAAACGAGTTTAGTATGAATTACAGGAATGAGAGTTAATTGATATTAACTTTTATTATAGTTCTGTTTGTTAGGCAGAATTAAATACTTTGTAAAAATAAAAAAGAGGCACGTTTATAGAGCCTCTTTTTTAAATGAGAATTATTTTCTAATTCCTAATTCTTTAATAATTGCACGGTATCTTGCAATATCTGTTTTCTTTAAATAATCTAATAAACTTCTACGTTTACCTACCATTCTTACTAACGAACGCTCTGTGTTAAAATCTTTACGATTTTGTTTTAAATGCTCTGTTAAATGGTTAATTCTGTGCGTAAATAACGCAATTTGACCTTCTGAAGAACCAGTATCATTCTTTCCTTTACCGTGTTTTTCGAAGATTCCTTCTTTAATTTCTCTTGTTAAGTACATGCCAATATTATTTAAATGATTTTTATGTATATCAATGAAGTTTTCATTGAAGCTGCAAATATATGATTATTTTTCATAACCTACATATGTAACCTCTTTCTTTTTACAAAGTCATTGAAATAAAAAAGCCAGCAACTGCTGGCTTTTTTATTATGATACTACTTCCTTTTTTCTAACAGGAATATTTTGAATTAAATCAATGTATAAATTGACTTGCTTTTTTAAATCTTTACGTTCGTAGATAGCGTCTAGGAAACCATGCTCTAATACAAATTCAGATTTTTGGAAGCCTTCTGGTAATTCTTTACCAGTTGTGTCTTTTACAACTCTAGGTCCTGCAAATGCAATTAGTGCATTTGGTTCTGCGATATTAATATCACCTAACATGGCATAAGAAGCTGTTGTACCTCCTGTGGTTGGGTCTGTACATAAAGAAATATATGGAATTTTAGCATCTGCCAATTGAGCTAATTTTGCTGATGTTTTTACCAATTGCATTAAAGAAAGTGAAGCTTCCATCATTCTAGCTCCTCCAGATTTTGAAATCATTAAAAAAGGAATCTTATGCTCAATAGAATAATTAATGGCTCTTGCAATTTTTTCTCCTACTACAGAACCCATAGACCCTCCAATAAAAGAAAAATCCATAGCAGCAATAACCAAATCTTTTCCTAAAGATTTACCTACTGCAGTTCTAACAGCATCCTTTAAATTTGTTTTTTCTTGAGCAGCTTTTAATCTGTCAGGGTATTTTTTTGTGTCAATAAATTTCAAAGGATCTTTTGAAGTTAATTTCTCATTTAATTCAGTGAATTTATTATCATCAAAAAATAACTCGAAATAGTGTTTACTTCCAATTCTTACATGGTATCCGTCTTCTGGACTTACATATAAGTTTCGTTTTAACTCTTCTGTGTCTATGATTTTTCCACTAGGTGTTTTGTACCATAAGCCTTTAGGAGTATCTTTTTTATCTTCTGTAGAGGTCTGAATACCTTTATCTGTTCTTTTAAACCAAGCCATAGTTGTTGTTATGTTTTTTAGGTTATTTTCTTTTTTTGAGAAAGAAATAGAAATACAAATGTAAAAGATTTTTCTTTAAACTATTCTTTTGAATAAAGTAATGTCATAAAAAAAGCACTTTGATAAAATATCAAAATGCTTTTAAATTATAAAAATGAGAGAAACTATAACGTATCTACATTGTTTAAGTCAGAAAATGCTTGCTTTAAACGTTCTTTAAATGTTTCTTCACCTAAACGTAACCATTTTCTTGGGTCGTAATATTTTTTATTTGGTTGATCTGAGCCTTCTGGATTACCAATTTGAGTCGCTAAATAATCAGCTTTACCTTGCATATAATCACGAATTCCTTCTGTAAATGCAAATTGTAAATCGGTATCAATGTTCATCTTTATAACACCATAACCAATAGATTCTCTAATTTCTTCTAAAGTAGAACCTGATCCACCGTGAAAAACAAAATCAATATGATTTTCTTCAACTCCGTATTTTTTTGAAATAAATTCTTGAGAATTTTTTAAGATTTTTGGAGTTAGTTTTACATTACCTGGTTTATAAACTCCATGAACATTACCAAAAGCTGCAGCAATTGTAAACTGAGGAGAAACTTTTAGTAACTCTTCGTAAGCATAAGCAACTTCTTCTGGTTGCGTGTATAATTTAGAAGCATCAACATCAGAATTATCAACACCATCTTCTTCACCACCAGTAATGCCCAATTCAATTTCTAAAGTCATACCCATTTTACTCATACGAGCTAAATATTCTTTACAAATAGCAATATTTTCTTCAATTGGTTCTTCAGATAAATCAATCATATGAGAACTGTATAAAGGTTTACCAGTTTCTTCAAAGTGTTTTTCTGATGCATCAAGTAAGCCATCAATCCAAGGTAATAATTTCTTGGCACAGTGATCTGTGTGTAAAATTACAGGAACTCCATAAGCTACAGCCAATTCGTGTATATGTTTTGCACCTGCAACACCACCAGCAATAGCAGCTTTTTGACCATCGTTAGATAAGCCTTTACCTGCATTAAATTGTGCCCCTCCATTTGAGAATTGAATAATTACAGGAGCGTTTAAGTCTCTTGCAGTTTCTAAAACTCCGTTAATCGTGTTAGAACCGATAACATTAACAGCTGGTAATGCAAATCCTTTTTCTTTAGCGTAGTTAAAGATTTCTTGTACTTCTTTACCAGTTGCTACACCTGGTTTTATATTATGACTCATTTTTAGTGTTTTATCATTAAATTCTCATCAAAAGTAATAAAAATAAGAATGATTCTTTGTATAAATAACGAAAACGTTATAGACTTTTCGGGCTCTTAGAAAGGATAGTTGATACCAATATTATAAACGGCGCTACTTAAATTAAAGTTTTGTAACCACTTATTTCCGGTCAAATAAGGTTCGTATGTTTTAAAACCAACATCTAAACGAAGAATTAAAAAACTAAAGTCTAGTCTTGCACCAATTCCAGATCCGATAGCGATATCTTTTAATGAAGAAAAATTATTAAAACGAGCGTCTGAATCTTCAAACTCAGTATTAGAAATGTCCCAAATATTTCCAGCATCAACAAAAAGTGCTCCTTTTAGTTTCCCAAAAACAGGAAAGCGATATTCTGCACTGGTTAAAAACTTTAAGCTTCCTATGTTGAACTCAAGACCAGTATTTCTACTTCCAGGGCCTAATTCATAGGTTTGCCACGCTCTAATATCGTTTGAACCTCCTGCAAAGTAACTTTTTGTAAAAGGGATATCTGAATTATCATAAGGAATAATAGCTCCTAAAAAAGTTCGGAACCCAAATACAGAATTTAAACCAACATCCCAAAACTTTTTATATTCAATATCTGTTTTAAAATATTGAGCTAGAGGAATATCTGCTAAGGTTTTTTTACCATTTGCATTCTTTTTGTTGGATAATAAGCCTAAAATGTTTCCAGAATTAGCAAGACGAACTCTAAAAAAAGAAAAATTATTGTCTTTAAAATTTGCTTGATTATTATAAGTAAAAGTATAAGCTAGCGTTGGAATCAAAAAATCTGATGTAATAATATTATAACGATTTAAAATATTAAGTGCTGTATTGTATTCTTCTGGATTACTTGCTCTAAAAGTGCTATTTCCGGAAACAGTATTCATAAAATTTAGAGCATTGGTAACTTGGTTTCCTGAATTATTAGAAAGGGGAGCAAAAGAAGAACCTGTTGCATTATCATAAATTGTTGCAATAGCGTTAAGGTTAGCGAATTCTGAATTATAAATATTAAAATAACTTCCAATATTTAAGTTTTTAATATATTGTGTATTGAAAATTTCTAATTGAATTGTTTTTTTAGAATTAAACTGCCATTTATAATCAGATAAAAAAGTAAAAGTTTGTCTATCTAAACCAATGTTTTTCTGAAAACTACTACCAATAGAAAATAAAGTTCTTGGAGACATTTCTTTTGGGACTAACTTACTCAAACCAAATGGAGCAACAAATCTTGGTATTTCTAAAGATGCGTCTGCACCAATTTCATACCCAGGTCCTGTATTTGATTGAAACCATGTGCCTAACATTGATAATTTTAACAACTCTGCCCCTCTAAATGTATTTCTATTTGTAATAGAAAATTTAGCAGATGCACCTATTTCTCTAATGTTTGAGTGCGTTAATTCTGTTTCTAAACCTAATGTGTATTTTTCTATAGGTGATAAAAAAACATCCATTTCTAATTCATCTTCACTTCCAGGAATTAAACTAAATTTAATATTTGTTGATTTAAAATTTTTAAGCCCTTTTAAATGATTTCTTGTTAAGTTTCTTAACGTGTCTTTGTAAATTTCATTCGGTTTTAAGAAAATGGATTGTGATAAATATTTTGGATTGTATTTAACTTTGTCATAAGCTAAAAAGTTAACTCCATTATAATTCAAAGAATCAGCAATAGTTTTATTTTTTTTAGTGAAAGAATAATCTGTAAATACATTTACCTTAGAGATTTTATGAACTTTAAACGGAACAGGAACATAGTTGCCATCTTTTTCAATTAACCTATTTGCTGAAATTACAAAGTTAACATTGGTCTTATAATCACTTCTAGTTGAGTCTACATAAAAACCTAAAGCAGATTCCGTAAAGTTATAAATTCCTCTATTTCTAAAAAGTTTTACGACTCTACTTGCCTCATCTCTAAAAGTTTGATCATTGTATTGGTTACCGCTTTTTAATAAAGAAGTAGATTCAGATTCATTATAGATGGTATCTAAAATTTTAGATTTAATATCTAGCTTAATAGTGTCTAAAAGTGTTGCTTTACCTTTTGAAATATGATATTCTACAGTAGCTTTTTTGTCATCATAAAGGTTTACAACAGTGTCTACTTTAGATTTAAAGTATCCTTTAGTTTTATAATATGCCCAGAGGTTATCTGCAGTCTGTTTTACTTTTCTTTGATTAATGATTTCAGGAGCTTCATATCCTAAAAACCAATTGTTTAATCCAATAAAAGAATTGGCATAAGCAATACTTTGTTTTTCTGAAAAAACGTTTTTAATAAAATTGTAAGACCTCGAATTTTTTTTACCCCATTCACTTGGGGTCTTTGGTTTATCATGGTTCCCAAAGTTATGTACATACAGTCCAAAAGGTAAATCTAAAAAACGAGCATTGGGTTTTTGAAGTATGTATTTCTGTAATTCACTACTTTTATCTCTAACACTATCTACAAAAATATAGTTTTGTGTAAGCATGTGTTCATCTTCAGCAACATGTTTTGTAGAGTTACAAGAAGCTAGTATTAGAAAGACAAAAAAATAAAAAGTAAGTTTTTTCATTAATTTAGCAATGCTATCAAGATCAAAAATAGTATTTTTCAACGGTTTATTTCTAATAACAGTCAATTAATGAATATCTCAAAAAATCAACTAAAATTAATAACAAGCTTATCTCAGAAAAAGTATAGACAAAAGCATAATTTATTTATTGTAGAAGGTGTAAAAGTTGTCAATGAATTTCTGAAATCGAATTTTAAGTTGCATACTCTTTTTTATACTGATGAATTTGTGACTGATTCAATTCGTAAAGACAAACTGGTATGTGTATCAGAATCAGATTTGAAAAAAATAACTAACTTAAAAAATCCTAATAAAGTCTTAGGTCTATTTCAAATTCCTGATAAAAAGAATATAGAAGATAAAGGTTTAGTTGTTGTTCTAGATGCTATTAACGACCCAGGAAATCTTGGAACAATTATACGTTTATGTGATTGGTTTGGTGTAAAAGAATTGATATGCTCTAAAGATACAGTAGATTGTTATAATGCAAAAGTTGTACAAGCAAGTATGGGATCTTTAACAAGAATATCAATTCATTATACAGATATTATTAAGTATTTAACAGTATCTGGTTTACCAAAATTTATTGCAGATATGAATGGTGAAAATGTTTATAAAACTTTATTGCCAAAAGAAGGAGTTTTAATTATGGGTAATGAGGCAAATGGAGTTTCTAATGAAGTTAAAGAGTTCGTAAATACTATTGTTTCGATACAAAGATTTGGAGATACTCAAGAAACAGAAAGCTTAAATGTTGCTACAGCAACAGCTATTTTATTAAGTGAGTTTAGGAGAGGTTTAAACTAAGAAACCTAAGTTTTCTTAGTTTTTAAAGTTAATAACTTTTAGCTTAAGTTATTCAAAAGCTAAGTTTAAAAAGATACCCCTAGTTCCCATATAGTTTACTGGAGCAGTCCACTGACTATTAGGGTCATCATCATATTTAATTTCGTTATTCATCGCAAAAACACCTCTAATAGATGGTGAGAATTTGAAGAAATACAAGTAGATATCAATACCAATACCAACTTCGTACATAAAATTATGAGTTTTCATTCTAAACTGACCAGCAGAATTATCGTCTTGATTGGCTTCATTGCTAGAAAAGTTGTAATTGTAAGACACTCCACCTAAAACATAAGGGCGAATATTTTTATACCTATCTGTACTAAATTTAAAGACTAAAGGAACGTGTAAATATGTGGAGCTAACATCTCTTACACTGTCTTGTGCTGTTGTTAAATGATTGAAATATATTTTTTTTGAATTGGTCATTAAACCAGGTTCTAAACGAAGATTAAGATTTTTATGTAATCTTAAATCAACAATTAAACCAACATTAAAACCAGCTGAAGGTTCAGCAGTAACAGAGGCATTAGGAAAACTTGTGTTTTCTTTTAAGCTAAACTTAAAATCATTTTGATTTAACCCTAAATAAAATCCATAGTGAATTTTTCTTTTATCGAAACTTGGTAAATATTCAACTCTTTCTCTCTGAGCAAAAAAAGCAAAAGTGGTTAAAATAAAAAAGCTTAGGATTAAAATTCTTTTTTTCATAATTTATTGATGCGCTGTATATATTGTAGCAACTCCAAAGGTTACAGGTTTGTCTTCTGTATGATTAAACCCATTTTTTTGTAAAATATTGTTGAATGCTTCTCCAAAAGGAAAAGAATTGGCAGATTCAGAAAGATATGAATACGCAACTTTATCTTTTGAAAAAAGTTTTCCAATAATAGGTAAAATAAAATGAGTATAAAACTTATAGCCTTGTTTAAAAGGAAATTTAGTAGGATTAGAAGTTTCCAAAATAACTAAAACGCCTGTTGGTTTTAAAACTCTTGCTATTTCCTTGATTCCTTTATTGAGGTTTGCAAAATTTCTTACACCAAAAGATACAGTAATTGCATCAAAAGTATTGTCTTGAAAAGGCATGTCTTCAGAATCGCCAACAACCATCTCTATTTTATCAGACAAGTTTGCTTTTGATATTTTTTGTTTACCAACTTCAAGCATTCCTTCAGAAATGTCTAGGCCTACAATTCTATCAGGATTTAAATCAGCCATCATTAGTGCTAAATCTCCAGTTCCTGTAGCAATGTCTAGTATTTGCTTTGGATTATTTTTACCAACAATTTTAACTACTTTTTTTCGCCATTTTACGTCAATTCCTAGAGAAATTACACGATTTAATCCGTCATAATTTTCAGAAATGTTGTCAAACATCTGTGCAACCTGTTCCTTTTTACCAAGTTTAGAATCTTTGTATGGATTTATTTTTTCTACTGACATTTTATCCGTTAATAGCAACAACTTCATTAATTTGATTAGGAAGCATTTCTTTGAGTAAGTTTTCAATTCCGTTTTTTAGAGTTGCTGTCGAAGAAGGACAACCACTACAAGCGCCTTGTAAAATAACGCTTACTACTTTGTTTTGCTCATCATAAGAACGAAACGCAATATTACCACCATCACCAGCCACTGCTGGTTTGATATACTCGTCTAAAATA
>P_2C_Liq_1_UnCtyDRAFT_1001159_pt1 | contig 10203 bp, 8 predicted proteins | sample Pon2CUnioCityCA_2_FD_10234 | JGI IMG/M metagenome (IMG submission 10234)
CCGTTTTCCCAATCGGCCGCCATCCACGCCTCTTTGGCCTCTTCGATCTTGTCCTTTGAGGACGACACGAAGTTCCACCAAATATAGCGCTTTTCATTCATCGTCGCGCCGCCCAGCACCATCAGCCGCGCGCCCTGCGGACCTGCTTTGGCGGAAATGGAATCGCCGGGGCGGAACACCATCATCCGACCCGCGAGGAACGTATCACCCGCTACTTCAATGCTGCCCTCGGTCACATAGATCCCGCGATCCTCATGATTATTCGGCAGAGGGAAGGACGCCCCCGCAGCCAATACAACATCGGCATAAAAGGTCTCAGAATGCATCGTGACGGGGCTGATTTCGCCGTAGGCATCCCCAAGGATCAGCCGCGCGGTCACACCTGTGTCCGTAATCACCGGGAGAGCAGCCTCTTTATGGTGCTCAAAATCGGGGGCGATGTCCTCTTTGTCCTCTGGCAGGGCGATCCACGTCTGAATTCCGAACAGCTTGTTGCGGGTGGCACGTGTCTCTTCTGAGGTCCGCTCCGAGTGGGTGACACCCCGGCCAGCCGTCATCCAATTCACTTCCCCGGGATAAATCATCTGATGGGTGCCGATGCTATCGCGATGCTCAAACTCACCTTGATAAAGGTATGTCACAGTCCCGAGACCAATGTGCGGATGCGGGCGCACATCGATCCCGCCATCGGTGATAAATTCCGCCGGACCCATTTGGTCGAAAAAGATGAACGGCCCAACCATCTGGCGCTTGGGCGATGGCAGCGCGCGGCGCACATCAAACCCGCCGATATCCCGCGCACGGGGAACGATCAGTGTTTCCAACGCACCGGCGGCGCTTGGGCATTCGGGACTTTGGGTCGGGTTCCAACTCATCTGGGTCACCTTTCTAACTGCGGGTCCGTAGGGAATTTGTTAACCATATGATGTAAAAACGCCAAAGCGCCACTGCCGCGAAAACGCACCGCACGTGCATTTTCGCACAAAGGTCGCTGCCGCGGCTGCGCGCAATGGGTTGCATCGGATGTGGAATCGTCCTAACTGCCCTCACTTCTCCAAGGGCCCTGCTGGACGACATCCCGGCTTGTGCCATTCACTCAAACCATAGGAGACCCCGATGTCGATCACAGTTGAAGAAAAAAACCGCCTGATCAAAGAATTCGCAACCAAAGAAGGCGACACTGGTTCGCCCGAAGTGCAGATTGCGATCCTGACCTCGCGGATCTCCACGCTCACTGAGCACTTCAAAACACACAAAAAAGACAACCACGGCCGTCGCGGCCTGCTGAAGATGGTTGCTCTGCGCCGTAAGCTTCTTGACTACACACGTGGCAAAGACGAAGCGCGCTACCAAGACATCATCAAGCGTCTCGGCATCCGCCGCTAAGTCGCTTCGATAGCTAAAAGAAACGCTCGCATCTTGGTGCGAGCGTTTTTCGTTGTGGGGTGCCGGTCTAGGCGCGGATAGTCAGTTCAAGTACTGAGCGATCTGATCCTTTAGAGCCATGCGTTGCTTGCGCAGCATATTCATATGCTCGTCCGAGGTCGGCTCCACATTTGTTTCGGCCCGATGCACGGCACGGTTCACTTCGTGATAATCCTCAAACAGTTTCGCAAAATGGGCGTCCGACTGTTTGAGCGTGCTCATGTGGTCCGCGCTTTCGGGGAATTCTTCGGCCAATTCGTGGGGTGTGTTGCTCATGTGTCCTCCGGGGTGTCTGGTGCGCCCGGACCATTCACCGACCGGGCACCGCCTAACCTGACGCGTCTGCCCCAGATTGCCTTGACCCAAATCAACTTGGAGCAATCAGTCACGCGCACCCAAAACCCGCGCGCCAGCAAGACCCTTCCCAAACGGCACCAAACACTGTATGCGCGCACCATCTGAGACGTAACGCAGCAGACCCCGGCGTTGTGCAAAAGGATTGGGGTCGGCGGCAATGGGGCCGCCAAGCCACGGGAGACCCGGGAAGGCCCGGGAGTGCTCCCTCATAGGAAACGATGAATGTTCAACGTTGTTAAGAAAGAAATCGAGTGGGGTCACGACACCCTTACTCTGGAAACAGGTAAAGTTGCGCGCCAAGCAGACGGCTGCGTAATCGCCACCTACGGTGAGACGTCCGTCATGGCCGCCGTCACCTTTGCAAAGGCGCAAAAGCCCGGCCAGGACTTCTTCCCCCTGACCGTGCACTACAATGAAAAATACTACGCTGCGGGTAAAATCCCCGGTGGTTTCTTCAAGCGTGAGGCCCGCCCCACCGAAAAAGAAACACTGACCTCGCGTCTGATCGACCGCCCGATCCGCCCACTGTTCGTGGACGGCTTCAAAAACGAAGTTCTGGTGATCTGCACCGTGCTGTCCCACGATCTTGAAAACGACCCAGACGTCGTTGCAATGATCGCGGCATCCGCTGCTCTGACGATCTCTGGCGCACCATTCATGGGCCCCATCGCTGGCGCACGTGTTGGTTTCGTGGATGGCGAATACGTGCTGAACCCAGCCGTGGACGACATGCAGGACCTGCGCAACAACCCCGAGCAGCGTCTCGATCTGGTTGTCGCCGGCACCAAAGACGCCGTGATGATGGTCGAATCCGAAGCCTATGAGCTGTCGGAAGCCGAAATGCTGGGTGCTGTTAAGTTCGGTCACGAACAAATGCAGCCTGTCATCGACCTGATCGTTGATCTGGCCGAAGACGCCGCAAAAGAGCCCTTCAACTTCCAAGCGCCTGATTTCAGCGACCTCTCGGCCGCCGTAAAAGCCGCTGGCGAAGAGCAAATGCGCGCCGCATACGCGATCACCGACAAGCAAGAGCGCACCGCCGCTGTTGCCGCTGCAAAAGACGCGATCAAAGCCGCACTGACCGAAGAGCAACTGGCTGACGAAAACCTCGGCACCGCACTGAAAAAGCTGGAATCGGCTGTTCTGCGCGGCGACGTTGTCAAAAACGGCAAGCGGATCGACGGGCGTGCCCTTGATACCGTGCGTCCGATCGTCTCTGAGACTGGCATCCTGCCACGGACCCACGGCTCGCGCTGTTCACACGTGGTGAAACGCAAGGTCTGGTTGTTACGACGCTCGGCACCGGCGACGATGAGCAATTCATCGACGCGCTGCACGGCAACTTTAAGTCGAACTTCCTCCTGCACTACAACTTCCCTCCCTACTCGGTCGGTGAAGTTGGGCGTTTCGGCCCTCCCGGTCGTCGTGAAATCGGTCACGGTAAACTCGCATGGCGCGCCCTTCAGGCCGTTCTGCCCGCCGCAACCGACTTCCCGTACACCGTGCGCTTGGTCTCCGAGATCACGGAATCGAACGGCTCCTCCTCGATGGCTTCCGTCTGCGGCGGTTCGCTGTCCATGATGGACGCTGGTGTGCCTCTGAAAGCCGCCGTTGCAGGCGTGGCCATGGGCCTCGTTCTAGAAGACGACGGTGACTACGCGGTCCTGACCGACATCCTCGGCGACGAAGATCACCTCGGCGACATGGACTTCAAAGTGGCTGGTACCGAAGAAGGCATCACATCGCTTCAGATGGACATCAAGGTCGCAGGCATCACGCCCGCAATCATGGAAAAAGCTCTGGAGCAAGCCAAAGCAGGCCGTATCCACATCCTCGGCGAAATGGCCAAGGCACTGACTGGCGCGCAGGAATTCTCTGTGCACGCCCCCCGCATCGAAACGATGCAGGTTCCAACCGACAAGATCCGTGAAGTGATCGGCTCGGGCGGTAAAGTCATCCGCGAAATCGTGGAAGTCTCGGGCGCGAAGGTCGACATCAACGACGACGGCATCATCAAGATCGCCTCGCCGAATGCCGAAGCCATCCAAAAAGCCTACGACATGATCCACTCGATCGTCGCAGAGCCCGAAGAAGGCAAAGTCTACAAAGGTAAAGTCGTCAAAATCGTCGACTTCGGCGCCTTTGTGAACTTCTTTGGCAAGCGTGACGGCCTTGTGCACGTCAGCCAGATCGAAAACCGTCGCCTGAACCATCCTTCGGACGTCCTCAAAGAGGGTCAAGAAGTATGGGTCAAGCTGCTCGGCTTTGACGATCGCGGCAAAGTCCGGCTCGCCATGAAAATGGTGAACCAGGAAACTGGCGCAGAAGAAGTAAAAGAAGAAGCCGCAGAGGGCTAAGCCCAACGCGTTTCTTAATAAAGGCCCCGGTGGAAACGCCGGGGCCTTTTGCGTTTAGTGAGTTGCTAGGGCAGGACGACGGGCCCGGAACCAAAGGGTTGTGCCAGCAACAATGACGACACCAACACCTGCCAGCGTCGCAACCTGCCCGCCGAAATCATTGCGCACCATAATCGCGACCAAAGCCCAAACCACCGCTGCGCCATAGGTCAGGCTGGGTCGTTTCCACAGCACGACAAGCGCGATGCTGAGCGCGACGCACAGGGCGATTAACCCCCAAACAACATCGCTAAGCCCGCCAATGCCCCAGCCCGCTCCGGTAAGGCCCAACGCCACGCTGGACGCAGCTGTCAGCCAACCCGCGTACAAACCCAACGGCCCCGCCAGCATCCAAGCATCCTTACGCGGCGCACGGATCAACGCCCAAAGCGCGCCCACAAGCATCACGTAAATCATAACCGTGGCCCAAACGGGTGAAACCTCTGCCACTGCCAACCACGGCACGCCGGCAATCATACTCAGGATGAAACCGGGGCGCGTCGCGTCCCACGCAGGGTCCTCTCGAAACCGCCAGAGCCCAACGGCGGCCATCACCAACAGCCAAAGGTAAATGATACCCCACAGCGAAAACGCATAGCCCGCAGGCAGCACCGGCGGCGTAAACTGCGGGATCGGATAAAGGGTAGGATTGAACCCATCAAACGGCACAAAAACCGGAGAGATGAAGAACGCGAGTGTCAGGCCAAGTACGGCAATTGCTTTGATAGTCATGCTCTATACATAGGGATTTACCCACAGGATACGAGCCGAAATCCCACGCATTTTGGGCGATTTTGTGCCGGAATACCTTTGCATGAAATCCGTCATAGAACTGTTACGCCAACGTATCATTCTCGTCACACCGTATAGTTAACGATGCATTTGCGTAGCCATTTCGGTGCGCAGTTATTCCAGCAGAAGGACGCTGCCATGTCTCCTCGTGACGAGATCATCCACTCTGATGAATTCGGCAATAAAGCCGAAGCCTTCGAAGCCTTTGACGACATTCCCACTAACCCCAACCTGTCCACGACCATCGGCGATGTGATCAACGCGCGCTACGGCCGCCGTGACGTGTTGCGCGGGGCGTTGGGCGTGTCTGCGACGACCGCCCTTTTCGGGACCTCCGCCCTTGTGGCGCCTACCTCCGCCAACGCCAGCACCGCCGCCGACAGCCGCTATATTTTTGATGAGCTGCAATGGGGCAACGACGAAGCCCACCACATCGCAGAGGGTTATAACGCCGACGTTCTGGTGCGCTGGGGTGACCCGATCACCGCAGATGCCCCTGAATTCGACGTGATGAACCAAACAGCTGCGGCACAGTCCCAGCAGTTTGGCTACAACAACGATTACGTTGGTTTCGCCGAGATTGAGCCCGGCCGCGGCATGTTGTGCGTGAACCATGAATACACCAACGAAGAAGTCATGTTCCCCGGTCTTGGCCGTCAGGACCGCGACGGTTTCAAGGGGATGACCCGTGATCTGGTGGATATCGAAATGGCCGCCCACGGTGGGTCCGTGTTTGAAATCGTAAAATCCGCAGAGGGCGCGTGGTCAGTGAACCGCAATAACCCCGCCAACCGCCGGATCACAGCTAACACCCCGATGACCTTTGATGGCCCCGCGGCAGGCAATCCACGTCTTCGTACCTCTGCCGACCCTGCCGGGATGACCGTCTTGGGGACAATCAACAACTGTGCCGGCGGCATGACGCCATGGGGCACCTACCTGATGGCCGAGGAGAACTTTCACGGCTATTTCTGGTCGGACGTCGTAGACAGCGAAGGCAAGGTCGACATCTCGGCCCAGCCCGAGGCCGAAAGCATGAAACGCTACGGTGTGCCCGGGCGTTGGTACGCTTGGGGCCAGTACCACGACCGTTTCAACATCGACAAAGAACCGAATGAGCCGAACCGCTTTGGCTACATCGTTGAGGTCGACCCGCTGAACCCGGATGCGATGCCCATCAAGCACACGGCCTTGGGGCGGTTCCGCCACGAAGGTGCCGAAGCCATTGTCGCCGCTGATGGCAAATTAGTGATCTATTCTGGCGACGATAATCGGTTCGATTACCAATACAAATGGGTCTCAGCTGAGGCCGTAACATCCGAAAACAGCCACTTTGGGTCCACGCTATTGTCCGAAGGCACATTGTATGTCGCGCGCTTTAACGCCGATGGCGTGGTGGATTGGCTGCCGTTGGTTCATGGCCAAGGGCCGCTTACGGCGGAAAACGGGTTCGACAGCCAAGCGGATATCGCAATTGACACCCGCATGGCGGCAGACGCGTTGGGGGCCACTCCGATGGATCGCCCTGAGGATGCGCAACCCGGTCCAAACGGCACCGCGTACCTGATGCTCACCAACAACTCGCGTCGCAAGCCAGAGCAGGTGGATGCCGCCAACCCGCGTCCACAAAGCAACTTTGGTCACATCATCGAAATTAAGGAAGACGGCGAAAACCACTCGGCCACCAAAGGCACGTGGGACATCGTTGTTCTGTGCGGCGATCCAACAATTGCTGAAGTTGGTGCACGTTGGAACCCTGAGACAAGCGAGAATGGCTGGTTCTCATCGCCCGACAACTGCGCGTTTGATGACAGCGGGCGGCTTTGGATTTCGACCGACCAAGGCTCTGGCTGGGGACGTACCGGAAAATCGGACGGCCTGTATTCCTTGGAAACAGAGGGCGACCTGCGCGGTCACTCCAAGCTGTTTTTCCGCTGCCCCGTGGGCGGAGAGTTGTGCGGCCCCTACTTTGCCGACAACTCCGAGACGCTGTTCCTTGCGGTGCAGCACCCCGGAACCGACGGCACCAAGGATTTGGTAGGCTTTGAGCGCGACTCGACCTTTGAGGACCCAGCCACACGCTGGCCCGATTTTGAGCCGAACATGCCGCCTCGCCCCTCAGTGGTCGTGGTCACCAAAGAAGGCGGCGGCAAGATCGCGGTCTAGGTCCCATCGGATAAATCGAGAGGCCCCGGCAAACGCTGGGGCCTTTTTTCATTGGGTCCTTTGGCGCAATGCCGCAACCCGTTCAAACCGGTCGAATTGCGGGGCCATTGTGCACCACTCACCCTCGGCCAAAACCCAGTGGGTATCTCGATCAGTGGCGTGAATATAATGCGATCCTCGCTCATGGTCATGCCGCTGCTTGCAATAATCAGGTTCAAAAAGACCGCGAGGGCTTCTGTCGTTAAACACATAATCAGGTTCCTTTCAGAGGGCCCAAGTGTTCTTCCGACGATGAGCCCGTGATCAAAAACCTCCCGGAAACAGCTTCCCACGGAACCATTAGAAAATCATTAACCAATGCTGCGGCGCAGCAATTTCAACAAATGCAAGCGTTCAACCAATGATTTTCGCCCATTTCATAGGCGATTTGATGTCGATACGCGCAGCCACAGGCTTTGCGCGATCTGTCACATCCGTCAGCCCGCCGCCCCTTGGTAAATTCAATTAACCAAAGGACACCATACCCCATGCCCGCAAATCTGATCGCCCGTTTGACCGAAATCCTTGGCACAAAACGTGTGTTAACCAGCCCCTCCGCCACGGAACGGTACCGCCAAGGCTTTCGATCCGGTGGGGGCGACGCGCTTGCGGTTTGCCTGCCCCAGACGCTGTTTGAACAATGGCAGGTGATCGAAGCCTGCGTGGATGCCGACACGATTGTCATCATGCAAGCCGCCAACACAGGCTTGACCGAAGGCTCAACCCCAAGCGGCACCTATGACCGGGATGTGGTGATCATCAGCACCCTCGCGCTGGACACCATTCACGTCCTGCCCGGGGCGGAACAGGTCGTGGCCCTGCCGGGTGCCACCCTTTTCACCCTGGAAAACGCGCTAAAGCCGCTGGGCCGTGTTCCGCATTCTGAGATTGGCTCATCCTGTTTGGGCGCCTCTGTGATCGGTGGCATTTGCAACAATTCTGGCGGCGCATTGGTAAAACGCGGCCCCGCCTACACCGAACTGGCGCTATACGCCCAGCGCACTGCGGACGGCACATTGCATCTTGTGAACAACCTCGGCATCGACCTTGGCGATACGCCCGAAGAGATCCTGAACAACGCAGAGGCAGGCAAGTGGCGCGATGTGCAGCGCCCGCAAAAACTGGCCTCAGACCGGGAATACGCCGCGCGCGTCCGCGAGGTCGATGCAGACACCCCCGCCCGCTACAACGCCGACCCGCGACGTTTGCATGAAGCGTCGGGATGCGCGGGAAAGATCGCGGTGTTTGCCGTGCGGCTGGACACATTCCCCACCGCCGATGCCACGCAGGTTTTCTACATCGGCACGAATGAAACCGCGCGCCTGACCAATCTGCGCCGCGCCCTCCTGACAGAGATGAGCGACCTGCCCGTGCTGGCGGAATACATGCACAAAGACATCTACGACATTTCCGAAAGCCACGGGCGCGACACGTTCCGCATGATCGAATGGCTGGGCACAGACCGCCTTCCGCAATTGTTTGCGATGAAGGGGCGCGTGGATGCCATCGGTAATCGCCTGCCGTTTGTGCCCAACAACGTGAGCGATTGGTTGATGCAATTCGCCTTTGCGCTGTTCCCGTCGCACCTGCCCAAGTTTATGCGCGACATGCGTCAGACCTATGAGCACTACCTGATCCTAAAGGTCGAAGGTCCGGGCATTGCCGAGGCTGAGGCGATCTTAGANCGGGTGTTTGCAGANGAAGGCGCCTATCGCAAATGTACCGAAGCAGAGGGCAAAAAAGCACTGCTACACCGGTTTGCCGCNGCAGGTGCCGCNGCCCGCTACGCCGCCGTACACCCCGGCCCGGTTGAGGATATCCTCGCGCTGGATATCGCGCTNCGCCGCAACGATGAGGCTTGGTTTGAGGAACTGCCCGATGAGATCAACCAGCACCTGAGCCACAGGCTCTATTACGGGCATTTCCTGTGCCACGTGTTCCACCAAGACTACATCGTCAAAGCCCACGGCGACCCCAAAGCGATCAAGGCCGCAATGCTGGAATTGCTGTCGGAACGGGGTGCAAAGTACCCTGCGGAGCATAATGTCGGGCACCTGTATGAAGCCGAGCCAGCGTTAAAAGAGCATTATGAAACATTGGACCCCACCAATACGTTCAACCCCGGCATCGGGAAAACGTCCAAGACCAAGCAGCCGATTGCGGCGGAATAACGTTAAGAGAGTGGGCTGAGCCAGCCGATCACAAGCGAGACTGTCACGATGGACACAGCCGTCGTGACCAAAATCGCGGCGGATACACGCGCGGGGGCCACGTTATAATACTGCGCCAGCATGTAGACGTTGCCCGCAACTGGCAGCGCGGAGGCGGAAATCATCACCACGGCGGCAAAGGGCTCGACCGGGAACAACACGAGGGCTGCTAAGGCGACGGACAGCGGATGTAGCACCAGTTTACAAAAGCTAAGCCAGGCCGCGACCTCGATACGTTCCGCAGATTTGCTCGCCAATGATGCCCCGATAGCAAACAGCGCACCGGGCGTGGCAGCCGCACCCAGCAAGGACAGGAATTCGTTCACTGGGGCGTACAGCTCTCGGCCCGAGTAGGACCACATCAACCCCAACACAATCGAAACGATCATGGGGTTTTTCAAAAGCCCGAGGCCCACAGTTTTGAATACGCCAAGCGACATGCGCCCATCGCGCGAACCCGTGATTAGGATCACAATCAGCGATGAGAAAACGATCAAGTCCGTCGCTAAGACCATCAACATTGGGCCTGCTGCGGCTTCTCCCAACAGCAAAACGAGCATTGGGATGCCGAGAAAGCCGACGTTGCCGATGATCGCCACTTGCGCCTCAATCGCGGCNTCNGCGACCGATAGCCCCCGCCAAAACGCAACCGCCGTGGCCAATAAGTAAACGACGCCACACCCCCAAAGGTANGCCCCCACAAACCCGGGATCAAAGATATCCGACAGCGACAGGTTCGCCGCAAAGTTGAACAGCATCGCGGACAGGGCAAAGAAAAACACGAACTTCGTGAGGTATGCCGTCGCCTCAGGCGTGAA
>P_2C_Liq_1_UnCtyDRAFT_1001160_pt1 | contig 10203 bp, 9 predicted proteins | sample Pon2CUnioCityCA_2_FD_10234 | JGI IMG/M metagenome (IMG submission 10234)
AAAAAACCTTCTCTGTATTGATAAATCACTACTTGAGCCTTCTCTACTTCTCGAGCTGGAAAGTAATTTAAGTCTAAAGTTCTAAACCGTGGTTGATCATCTAGAAACTTTGATTCAAATTGAAGAACAACAGCATAATCAACACGCTCTTTGTTTACAATAAACTCTCTTCTTTCAACTTCGGGAGAAGAAAAAACAAGTGCAAAAACCAAATACAAAACACCCAGAAAAGGTCCTGCTCCAAGCAGACAAAAGCCTAACCATTCAGAAAAATACATTCCCCACTTACGGTGAGTAATTTTGTAAGGAATCAATAAAAAGATGATTGGGCTAATCAAAAATATTTTTGTCAAATTCCACCAATTCAATACGGCAAACTCATAGAAGGATAAACCTATAAAAAGACCTGCAAACCAACCAATGACCATGAGCGTATGAAACCACCTCCATTCACCATTTTCTTGATGTCTGCGGTGCTTGACCTTAAAGATTTCTTTATCTCCTTCTTTCTTACGAATATGCCTCGTACCCCTCTGCATTTGGTGCAATATAGCCTAAATTTGATGTTTGATTCTAACAGTTTAAACACAACAAGAATCTCGGTGTTCACATCATCATAGGGATTTTACGCAGCGACCTTTACCCTGAAACATTTTAGCATATAAGCCATGAAAACTCCTGAACAATACAGCAACGAGCTTACGCATGAAACCAGCCCATACTTATTACAGCATGCACACAATCCCGTAAATTGGATTGCATGGAACAACCAGACTATAGCGCGCGCAAAAGCTGCGAATAAACCTATCATCATAAGCATAGGCTACAGTGCCTGCCATTGGTGTCATGTAATGGAAAAGGAAAGTTTTGAAAATGAGGAAGTTGCTACCTATATGAATGCGCATTTCACTTGTATTAAAGTTGACAGAGAAGAAAGACCCGATGTTGATCAAGTGTATATGGATGCGGTTCAACTCATCACACAACAAGGTGGTTGGCCCCTCAATGCTTTTGCCATGCCAGATGGTAGCCCTTTCTATGGAGGAACCTATTTTCCGAAAGACAAATGGATGAATGTGCTTAGGAGTATTGTGAATGCCTTTGAAAACGAGCACCAAGAAATTGTAGAATATGCAAATAAACTAACCGAAGGTGTTAACCAATTGGGAGCTTTTGAACCCAATTTTTCTCCTGCAGATTTTGACAAAGAACAGCTTGACATTGCCATTGAGCGATGGAAAAATAACTTGGACAATACCTATGGGGGAAATAAGAATGCTCCAAAATTCCCCATGCCCAACAATTACCAGTTTATGCTTGATTATGCGAGCATGACTGGCAATCAAGAGTTATTAAACTTTGTTTACCTCACTTTAGATGAAATGGCTCGAGGTGGAATTTACGATCAATTGGGAGGCGGTTTTGCGCGGTACAGCGTAGATGTATATTGGAAAGTGCCACACTTTGAGAAAATGCTTTACGATAATAGCCAGCTCATTAGTTTATACAGCAACGCATACAGGCAGTCAAAAAATCAGCTTTACAAAAATGTAGTAACGGAGACAGTGGCTTTTTGCAAACGTGAACTTAGTCAAGGTAATGGCATTTACCACAGTGCTTTAGATGCCGACAGCGAAGGTGTAGAAGGAAAGTTTTACGTGTGGACTCCAAAGGAGTTAAAGATTGTTTGGGGAGAAAATTACGACTTGCTCGCAGCCTATTATTCAGTGAATGAAAAAGGACTTTGGGAAGATGGAAACTCCATTTTATTGCGCAGTACCTCTGACTATGATTTTGCTCAAAAGCATGGTTTAAGCGAAGAAGAACTGCACAAAATGGTTCAAAAAGGAAAAGAAACAGCCCTTGAAGCACGCGGTATTCGGGTTCGCCCAGGGCTTGATGACAAAACCCTTACCTCGTGGACAGCCATGCACATTTCAGCTTTGTGCGATGCTTACATCGCACTTGGAGATAGAGACTATTTAGAAGAAGCCTTAAAGATTGGTCGTTTTATACAATCTCAGCAAATTCAAGAAGATAGAAGTCTTTGGCATGTGTACTCTCCCAAGAATAAAAAAAGCACGGTTCAAGGTTTTTTAGATGACTATTGTTTTAGCATTCAAGCATTCATTAAGCTGTATCAAACTTCTATGGATGAACAATGGCTTAAACTAGCCACACAGCTTACAGAATATGCCATTGCACATTTTCAGAATAGCGAGAACAGCATGTTTTACTTTACAGATAAGAAGGAACCTACAGTGGTAGCCAACAAAATTGAAACCTTCGACAATGTTATTCCTTCATCCAATTCAACCATGGCAAGAAACCTCTATGATTTGGGAGTAATCTTAAGCAATCAAGAGTGGGTTATGCAAAGTAAAGTGATGCTGAACAATGTTGTGGTAGATGTGAGTAAGCACCCTCAAAGTCACTCCAATTGGGCAATTTTAATGCAACACTTTACACATCCAAGCTATGAGTTGGTTCTTACAGGAAAAGAAGCCGAAAATAACCTGCTCTATTTTGGAAAAGAATATTATCCCAACACTATTGTAGCAGCGGCAACAAATGAGAGCAGCGTGGCGTTATTTGAAGGCAGATTAGTAAATGGTCAGTCGCTGATTTATGTTTGCCGCAACAACGCATGCCGTCTACCAACAAAACATATCAAAGAAGCTTTGGCACAATTAAAATACTCGTAATATTTACGGTCTTTTTGCAATGTGGATATGGGCAACAAATCAATGTAGGTTTAGGCCAACTTTTTGAAAGTGATGATGTGTTTAACTCTAATTTCATCTCTGAGCATCGCATTAAAGAAATAGAGGGATCTTTTACGCTCAAGAAATCGAACCTTCCCCCTACAGAAACGGGGCAACGTGTAACTTATAGCTTTGATGAAGTAGGTAGATTGATCAAGATAAAAACGTGGTACGCAAATGGTTTGCGCGCCAATGAAAATGCTGTAACCTATTTTACCTATGGCCCCCATGGCTTAAAGAGCAAGAAAATTGAGACGCTTAAAACTTCTACTCTCACCTATTATACTTATGATGAAAAAGGAGAACTAAGCTCTGAAACCACTATTAAAAAAACGCCCTACTTTACCGATGAAAAAACCACGTATTACAGCTACTACGTGTATGATGAACAGCATGTAAATGTGATTTCTGAAAATGATGAACATAGGAAGGTGAGTGAAGAAACCCGGAATTTTCAAGACAATGGATTGCCTTTAGAGATCTCTAGAAAATTTGAAATAGGGAATATGCGTTCACACAAGGGCTTTGTTTACAATACCCACAACCAGCTTTCTCATTTGGTTTATACCATTAAAAAAATGGGAGATGTGAAAACCATGCATTACTCATACACTTGGCAAGATGATGGACACCCCAGAGAAGAACGGGTGTTACTAAATAATAAACCTCTTACAAGAAGAGAGTTTCTTTATAAGAACGGACTTTTAGATGCTCAACTCATTAAAGATGAATTGTCGCAGAACATAGAAATCATCGAATACCAATACCGCCTCTTCTAAGTCTTGAGGAAGGATCTAAATCAGTTCCAATACAATCATTGCCAATGCTATGTATCGAAGCGTTTTACCAAGCGCCATGAGAAGTAAGGTTGGCAACCATGGTGTTCTAAAAAACCCTAACATCACACCAAATACATCGCCAACTATAGGCAGCCAGCAGAAAAACGCGAGGTACACTCCGTATTTCTCATACCTCTTTGCCAATGACTTTACCTTTTCTTCTTTAACGCCTAGGTACTTTTCTAACCAAGACCATTTCCCTAAACTCCCCAAAAGGTATCCAGTCATACCGCCAAGGGTATTGCCAATAATTGCTCCTGTGACAATTAAAACCACCGGATATCCCGCATAAAGAAGTGCACTTAATCCAAGTTCAGAAGAAAAAGGGATGATAGTTGCGGCAATAAAAGTGCTCAACACCATACTCCAAAAGGCAGGATCTAGAAACTCCACCGTTAGAGCAATTTTTTAGGCTTTCCGGCAATGAAATCTTTTAGGTAATACGGCTCAAAATAGGCGACATCTTCAAAAGCCTTCGCTTCATATTTCTTTAATGCCAAGGCTCCGATATGGATAGCACTTGGCGAAGCTTCTTCGGCAAAACTAGCGTTTGTTTGTTCTTTAAAGAGGGCTTTGCATTTCTCTGCACCATCACCAATAAACAATACTTTTTGTGCTTTAAGCTCAGCAGAAAAGCTGCTTGCATCTAACACTTCGGCTCTGGTGCTTAAGATGCATTCGCCTTGGTTATAAATGGCATCGTAGACTTCCATTCTTCTCGCATCTATCATTGGTACAACCAATCCATCATGAGCTACAGCATCTGGGTGATGTGCCAGGTTTTCTAGTGAATTGATTGCAATGACAGGAATGGATTGAGCGAATGCAAGACCTTTTATAAAACTTGCACCAATGCGCAGGCCAGTATAAGATCCCGGACCTTTTCCAACTACTAAAGCATTGATTTCATCTACGTTGATTTGGGCTTCTTTCAAGCACGACTCAACCATGCCGTAAATCAATTCAGCATGTTTGTAGCCATCATTCACTTCATTGGCAGCAATAACTTCTGCGCCATTTAGAACAGCAACAGAACAGTTTGTGGTAGAAGTTTCAATGGCTAAGAAAATAACGCTCACTGTTGTTGCTTTAGTCTTTGGAAAAAACAGCCTCCAACGCTACAGATTCAACAGCATCGCCATCAATCAACTCATTGGTCAATACCGTATATGGTCCGGTAATTACTTTGGCTCCTTCGTCTAAACCACTCATGATTTGCATAAAGCGGGTATCCTGAATTCCTGTTTGAACAAAGACTTTTTTGGCTTTGCCATCTTCAAGAACAAACACGCATGTTTTAATGTCTTCCTCATCTACATCGTCAAGATTGACTTTTCCATACTTGTTTTTTGTTACGCTATCAGCACGTACGGTCACAGACTGAATAGGCACCGCAATCACATCGTCAGCTTGTTCTGTAATAACATCTACCGTTGCACTCATTCCTGGTTTAAATGGAGACTCATTTGGCTTAGCTGCATCCAGCAAGTCTTGGTAAGAGTCTTCGTTGATCAACACCTTCACATTAAAAATAGTCACTTGATCTGCACTCATCATTCCAGATTCTGACGAAGAGCTAGCAATCTCTGTTACAACACCTCGAAAAAGGTGATCTACATATGCGTCCACTTCAATATCGGCATCATCTCCAATCTTCACTTTTACAATGTCGCTTTCATTTACTTCTACTTCAACTTCCATGCGGGTTAAGTCGGCAATTCTCAACATTTCGGTTCCTGCCATTTGACTGGTACCTACTACGCGTTCCCCTTTTTCAATATTCAATTTAGACACTGTGCCACTTATAGGCGCAATGATAGATGTACGCGACAGGTTGTCTTTGGCCTCACTCATTGTGGCTTCGGCACTTTTCACATTGTACTGTGCTCCTTTTAAGCTTTCTTCTGCTGCTTGTACATCAGCTTTAGCAACCTCAAAATTGGCGAATGCTTGATCGTATTCTGCTGGGGAAATAACCCCTTCTTCATTCAATTGTTTCTGACGCTTAAAAGTAGCTTCTGCATTGATCAATTGAGCTTTTGACTGTGCCAATCGTGCGCGAGCATTGGCTTCATTTGCTCGTACTGAATTCATACTTGCCTCTGCCCTGCGTAAGGCTGATTCAAAAATATCAGGATTGATTTTAACCAAAAGGTCTCCTTGTTGTACAGAGTCTCCTTCTTTTACATTCAATTCAATTACCTCACCAGAAATCTCTGGACTAATAATGACTTCCAGTTCTGGGCGAACCTTTCCATTTGCAGAAACAGTCTCTACTATTGACCTTTTTTCCACCTCTTCTGATGTTACCTTAACTGCCTCTGACGAACTACCTTTCTTGTAAATGCCAACTGCCACAAGTATGACCACAAGCCCTACCAATGCAAAAATTACTTTCTTATTCATTGTTGTTTTGTTCAAGTGTTCCGAAATCAAATTTATCGCCTCGGTAGTATTCTAATATTTTAAGTTTAAACACATAGTCGTACTTGGCCTGCACCAATTCTGCTTGTGCTCTGAACAAGTTGTTCTTTGATTGATTGTATTCTACAGCATTGATCATCCCAACATCAAAGCGTTCTTGGGCATAGTCAAAAGCAAGCTTTAGCGACTCTACAGATTTTTCATTCGCTCTATAAGATTTAATGGCCGCTACAGCATCTGCGTATGCCTTTTCAATATTCTGACGAACTGTGAGTTTTTCTTGACTCAGACGCGTTTGAGCTATGTCGTAACTTATTCTAGCTTGGTTCACACTAGAACTTACTTGAAAACGATTAAAAATTGGGATTGTGAGTTGAAGACCCCATGATTGGTTAAAGTTTTCTCCCAATTGGTCTCCCCAACGTTTTACTTGCTGCGTGTAAATGATTTCTGGTTGGAGTATAAAATTAAAATCAGGAGCAGTGAACGATGGCAAGGTGTCATTGTTCCCTGTGTATTCTGCTCCAGTAATCTCTTTGTTGTTCCCTGAATAACCAGAACCTAGGCTTGCGCTGAATGATAGTGTTGGACTGTATTGTCCTTTAGCTATACTCACCCCTTTTTCTGCACTTTGAGTGGCATACTCTTGACTAATTATACTTGGGAAATTTTGATTTGCACTTGCTACAATAGCTTCAGTACCTGCTGGCAGTCTTAAATCTAAAGTTTCAAACTCTGGGGTTTCAATAACCATGTTGTAGTCAGATTCTAAAACTAGGGTTTGTCTTAAATCTATATAAGCTAAGTTGAGGCTATTCTCGGTATTTATTAAATTCAACTCTTCTCTCGCTAATTGTGCTTCTACCTCGAGCAAGCTTCCCCTAGGTATTGTCCCTGCTGCAAAGAGTTTCTTTGTGCGGTTCACTTGTTCTTGAATAATTCCAATTTGTTGATTGGCAATCTTCACTTGCTCTTGAAAAAAGAGAATGTTCAGATAATTCTGTGTAACCAATAAGGCAATGTTGTATTTCGTGTTTTCCAAGTCGTACTTACTGGATAGATAACTATACTGATTTCGCTTGAGGTTGTTGAGGTTTTGCATCCCATTGAAAATGGTCCAGTTAGAAGAAATAAACAAGCTGTTACTCTGTACACTATTTACGGCAAACGAGTTGGTGAATGGGTCAATGGTTTGACCGTAATTCATTTGATGGGTTACACCTCCATTTAAGTTTGGTAAAAAATTCCCTTTTGATTGGTACACTTGATTGTCTGCTAATTCAAGGTTAAACTCACTGATTTCAATGGTTAAATTATTCTCAATGGCGTATGAAATACACTTTTCAAGATTCCATACCTCTTGCGAGAACACAAGGCTAGAAAAGGAACAAAAAAGAAGAATGAGGTACTGTGTACGCATGTCATCTGAATTTCTACAAATGTAAGCGATGCATCACGTGTTTTGAGAAAAAGTGAAGTAACGGAAAGTTTGCCTTTCTATTGGCGTATAGATTTGACCAATGGAAGAGACTAAGCTTTGGTGAACCCAAATTTCAGGTTGTCTTTTCTGAACTTTCTGAAGAGCATATAGCCCACTACCATCAAGAATAAATAAGGAAAGACCATGAGATAAACAATTCCAGAATTCAAACCTGCTGCTAAATTATTCTCATTGCTTTCTACTACTGCTCTGCACATACTGCATTGCGCAAAGCTACTTGCAGTAAATAAAACGCTTAAAACAAGAGTGGTTAAAATCTTATGCATAGTAAGGCGCCAAGAATAAATAAACTAACACCCCTGTTAAAGTTACATAAAGCCAAACTGGGTATGTCCAACGTACTACCCTTTTATGTTTTGGCACCATTAACTTATTTCCGTAATGAAGAGACAATAAAATAAATGGCAGTGAAACACCTGCTAGCACAATGTGAGTGATTAGGATGAAGTAAAACACATTAGGATAAAGCCCTTCGTAAGAAGTGTCTCCAGAGAAAAAATGATTGAGCACGTAAGAAAGCAGAAAAAGGACACTGAGTGATGCAGCCGCAACATTTAGGATCTTGTGTACCCCAATATACTTTTGCTTAATAGCAATACCGGATAATACCAACAATAAGAAGCACACACCATTTATCATAGCATTAAGCTTTGGTAAAAAAGAGACCCAAGAAGGTCTAGATTCCATTTGTGGCATTTCATGCAGTAAAATCACCAAAGCATAAACTACAGCACTAAATACCCAAATTCCTCTAACTATGATCTTATTGCTTGCCATTTTTTGTCATTTGTTCATTTCTAAAATAGGCGAATCTCAACGCTTCAATCGCATCATCAATTGCACCTTTATTTAAATATTGAACGCCATCTTCAAATGCTCTCAGACGTCCTTCTTTATCCACTACAACAACAGTGTTTGTATAAAAAGGGTTTTGAATTTCGCCATAAAGATTCATGAGCAAATGATTGCTAGCAAGATCCAGTGCTTGTTCTTGATTCAGCAACGCGAAAATGCGGTTTGACGGAAGTTCTCTAAACTTCTTCTTAAGATCAGCTACCGCTTCTAGGCTATCTTTTTCGGCATCGGTGGTAATAGATAAAAATCTTACGTCTTCTTTATCTTCAAACTTTAATGCCAATTCTTGTATTTGAGTTATCACCCGGTCACTTTCTTGACTGCAATCCGTGCAGAAAAAGTGAATTACTAAAATGTTCTCTCTTAAGTCTCCAAAAGAAGAACTATCACCTGTGCTTGTTTGAAATTTAATTGAAGGATCTAACTCGTATCTTATAGAGTCATTTGCACCTTCTCCAATTCCAGATTCTCCGATACCCTCCGGTCCATAAAATGACAAACGGGCGATGTCATGCTCGCCCGCTGTTAATATCACATAAAATAGTGAAGGAATAATGAGTATCGCAAAAACCGAAACCAATTGAATTAGTTTGGTCTTTTTCATGTGTTACATGTTTGCTTCAACTATTAACATATAAAGAAGGTATAGGATAAATAAAGCATAAGGCGCTAATACAATCCATTTAAACCCCTTTCTTTCTTCTCCAAGGTGCATAAAGACCATTACAATGTAGCCTGCCTTAATTAAAGTAAGAACTACATAAAACAGTTTAATAGTTGCCCATGTAGCGCTCTCCGCACCAACGGCTGTTTTACTTAAGAATACACCAACCAGTACCTCAATTGCTGTTAATACCGATAAGATAATGGTTACTTGAAAGATTTTCTTGCGAATTTTCTTTCCAGCATCCTCGCCATGATGGGCATCTAGTGAATATTCAATGATATCGTCTCTTTCCATGTTTCGTGTAATTTCTTATGATTAGATAAGGTAGAAGAAGGTAAATACAAATACCCATACTAAATCTACAAAGTGCCAATACAGTCCAGCTTTTTCAACCATCTCGTAATGGCCTCTTTTGTGATAAACTCCTTTAATAACTCCAATCAGAACGATGAAATTAATCACAACCCCACTAAATACGTGAAAACCGTGAAACCCAGTAATACCAAAAAAGTATTGAGCATATAAGCGATGACCATATTCATTGCGGTGCATATTTGCTCCGTGAATAAACTCACCAGTTGCTTTGATTTTTTCAGCTTCTGCTCCTTCAATGGTAAGAACATCAACGCCATCGTAGTACGACAACGACCCATCTTCCATCAAAGTTGCTGTACGCCCGCTAGGCATTACATAAGATCCAAGTTCTGAACCATGAATAAAGGTGCTCCACTCCCAAGCTTGTGAACCTAAGAAGATGAAACCACCTATTACTGTAAAGGCTAACCATTTAACCACACCCTTTTTATCCATCCTATGACCTGCTTCAACGGCTAGTACCATTGTTACAGAACTTACAATCAAAATAAAGGTCATTAAAGCTACATACAACAAAGGTAAATGTGCGTGAGTGAAAGGGAAGTGAAAGAACACTTGCTCACTGACTGGCCATGCCTCTGCATGCAAATGACGCATGTACGCCATTGAACCTAGCAGTCCACTGAATGTCAATGCATCTGACACTAAGAAGAGCCACATCATCATTTTACCATAAGAAATACTAAATGGAGATCTACCTCCACCCCATAACACCTTGGGTTCTATTGCCTTACTTGCTTCTCCAGCCATATCGGGTTTACGATTAAATAATTGCTT
>P_2C_Liq_1_UnCtyDRAFT_1001164_pt1 | contig 10181 bp, 6 predicted proteins | sample Pon2CUnioCityCA_2_FD_10234 | JGI IMG/M metagenome (IMG submission 10234)
GGCAAATCACAGTAAGGTGATAAACAAATACGCCAGGATCTGCCTTTTTGCCCTGAAAGGTTCCGTCCCAGCCTTGGTTGATCTCATTGGTTTTAAAAACCATTTGTCCCCAGCGGTTGTAGACCTCCAATTCAATTTCTGCCAAATTATTTCCTCTTACTCTGAATAAATCATTGTTGCCATCACCATTTGGGGTAAAGGCTGAGGGAATGAAAATATCAGGTTCTGCGCAATTTATTTCAAACACTTTCACGCGCTTAAAGGCTACCACTTCACATCCTGTATTCAAGTCTGTAATGGTGACTTGATAAACCGTAGTTTGATTTGGATTGGTGTTGGGGGTAGGTGAATTAGGATTGTCAAGTAATTCGGCTGGTGACCATTGATAGATCAGGTTAGAGCCATTTCGGTTGGTGCTTAGTTGGATGAGTTCTCCTTTAAAGATAGAATCATTCGTAGCAGAAATTAGTGCATCTTCAAATGCCGGTTGTTGCACTTCAACGGTAGCAGTGTCAATATCTTCACATCCGATACTGCTGTTTGAGGTAAGTATGAAATCAAGATCATTTCGAGGAGCCACTTGTACCGTACTTGTGTTTTGTCCGCTAAGAATGCTATCTGCAGGTTCCCAATCAAAACTCACCGGATTGATAAACGAAACAGCTAAGGCCTGCAAATTAAGGGTATCGCCTCGGCAAATGCTTTCAAGGTCTGTAAGGTCAACTTCTAAGTCTTCCACTCGCACAAGTACATCAGTTTGGTCTGAACAGATTTGTTTTTCTGCTAAGACAAAGTAGTTGGTTGATGATGTGGGAGAAATATTAAGGTTACTGTCTTGAGGAGCGTTTAAGGGGATACTGAAATTAGGTGTGGTAGACCAAGTAAAGCGGTTGGCAGATCCATTTGAATTGGCTATTAAATTAATGGACTCACCTAAACAGATTATGGTATCCGTTATGTTTTGTAAGGTCACCTCCGGCAGTACTACTAAACTGTCTACTATTGTGTCAGATCGGTTACAACGGCTATTTTCTCCAATCAGCCTTATTTGGTAGATTCCAGGGTTGGTGTAAGTAGTGCTTGGATTGGGATTTGAAGTAGTTGAAGAACCATTTCCGAAATTAATTTCAAAGTTAGTTGTTCCTAAAAGTGTAGTTGGAATTTGGGTGTTGAAAGGGGCACAACCGCTATCTGAACTGAGACTTAGGTCAATTTCAAATTGGTTGTATTCTTGAAAAACTTGTTCTTCTAATTCGCAAAATTGATCAGTAACTTTTAGGTAAAATGTATCAGAAACATTATTCGAGATAGAAACAATACTATCGTTTGTAGATGCATTTAAAGTATCAGAATAAAGTTTGTTGCTGCTCCAAATGAATTCGTCAGCGGTGCCAAAGGTATTTCCAATCAGATCAACAGTGTCTAAACCGCAATAAATACTGTCAGTAAGGCTACTAATTTGTAATTGGTTGGCTTGCACATTAAGGTTAATAATAGCAGAATCAGAGAGCTGACATTGAGTATTGGTGCCTTTTAACTTTATTTGATAATCCCCGGGTGTATTGTAAATCGTATTCAAAATTTGGTCGGTAGAGTTGGTTCTGCCATCGCCTAAATTCCAAATAAAACTGTTTATGTTTTGCAGGTTTGCATTAAGCCTTACGTTGCTTTGCTCGCAAATCGTATCCTCACTTAAGGTCAGGTTAACGTCTATGGGGCTATAGCTTACATTAACCGTATCAAATCGAATACAGTCGTTTTGAGCAGAATCAGTAACCTGCAAATAATAGGTTATCCCTCCAATTTGAGGTTCTATTTTAATTGAAGAATCTCCTAGTTGGTTTAAAGTATCAGAAAATAGGGGATTGGTCGACCAATAAAATTCAGTTCCCGTGCCATTGGTAACTGCTGTAAGGTCAATCGAGTCTTGTGTGCAAGTAATTGTATCAGGAATAGGCAACAGACTTATTGGATTTGGAAAAACAGTAATGATCAATTCTGAACTGTCTACTGCATCGCAAATGGTATCTCGAGCAAATTGTTTAACGATGTAAGTGCCAGGCGTGTTAAAGAGAATGGTGGTATCTTCATCAAAGGTAAACCGCTGACCAAAAAGCTCATAAATTACTTGAGAAGCCCTTTCGCTTGAATCAGTGATTGTTGCCAAATAGGGTTCGCATCCACTGGTTCTATTTACCGAAAAATTTGACTTAGGTAAAATGTTTAAGTCATATTTGAGGAGAGCATTATTACAAGTATTTGTCCCGGAAGTTATAAGTTTTTTAGGCGCAAAACTATTAGGTGTAGTTGGCCAACCGCTAGCTGTATCTCCTGTTAGGCATGATGCACAGGCAGATTGATAAATAACTCCTTCCTTATCAAACCGGCTCGTCCCTCCATCTACATGGTCATCAGCATTAGGATCACCAAAAAAAGAGGCGAAAAGAACAGAATCCAAGTCGCGGTTTACAGCGTAAATGTAGAAAGCATCACCATCTCCTGTAGTAGTTTGATTACCACTATTATTTGCTATCCGCATGCTGGTTGGCAAAACTTTAGGTCCTTCTGCGTTCCCTTGCAATGAACCTCCCCAGCCTGAAACATATAGATTTAGGCAACGATCAACTAAAAAGGCAGTGGGAGAGATGTTGATTTCCCCATTACCTTGGGTATCTCCAAAAGTGTGAGAAAACTGAAGGTTGTCTAAATTACTGTCAAGTTTTACAATGAACTGTCCTGAATTGTCTGAAATCTGAGAGTTTAAGGTGGGAAAGCTGCCTGCTCCACCAACCAAGTTTGCATTGGTTACCCCCAAGGCATAAATTCCTCCAAAGCGATCAGTTTCTACAAAATAGATCTGATCAAAATTTCTTGTCCCCACAAAAGTTGCTTGTTCCACAGTAGATCCATCACTCGAAATAGTAGCAAGAAAACCATCCGATCTGCCTCCTTGCCTTAAAGTTTGGTAAGCGGGCACTCTCACAGGAAAATTGCTTGTACTATTCGTGCCTCCACCAATTAATACTTTATTTCCGTTTAATAGCTTTAATGAAAAAACAGCATCAGAACCGGAGCCTCCATGATATCGAGCCCAATTTAGGCTACTTAAGTCACTGCTAAATTTTGCGACTATGCCTTCTAAACCACCTTGATTTTGGTTTAACATTCCATTAATAATTGTAGATCTTGTACAAGAACCAATGTAAATCTCATTGTTTTGGTCTACGATAACTTCTCCTCTGATATGGTCTCCATAGTTATATACAAGTTCATCATTATAAGTTAAATTACTGGATGTAGAAGGACTATAATTAATTCCATCAACAGAATTTCCGCCAAAAAATGTAGATCCAATAATATTACTTCCTTGTGCGTTCAGTTTGGTTATAACCAAGTCAGACCCACCTGCAATAGTCCAGCCATAACCGCTAAAAGCTAATTGTTGGTTCGAAATATCTTTACTATTGTCATAAGCATTAACAGAAGTTGGATAATCTCGTGAACTAGATGAACCTAATACCACTAGATTTAAATTATGATCAACCACCATACTACTAATAATGTCCGACCTATTACCTCCCAAATAAGTAGCATAGATCAATTGGCTTCCATCAGGACTGAATTTGGAGATTGCCATGTCTACATTTCCTCCTTGATAACTACTTTGAAAAGCACCTAATGTTATATTGTATCCTGTTGTTAGAACTGTCCCACCCATGTAACCAAATCCTAAGGTATCATAGGTGGCAGTTGCACCGAAGTTCCCGCTTCTTGAACCAGAGTAGGTAGAAAAGATAATTGGGTCAATGATCAGTTCAAGGTCTTTTCGATAGCTATTAGGAAAGGTAAATCCAATTTCCCCTTTTTCATTCATCTCATAAACACATCTAACTTCAACCTCTTTTCCATCGATTACTTGGTAGGCATAAGGCTTTTGTTCAAGCAGTTTGCCAAGGCTGTGAGTTACTTCCAACTGTTCTTCTGATATGGTAACATCATCTGCACCTGCATATTTCACCTTGATCTGACTTGGGTCTGCGCCTATGGCAATACGGTAATCATACTTCAAGGAGTTCTGATAGGCGTATACTTCAAGGTCTATACCTTGATACAATCCTTTGTATTCAATTTTTTCATAAGAGCGAACCATGGATTGCCATTTGCTTTTATCGTTGCCCAAAAAGTAGTTATAGTAAAAGGGTGATTTTTCATGAACCTCGAACGTTGGATTCTCATTTGCTCCTATGAATTGCGCCTCAAAAACATGTCCTTTCACGAGGGTATCATCCTCACTTGGAACATTAGCGTGGTAATTTGGGCGGTAAATGAATTGGTAGTGAAAAGCGTTTGATTGGAAGTAAATTTCCGCACCATCAATTTCTGCTTTATAGTTAACCTTGGCATCCCACTGACCCTTATTTTCTGTAAAAATATACTGATGACTTTTAGCAAAAGAATCCCCTTCATGGGCAACAGAGCTGATCCATAAGCTAAAAAAGCAAAAAAGTAAGAGAAAATGCTGCTTCAAAATACTCCAGTTAAGCGTTTAGTAAAGATACAGAAAGCCTTACTTATGATAAAAGTGCAGCGTCTTTTTAGCTGAGAGTGATCTCTACTGTACCTTTACGTTTTAAATTTTATAATGATCTTAGTAGCAGACAGCGGTTCAAGCAAAACAGATTGGCGATTAATTCAGCAAAATGGAAAAATCAAACCTTTTGAGAGCAAAGGGTTAAATCCCTATTTCAATACCGAATCCAATATTATAGCGGTATTAGATAATACGTTTGAAGGAATTGAGCATTCTAAGGTTGAAGTCATTTATTTCTATGGTTCTGGCTGCAGTTCTCTTGAATCAAAAGAAATTGTAAAGCAGGCGCTGAAAAAGGTCTTTACAGCTGCAAATATTCATGTATTTCATGACCTTTTGGGATCAGCTAGAGCAGCATGCGGTAAAAATGCAGGCCTAGCCGCCATTTTAGGAACAGGTAGCAACTGTTGTGTTTATAATGGAAATGAAATTATTGAGTCTCGGCCATCAGGCGGCTATATTTTAAGTGATGAAGGGGGAGGGGTGAACCTTGGAAAGCGTTTGCTCAAAGCATACATAGAAAAGGACTTACCATTAGATCTAAATACAGCCTTTGAAAAGCGCTATGGATATTCTTCGGAAGATATTCTAGAGCATATCTATAAAAAACCTCACCCTAACCGTTTTATGGCGCAATTTAGCCGCTTTATTTACCATCACAGAGAAAACCATTTTATAGCGCAGCTTATTGAAAAAGAGTTTATTGCTTTTTTTGAGCACCAAGTTTTACGTTATGATGAAGCACTTGAGCTTCCTTTGAATTTAGTAGGATCTATTGCTTTTTATTACCATGAATTTATTCGTGCTATAGCTGCTGAAAAAGGGGTAAGGGTTGGAACTATTTTAGAAAAACCAATCTCAGGCTTAAGCTTGTTTCACCAAGCTAACGACCAAGTATAAAAATAGCTGGTCTTTTCTTTAGTTTAGGCTTTTGCTTTTTCCACTCAGCAATTGTTTTTGTTCTAACATCTTCTGAAGGTAAACTAAGGTCCATGGCAATGCAAAGCAAACTGTTAGGGTTGAGCATACGGACTAGTTCCTCAAATAGCGCTTCATTGCGGTAAGGTGTTTCCATGAATAAATGGCTTTCTCCGCTTTTAGCAACTTTACTTTCTATGGTTAAAAGTTGCTCTTTTCTTTTGGAACTATCTTTATCTAAGTAGCCATGAAAACTAAAAGACTGGCCGTTCATGCCTGATGCAATCAAAGCAAGCAAAATGGATGAAGGACCAATCAAGGGTTCTACGCGGATGTTATTTTTGTGCGCCCATTTAGCAAGGCTAGCACCTGGATCAGCTATACCGGGACAACCAGCGTCGCTAATTACTCCAACAGAATGGCCCGCTTTTAGCCAGCCTTGAATTCTGCTGTACGAATCAATTTCACTGTGTTTATTAATTTCTTCAAACTCACTTTGGTCAATTAGTGGTTTGAGTCCACATTTAACAAGAAACCGTCTACTATCTTTTACATGCTCAACTGCAAAGTGCCTTAGATTTTCGATGGTCTTGAGATTATAGCCAGGCAGGCTTTTCTCTANTGATCCTTCAGTACCAAGTAGATTGGGAATAAGGTAAAGCTTAGCGCTCACTTTTAAGTTCTTTGATCAAAACGTCGCAAGCATGGTCAAGCAGTTGATAAACATTCTCAAACCCTTCTTCACCTCCAAAGTAGGGGTCTGGAACAGACATGTTATTACCTGGTTGACTGAGGTTTAATATCATTTCAACTTTGGCTTTTTTCTGCTCATCCTCAACTAAGGCTACTGCATTGTTGTAATTAGAGGTGTCCATCACTAAAATACGATCAAATTCCTCAAAATCTTCTGCTACTAGCTGCCTGCCTTTGTATTGGCTGATATCTATGCCGTATTCTTTACTTTTTGCGATAGCTCGGTGGTCAGGTGCTTGACCAATGTGGTAATCTGAGGTACCTGCAGAATCCACTTCTACATCTAAGCCACTCTCTTCAACTTTATGTTCCAAAATACCTTGAGCCATTGGCGATCTGCAAATGTTACCCAAGCAAACCATTAAAACTTTNTTTCCCATGTATTTAAAGAAATAAAAAACCCCGCTAATTGGCGGGGTTAGGTATTATTGAATGCTAATTTTCTTTTCGAGATCTGTTATGTATCCTCTAAACCGCTTATCAGTGTCTATGAGGTTATTAACTGTTTTGCAAGCATGTAGAACTGTTGCATGATCTTTTCCACCGCAGTGCATGCCAATGTTAGCCAAACTGGATTTGGTCATTTTCTTGGCAAAAAACATAGCTATTTGTCGTGCTTGCACTACTTCTCTTTTTCTGGTTTTTGACTTCAATAACTCGATTGGTAGGTCGAAGTAATCACAAACCACTTTCTGTATGTAATCTATAGAGACTTCTCGGGCAGTATTTTTGACAAACTTGTCAATCATTTGCTTGGCTAGTTCTAAGGTAACAGCCTTTTTATTCAATGAGGATTGTGCTAACAGTGAGATCAAAGCTCCCTCTAACTCTCTAATGTTAGTGGTAATGCTGTAAGCTAAGTATTCAACCACCTCTTTAGGTAGTTCTAGACCTTCATTGTACATTTTCGTTTCTAGAATAGCAATTCGCGTTTCTAGACCAGGGTTTTGTAAATCAGCCGATAAGCCCCATTTAAAACGAGAGAGAAGTCGCTGTTCCATTCCTTGCAATTCAACAGGTGCCTTATCTGAAGTTAAGATCAATTGTTTTCCTGTTTGGTGCAGGTGATTGAAAATGTGGAAAAAGACATCTTGGGTCTTTTCCTTTCCACTAAAGAACTGAACATCATCAATGATGAGTACATCAATCATTTGGTAGAAATGGATGAAGTCATTTTGGTTGTTGTTTCGAACTGCGTCAATAAACTGCTGGGTAAACTTCTCAGAAGAAACGTACAGTACTGTTTTATTAGGATGGTTGTCTTTGATTTCTATACCAATAGAGTGAATCAGGTGTGTTTTACCCAATCCAACGCCTCCATATATAAGAAGTGGATTAAAAGCCGTTCCTCCGGGATTCTTCGCTACAGCATAACCAGCAGAGCGAGCCAATCGGTTGCAGTCTCCTTCTATAAAATTGTCAAAAGAATAATTGGGGTTCAGTTGAGAATCAATGTTGACCTTCTTTAAGCCCGGAATAATAAAAGGGTTCTTAATTCCTTTTTCTCCGTTTACATCTATGGGAACTGAAACCGGTTCATTTTTAAGTGCCTGGCGGTTGGTTGTTGGAATCTTAACAGTGTATGGCTTTGGGTTATGTACACTATTTTCCATAATAATGCTGTACTCCAATTTACCTTCTGTTCCTAATTCTTTCTTGATGGTTTTACGCAACAAAGAAATGTAATGCTCTTCTAACCATTCATAGAAAAATTGACTTGGTACTTGAATGGTTAAAATGTTGTTGGATAACTTAAGAGGGGTAATCGGCTCGAACCAGGTTTTAAAACTTTGTAAACTCACATTGTCTTTAATAACAGACAAACAATTCTCCCAAACTTGGTTAAAGTCTTTACTCATTTTCTACATTTAAAATCGATTAATAATCTCGTGCTAAACTTACATAAATAATGCTCTAAATACAAACAAAAATCAACAAATCTTGGATTTTTTTTAATCTCATACCTTTGGAAGGCGTCTTGCTTAAATTGTTGATTATCAGTAAAAAGTAAAGAGCATGCGTGCTTGTTGAACACCTGACAAATATTTGAAGAAAAAAGTGAAATAAAAAACCAAATCACCCTTGATTATAAACTTTATTTTACATAACTACGCTTTCAAATTACAGGATCATGATTAAAAGTAGCGAGTATTTAAGAGTAAGGTATTCGGAAACAGACCAAATGGGTTTTGTCTATTATGGAAATTATGCTCAGTACCTTGAAATTGGCAGAGTAGTGCTAATGAAAAAGATTGGAATCTCTTATCGAGAAATGGAAGAGGAGGGGATTGCTATGCCAGTTCGAGATCTAAATATTACTTATCGAAAGGCTGCTACTTATGACGATGAAATACGGGTTGATTGCGAAGTGAGAGAAATGCCTGAATCGAAAATGCTATTTCATTATAAAGTATACCGAGAAGAAACAATACTGATCGAGGCAAGTACTACCTTACTTTTTATGGATATAGCCACTAAGAAACTGTGTAAACCTCCTCAGTTTTTGTTAGCCAAAATGAAGCCATTTTTCAGTTGAGAAAACCTTTTCTTTCCTTCAAGAAAATAGGCTTGTACGATACTTTTTTGGTACATACCCCTTAAGTTCTCTCCTTTGACCTCTGATCGGTGTTTTTCCATGCCGTAAAACGAAAAATGAGCTTTAAGGATTGAGATAGCATGAATAAAACCACTTTCAAGCCAAAGCTTTATAAAAGCTGGAAAATCTAATATTAGGCGTAAAAAGACTTTAAGATTTCGGTAACCGCTGTGGTCATTTTTATGTAAAGTGAGTAAGCTGTTTCTGAAGTTTAAAAAAGTCTTACGAGGATTGGTATTTTGCATGGTTCCGCCACCCAAGTGAAACACTTCACTTTCAGCAATATAAAATACTCGATGACCTAAGTTTTTTGCTCTCCAACAAAGGTCAATCTCTTCCATGTGTGCAAAATAGCGCTCATCAAAACCTTCTAATGCTTTAAAAACAGCGGAACGTATAAACATACATGCTCCTGTTGCCCAAAATACTTCTTTACTTGTATCGTATTGTCCTACGTCTTTTTCAATTTTTTGAAAGATTCTCCCTTGGCAAAAAGGGTAGCCTAATTGATCTATAAATCCTCCTGCAGCTCCGGCGTACTCAAAGTACTCTTTCTCTAGGTAAGACTTTATCTTTGGTTGGGCGATACTAATGCTCGGATCATGTTCCATACAGCTAACGATAGGCTCGATCCAGTTTTCACTAACTTCAACATCAGAATTGAGCAAAACAAAAATGTCTTCCTTTAAGCTTTCTAATGCTTGGTTATATCCTTTTGCAAAACCACCGTTTTCAGGATTTTGAATTATACTAACAGAAGGGAAGTTCTTTTTGACAAAAGAAATTGAATCATCAGTAGAGCAATTGTCGGCAAGGTATACGGTTGCAGACTTCGAGTATTTTACCACTGAGGGGAGGAATGTAGATAAATGCTCTTTTCCATTCCAATTTAAAATAACTACTGCTACTGAGAGTGACATCCTTTTGAATTAGCAGACAAAAGTAAACAAAGCGAATACTTAGCGTGGATTTTCCCAAAGATCCCTAGCCCTGCGATTAATCATGGTATTTTCAGGGGTTTCTTGGGTTGGCCGAATNCCCGCATTTGATTTGCTCATCAATTGNANTTCCCAATTTGGGTTTTGAATTTCGCCGGGAACGTTTGAGTGTAAAACCTCATAGCCTAAAACTTCCATGCTTGGGCTAAAGAAGATGAATTTCCGATTTGATATACCATTAATCTTATTGTAGTGCCAAACAGAGTAAGGAAAGGTATTAGGTTCATAAGGCACATTCTGCATGGAATTTGGTTCTCCATATTGCAGGTAAATCCTGCCACGTTCCGTTCTGTAGCCCGGTGTTTTTCCATAAGCAAACAATTGA
>P_2C_Liq_1_UnCtyDRAFT_1001166_pt1 | contig 10166 bp, 8 predicted proteins | sample Pon2CUnioCityCA_2_FD_10234 | JGI IMG/M metagenome (IMG submission 10234)
CAAAATCGAGTATACCGTATGAGATAATGATAATGATATCGCCAACGGCCACTCTTCTGGCTGCTGGGCCATTGAGGCAAACTTCTCCGCTTCCGCGCTTTCCTTTAATGGTGTAGGTTTCTAAGCGTTCTCCATTGTTGATATTCACAATTTGAACTTTTTCACCTTCAATCATGTTGGCGGCATCCAAAAGATCTTCATCTATGGTTATGCTACCAATGTAGTTGAGGTCTGCTTGCGTAACAGAAACCCTGTGAATTTTTGATTTTACTACCTCTATTTGCATGAGTATATGAGCATCAATTGCGCCTGCAAAAGTAAATTAATCCAATGGATGGTTATCAATTAATCGTACTCCCTCTATTTCTGCCGCAATGAAAATTCTTGTTGGTACAGTATTGCTAAACGCATCAATAGGCTGAAGGTTTTTGGAGTTGGCAATAGAAACGTATTCTAAAGTAAATTCTTTTCGCTGCTCAAAGGCATTGCGCAAGTTTGTTTCTATGTGAGAAGGACTCGCGCCATTGGCTCTCATCTGCACAGCTTCTTGCTCTATTTCATAAATGAAGGCAGCTTGCTTTCTGCCAGTTTTGCTCAAACGCACATTTCTTGAGCTCATTGCCAAACCAGATTCTTCTCTCATAATGGCAACAGGAACAATTTGAATAGGAAGCTTTTCTTGCTCTACCAAGCTTTGTATAATGCACAGTTGCTGGTAGTCTTTCTCACCAAAGTAGGCTCTGTCTGGAAATGCAGAGTCAAAAAGTTTGGAAACAATGGTGGCTACACCGTCAAAATGCCCTGGGCGAAAAGCGCCCTCCATCACATTCTCAACTTCACCAAAAGAATAGCTTTTAGAAGCTGCTTGACTTCCGTACATCTCTTTCGTGTCTGGCATGAACAGAACATCACACTTTTTACCTTGCAATAATGCTTTATCAGCGGCTAAGGTAGAAGGGTACTTGCTAAAATCTTCGGGGTTGTTGAATTGCGTGGGGTTCACGAAAATGCTGCATACTACAAGGTCGTTCTCTTTTTTAGCGGCATCAATCAAAGAGAGATGGCCATCATGTAAGGCCCCCATGGTAGGAACAAAACCAATGGACAAACCCTTATTTCTTTGCTTGTTGATGTATTCACGTAGTGCCTCTTTACCTTGAAAAACTTGCATTCTTGATCAATTAACTGAGGTTAAGCTCCTTCAATAAGGAGGCAAAGCTATTGTTCTCTTGATTCTAGAGCTTATTTTAATTAATTTTGTAGGGTTTTTAGGAAAAGAAGGGTAGATATATGAGTAAGCCGAAAATACTGTTTGTTTCACAAGAGATTATCCCGTATACACCAGAGAATGAAATGTCCACGATTGGGCGTATCCTCCCACAAGGAACTCAGGAAAGTGGTAAAGAGATTAGAACATTCATGCCGAGATTCGGAAGGATCAACGAGAGACGTCATCAATTGCATGAGGTCATTCGTTTATCAGGGATGAATTTAGTGGTGAATGATGTAGATCATCCTTTAATTATAAAGGTAGCGTCTATCCAGCCGGCAAGAATGCAGGTGTATTTCATAGATAACGAAGAGTATTTCTATAGAAAAGCCTTTTTGGAAGATGATGACGATGTTGCCTTTGAAGACAATGATGAACGCGCCATCTTCTTTGCAAAAGGAGTACTTGAAACGGTGAAGAAATTGGGATGGAGTCCCGATATCATTCACTGTCATGGCTGGATGGCTGGCTTAGTGCCAACCTACTTAAAGACCTTGTACAAAAACGATCCTTTATACGCAGGTTCTAAAGTGATATACAGCACTTACGATATTGAGCCTAATGGCCCTGTTCATGCAGATTTTCACAAGAAATTAGCCTTTGACGGGATTGATGAAGAAAGAACAAAATTGGTTGAAGATCCAACCTATTCAAACATTCATAAACTGGCCATTCAAGATGCCGATGCATTGATAGTAGGCCATGAAGGTTTTGACCCTAACCTTGTTGAGTTCATGGAAGAAACGGGAAAACCTATGTTGAACGATGTTTCTGAAGAAGAAGTAATCACGAAGGTTAACGAATTTTATGACCAAATTCTCGAAGAAAATTCTGTTCTTGCAGGTTAAATGAGACGATTGAATTCCAAGATATTTTTAAAAGGGGTAGCATTTATGTACCCCTTTGTTTTTGCACTACTATGGAGCTGCGAAAACGGTGAGGCGATAGGTGTTGAGGTGCAGCCGGATAGCAATCAGCGCTTAGAAATTATCGATACTATTTCTATTGTCGCTAAAAATGTAATTCCAGAACACATTCAAACCAATAACCGAATCAATGAACTTTTAGGTGTAGTAAATGATGCTAGTTTTGGAGAATCTAGAGCTCACCTTACGAGTAATTTTATGCTTTCCATAGCTGGCGCAGATTTTGGTGATGGAGTACAGCTCGACTCTGCGGTTCTTATGTTGGTGGTAAGCGATGAATATCAAAATGAAACCGCGTCACTGATTGAGCAAACCTTGCAGGTATATGAATTGAATGAAGATTTAAGCGGAGATTCTGCGTATTACAGCGATTCTGAACCTTCTTACAATTCAACACCTATAGGAAATTACACGGGAGAAATCGATGCGTCAGAAATCATCGTGGATGATGTTTTGGAGGCAAGTGTTTTAAACATTCGATTGGACGATACATGGGCAAGTGATTTTCTAAATGCCGTAGATGGTCGATTTACCGATACCGAAACATTGAAATCGATTTTCAAAGGGGTTCATGTTCGTTGCGAAACTCCGGCTCCAGATGCAGGCAATGGGGAGATTTACAGCATTAATCTAAGAAATGGATTTTCAGGAATTCGTTTTTATTATAGCAATGATACCGATGACTCTTTGTTTTATGATTTAGAGGTTTCAGAATCTGAAATCAGATACTCTAATTTTGAGCACGATAGGGCGGGAACACCCTTAGAAGCTGCTGTTGATAATCTAAACTCTGCAGAAAATGAAATGTACATTCAAGCTATGGCAGGCGCTGCTGTTGAATTGCAATTCCCCCACCTTCAGGCTCTTGCAGATCAAGGTGTTCTATTGATCAATAAGGCAGAAATAGTTTTAACCTTAACAGAAGAACGCGATTGGCCAGAAGTGGCCTTAATGAATATGGCAGCATACAATGATGAGAGAACCTTGGTATCCGTCCAAGATTTCTTTGATTCATCTGTTTGGGATGAAACACGCGATTTATCTTCCAAACAATACAGAATGCCATTTACTTTACAACTCCAAAACATACTCGCTGATTATACCTCCGGTGAAGACTCCAATTTCGGGCTTCTTTTGATTCCTGATGGCAATTCAATCTATCCAGAACGTGTAATATTGCAAGGAACAAAATCAAACCTCAATCAATGCCAATTGATTGTTACTTATACACCCTTAAACTAAACTCTTATGTGTGGTATTGTAGGATATCTAGGACCGAAAGAAGCGTATCCCATTTTGATTAAAGGGCTTCAAAGGTTAGAATATCGTGGTTACGACAGTGCTGGAGTGGCACTTATTGACCAAGGCATTGTGAACTTAACAAAATGTAAAGGAAAAGTAGCGGATTTAGAAGCTAAAGTTGCCGATGCAGATGTTTCGGGAAATGCCGGTATAGGACACACTAGGTGGGCAACACATGGAGTACCGAATGATGTGAATTCTCATCCACATTATTCTCAAAGTGGTGACTTGGTAATTATTCACAATGGTATTATTGAAAATTACGAATCGCTTAAAGCGCAGTTAAAGTCAAGAGGGTATGTTTTTCAAAGCGATACAGATACTGAAGTTTTAATCAACTTTATTGAAGAGGTAAAGAAAGTGGAAGACTGTTCTTTGGAAGATGCTGTGCGTATTGCATTGAACGAAGTAGTTGGAGCTTTTGCTATCGCTATATTAGAAAAAGGGAATCAAGATAAAATGGTTCTTGCCAAGAAAGGGAGTCCCTTAGTAATTGGAGTTGGCAATGATGAGTTTTTTGTTGCCTCCGATGCTACCCCATTTATTGAGTTTACTCAGCATGCGATTTATCTCGAAGATGGAGAAATGGCTGTGATCAGAAGAGGAGAGGATATTGAAATTAGAACCGTTTCTGGGAATGAGTTCATTGACCCCAATATCCAGGAGCTACAAATGCAGCTTGAGGCAATTGAAAAGGGGGGATATGATCACTTCATGCTTAAAGAGATTTACGAGCAGCCCAAGTCTATTAGAGATACCTTAAGAGGAAGATTGCTTCCTAATGAAGGAATTATTTCAATGGCTGGGATAAATGAGTTTGAGACGCGCTTTTTAAATGCTGATCGTATCATTATCGTAGCTTGTGGTACCTCATGGCATGCTGGCTTAGTTGCAGAGTATCTTTTTGAAGATTTGGCACGTGTGCCGGTAGAGGTGGAGTATGCAAGTGAGTTCAGATATAGAAATCCAATTATTACAGAAAGAGATGTTGTGATTGCCATTAGTCAATCTGGAGAAACTGCAGATACTTTAGCAGCCATAGAGTTAGCAAAAACCAGAGGCGCCTTTATTTTTGGAGTATGTAATGTAGTTGGTTCTTCTATTGCTAGAGCAACGCATGCCGGAGCATATACTCATGCAGGCCCAGAAATTGGAGTGGCCAGTACCAAAGCATTTACGGCTCAGGTTACTGTTTTAGCAACAATTGCATTAGAATTAGGTCGTAAAAAAGGCACTCTAAGTGAATCTCAATTTAGAGCATACATCAACGAATTGGATTCTATTCCCACTAAAATTGCGAGAGCTTTAGAATCGAATGATTTGGTTAAAGAAGTGTCGGCAGTGTTTTCGGATGTGTCGAATTTCTTGTACTTAGGAAGGGGATATAATTTCCCGGTAGCCTTAGAAGGAGCCTTGAAATTGAAAGAAATTTCATACATCCATGCAGAAGGTTATCCAGCGGCAGAAATGAAGCACGGACCCATTGCATTGATTGATGAGAATATGCCTGTAGTTGTGATTGCAACTAAGGAGGGGCATTACGAGAAAGTGGTTAGTAACATTCAAGAGATAAAGGCTAGAAATGGTCGAGTGATTGCTATTGTGCATGAAGGAGATCAGCAAATCTCTGATTTAGCTGAGTATGTGATTGAAGTTCCTGAGACTTCAGAGCCTTTTACTGCGTTGATAACAACTATTCCACTTCAATTGCTTTCATACCACATTGCGGTGATGAGAGAGTGCAATGTAGATCAGCCAAGAAACCTAGCAAAGTCAGTAACAGTGGAGTAAGGTTATGGGATAAGAAATGTAACTCCGGACGAATATTAGTAGATTAATATTTATCAACAACCTATACAAAAATATGGGAATCCAATTCTACGGATTACCAACAGTATTTGTACAATAGAATTCAAAGTTTTATTGAGAATTCTGTAACCCCTATTTGTTATTGTCATATTTCAAAAACCTTCAATGATGAGGGTTTAAAAACACTTGGCGGTACGTCATTTACAAAAAGGGATTGATTCGAGAGTAATGAATGAATCGTAAAGATATCGTTGATGTATCCTCTGTTACTATAGAATTGGTAATTCACCCAATATTAGATAGGATACTTTGTAGTCCCTATGAGAAGAGATTTACTGAAAAAATCTAACTTCCTTCAATCTCCATAGAGACTATTTTCTTGTTTAAAGTCGATCTTCTTGTTAGTAACATATCATTCTGTTTGGTTAGTTAACATCTGATTACTTGGCCAAATGCTATTCCCAAGGGTTATAATTCTCTTGATCCATTTTTCCCCGTGGAGCGCGTGATCGAGCAAAATTTTTATTTTTGAAAAGCTTTTCTTTGAACTCTTCGAAGGGCATTGTACTTGTGCTGTCTAATTCCCACCTGTCTGCAGCCGCCATTCGAGCATAACTATTATTGATCATCGTTTCTGACCAAGTGCGCGGATCTTCAGGGTCAATGCCTTTCACTACTGCTAATCTAGCTGCCATTTCTTCTTGAGATCGCTGCTTTTCTTCTTGAATTTCTTTCAAAATCTCAAGCGCTATTTTAGTGTACTCCGTTTCTTCATTTGATTGAGCTGCCTTTATTTCTCTTTTGCAGAACTCCAAGGCAGAATTATCCCTAGTCGAACCTCCTGAGCTAATTGGTGAAACTCCTAACAGCTCACGCTTTCTATTGAGCTTAGCAGTATGTTCTTCACTCCATGGATCATCATCCGAAACAAATATATAATTGAGTTCTTCATCAAATAGCTCCTTATATAAGTGATGAGCCCCTTTGTAATTTAATATTTCCTTCATTTTTGTAAAATAAAACGTGTGCTAAAATGTTTCTTTTAGTCCAGATTGAGTTTAAAAAAGTTCAAAATAGAATCCCAGTCTTTGTATTCATTGAACTCTTCTCGTTCATAACCCCACTAATAAGGCAAATGGCCCAGATCGAGATCTTAAAGTCATTTCCTTTTGGAGGTTTGCTTATTTTTAAATTATTCTCTTTTAACTGGAGACAAGCCATTTTTTAAGTCAACTAAGTGAAATTAACTAAACTATGTCCAAACCTTTTTAATTCCTAATCTTCACTTTTAGAGAGAAACCAATCCGGTTAAAATTACTTAAACTATTTATATGATTTTTTCTTACTCCTATCATTTTAATTATACGATAGAATATGTCAAATCATTTTTAAAATTTCAGTACTCAATAGTTTTAAGGCACCATTCTCACGAGAAAATTTATGTAATAAAACATCTCCACCTAACCCAATCCTAAAAATAGAAATCAATTCCAATCTAGTGTCTGAATAATTCAAATACCATCCTAAACTTGATTTTCCATCCATTTGACCTATTAAAGTATTATTGGTTATTCTATACGTTGTCTTAATTCTTCCATTTGACTTCTTTTTGCTTATCCATTCAAACAACCCAATCCGATTAATAACAGTTGTATTAAGTAATTCTTTCAATTCCCCAATTAATGAGTAAAATTCATCGGAGTATTTGTTCGGATGACTCACATTCAAATACTTACTAATTAAGAATTAGGAAAATGGAAATTTTTAATAATCAAATAATCTGCTTTTATTAAGGCCATAGGTTGCGCATTTATTTGGTTTATTATCTTCTTTGCTAAAGAAAGTTCTTGGTGATTATCGTAAAACTTATCGTGTTCAATTTTGATATAATTCGGAATTTTAATATTGAATTTTTCACCTAAGTCGTAAAGCTTACTTGGAATATGGTTACTTTTACTTCTATTAATTGATGCTGCTATTGGGATTAAATTTTCAATAATGTTTCCCGGACCTCCCAAAGACTTGGGCACCAAATGATCAATATCGATAATATGTCGGTTACTTCCAATTTTATACTTATGATAAACCTCACTTCTTATTTTAGAAGGGATATGTTTTGTTAAGGTGCTGTTTTCTGCCTGTTTTTCAAGTTGGAAGTTATCATCTAAATAATACCATGCAGATTGTTTTAAAAATTTTTCAGATAGCGGTACGCAAAAATCAAATTGCTCTACTTCATCGATGTAGTATTCAAAAACATAAACCTTAAATGGTTCGTCTTTAATGGCGTAATTCTTAATTTTAGATAACCAAAATCCATCATCAACTACTTTAGAGTGTAATAATGCAAATTGAACAAATGCACTTAATCCTTCGAGAATTTGAACAGGCCTAATTTTAGTTATTTTACCCTGAGCAAAAATTGCATACCCGTTTTGCGCTATGTAAACTTCATCCTCTACTTTAGCCTTAGCACCATTTGGTGATTTATTAATACTTACCTCGCAATACCAACCCTCTTTTACAGCATATCCGAGATCTTTTCTTTTTATTAAATGTTTCATATTGTATAATTGAAATGAACCTAATCCATTAACTCAGGTGGGATAACATCATAAAATTCCTCGTAAGAGTTAAATGAATTTAATTGCACACCGAGCTCATTTTCGACAAAACTCCAATGGATTGTCGCTTGATCCTTAAAGTTTTCGATGATGTCGCAAACAATCTTTTGGTAAAGCCAATAAACAATAAGTAGAGACATTGATCCGCTTTGGGTTAGGGTTAAGTTTTGTCCATCTGCTTGAAATAAACCTATCGTCATTCCTGACTGGTCTTCTGCAACGTGGGTCTTGATTTCTGCCACATCGTCCCAATTGAATAGCAACTTAAATTCCTTCTCTCCCATCGAAGAATAAAAGCCATTATGATCTATCAATAAATTCCATGACTCATCCTTGCCAGCCCAGTGAATATTCTGTGCATAAAACCAGCAATTTTTTGTTTCTAGGGTGTAACCTTCCTCATTCAGAGAATTCACAATAAACGGGAAATGTGGCAGAATTAGGTACATCTGGATAAGCTTACATATTGGCGTCACAAATTCTTCCTTTACGTCATAAGAGTTCTTGGGCGCATTAGTTTCTTCTAGAACGTCAGGCTCAAAAGTTGGTCTATGAACATTACTGTCTGACCAATAGGGTAAGTGAGCAAGCTCAACTGACTCTGGGAATGATCTAAATCCTTCACCACCCGCTCCTTCTTTCCACATTTGCAATCCCTTGCTGGCTTCTATTGTTTCTTGTCTAACCCAATAGATATCATGAAGAACAGAAAGATAGGAACCTCTGCCATCTTCAAGAAATTCGGAAATCTCAAGCTCATTGCCGTCTTCGAGTATAATAGTTAATAGGTTCATTTTACTATCAGGCTCTTCAACTCCAAGTATCTCATAATCAATAGAAAAACTTATATCTTGTACTCGATCCCATGGTAGTATAAGAGTAGCATCATTGTTATCATTATAAGGGGCATAAAGACCGTCCTTGTTTATCGCGAGCCATGAAATAGTATTATTCCAAAATGCAAATGGTACTATCCACCACATGTTTTTTATGTCCGTAAGATTACTTCCCTTGATGTTAAAATCATACTTTAAAATTGGAATAACTTTATTCGACTCAATTCCCTCTCTAATTATGGCTATATCCTCAGGTGAGAAATCAAAGCAAACACAATCATCAAGCAACACCTCAACCCAATCTGGTATAACCATTTTAACACCCATCCTTCCGTTAAGTGTTTTTGTTGGCCTTAAATATCTTTTTACGTATTCTCTATTTTGCTCAGTATTGTTATAGGATAATAAAGGATATCCCAATTCATCATCCACCTCTATTGGTTCGTTAGTATCTACACTGTTTGAATCTTTTCCTAAGATAGCCCGAATCTCAGCGTACAGAGATTGGTCAAAATTCTGCAGTACCCCCTGATTTTTTAGTATCAAAACTAAATCGACCACATTTTTAGTGGGTAACTCATTATCTATGCAAGGCTCATTGAGCTCTTCTTTTTCTGCACCATTTTCAATTAATAGTTTAGCTATTTCAAAATGTCCATTAATTAAAGCGCCTCTCAATACCGTTCCGCCTTTGTTGCTAAAGTAACCTCTCAGGCCCTCAATGCCCTCACCTGTCAAGTAGAGGTTCGGATTAGCATCGTACTTTAAAAGTGAGGCAACGCAATTGTAATCTCCATTAACAGCTGCGAGGTAAAGAGGCGTTAGTCCATCAATAGTTCCAATTATATCAGGATTTGCACCCTTTTGTAATAAATAATCCAAAATATCGATTTTGCCATCCCAAGCTGCAAAATGAAGGGCAGTGTAGCCACAACCATCATTAATTGTAGTTTCATTCAGATCGACACCTCTAGATATCGCATTCTTAATGTGTTCATTTAACTCTTCAGAAGCGCTCACATATGATGCTAATTCAACCGTTATAAGAAAGTCTTCATTCCACTGAAGTCTCAAGTTACCTTGGTTTATGTATTCTATTACTTTTTCTTGATTCCCATTTTGTGCAGCTTCAATAGCCATTTTAAATGTAATCGCATCATCATTGGATATTGGAGTGGTTGTCGCTGTATTGTGATTGATATAAGTAGTGGTTTGGGGGGTGTCTATGTTTGCGATAAAAAGTAGTGCNCATGCAATAGCGTCATCCACACTCTCGAATTCTGGATTATTAACAGGTCGTATACCTTGTGAGTATTCTTCCAGGGTTGCATTATTCCTGCCACCTCTATTCGAATCTCTTTGTAATAATGCATCTACCCAGTTTTTATCACGGCAATAA
>P_2C_Liq_1_UnCtyDRAFT_1001167_pt1 | contig 10157 bp, 5 predicted proteins | sample Pon2CUnioCityCA_2_FD_10234 | JGI IMG/M metagenome (IMG submission 10234)
GGTATCATCAGGATTCTCGAAATCGGTGCAGTATATAAATCCATCTCGATCTCCCGGATCAATGGTTACTGCATTACCATTCGAGTCCAGCCTTGTAAAGCCATACTCCGAAGTATCAATTACCACAAAAGTCCTACTAATGGTGTCGTTTGAAGGAATTTCATCTTGATTACCATTGGGTTGGTGAACCCACGCTTTAATCAAATGTCTTCCAGGACCTAAGTATTTCATGCCAAAGTTCATGGTATCCTTTTCATTGTATTCCAATGGAGGGTCAAAAGTCTCAATTCGTTTATCGACTATACCATCGATGCTCACTCCTACTTCTAGGGTAGCTATACTATCTAAACCATCATTTCCTATGATACTAGCAATGTTGTATTGCTTTGCAATTGGGAATTGAACGGCATTGTTATCGATTAAGATTTCAATTGTTTCAGCAGATGAGTCTGGCGGACAAACCCAGTTGAAGAATTGGGTTGGAGTTGCCGTTCCACCAATTGCTTTGTTTACAATTATAGTATCCTCTTCTCCGTCATAAGCATAAAGCGAATATTCAACTATGGCAGTATCTTGATCTCCCAAGCTAAACTTAACGAAAGAGTTTTTACGAATACAGATCAGACGTTCATTAACTGTTACAGGATCAAAAGGCTGGTAATCATCCGTAATTACGTAATCTCGACCTCTTGAGGTATATTCAAATCTCCAAAAGCTAGAATCAACCCGAGCTGGTCTTTTATAGGCTCCCGTAACTGCTTCGAACATTAAATAACAACCATCGATGTTCTCCACAATTTGAGTCAAAGTGTCATTAATGGCATAACCGTCATTTTGCAATTGCGTGATAACTTTCACTTCATAATCCCCTAATTCACGCATATCGAAGGTTAAAGGCGATTGATACCAAATGGTATCACGTGGATTAATGGGGCGGTTAACCGTTTCAGTTTGACGCTGCTCATTTCCACTTTCCAAATTTCTAACCACATATTCCACGTCAAATGAATTAAAGGTTTGCTCACCTCTATTTTTAAAGGCTACTCTAAATCTTTCTGTGCTTGTCATGTCGCACTCAGACTTTGGACGCATTAAATACTGCGGCTCTACATCTAAGGGCTTACGGTCATAAACCAAGAAGTTATCGATACTCATACCATCATTGGCTTGTTGTGCATCTTCAGAGTAAAACAAGAAACGAAGCAAAACGAGTGGTTCATTATCAAACACGGTAGGTAACATGATCTCTGACTCTAACCAATTGTGCCAGTTGTTTTCTATGTAGCGCGTTACTCCTGAAAAAACAGGCGTTCCCCCAAACCCGGGAGCAGCGAGAGCAGAATTATACCACTTTAACCTACCAGGATCATGAAGAGATGTTACAGAGTCCCAAGTTAGCCCTTGATCAAGCGAGTATTGAATATAGACTCCATCTTTTGCTGTGTCCATATCACGGTTATTGAAAAAAGAAAGGAAAACGTCTTGCGCGTTGGAGAAATCCATAAAAGGACTAATCAATTGAACTGTAGCTCCTGCTCCCACATAAGGTCGGTCTAGGTTAATATCCCAGGCGTAAGGCAAGGTAAAAGCGCGATTAGTCTTATCGTAGTTAGGCTCTCCATGTTCCCAAAAATTAAATAAGGTATCAGATTCATCGGTTAGAACTGTGAAAACAGAATCTTTATCGTCAAAGAAATCTCTGAAGTAGATCTGCTCATAAACCAACCCTCTAGTGCCTTGATTAGCCGTATCATTAGGCAGTACTTCATCATTTACATATTTCAACCAAGCTTTTACAAAATACTGACCACGTGGTACCGTATATTGGTCTGTAATGGTAACACTTTGAGTAGCTCCCGGTGCTATATTACCGGTCCATTGAAAATTTCGAACCGAATCTACGATGCTATCATTCTTCGCCAAGATAATATCGTAATTGAATTCCAAGGCAGTAACATTAGACACTCCTTGATTCAATGCCACTAAGTCAACGTCGACTTGCTCTCCTACCGGCATGTAAGGCGGTAGCACCACTTGGTCGATTCGCATGTCCTCTAGGGGAGCAGGTTGAATCTTGAAAGAATCCAATCCAATATCACTAATTTCAGACAATTTATCTGGCACTCCTCTAAAGCGCAATTGTATGATACTCCTACCAAACTGATAAGTAGAAAATTCATAGGGCAACCAATTGTCACCTTTATTTCCCGAAACCGGAGAAATCACATTTTCAATGAACCTTCCATCAGGAAATCCTGCCACCGGAGTTGGGTCAAAAACATCAACGAACACTGTATCTCCTCCAGAAGTGTTTTGGTGCAAGTAAAAACGCACTAAACCATTAGGGAGATCAAAAAGGTCAAAACAGGGAGATAACAATACTGCTGTTGAATCAGGAAAACCTGTTGCTTCTACAAAAAGGTAGGTCCCTCCGCCAGGAAGGTCATCGCTTGGCCCGGTACCTGAGGTGGAAGTAGTTCCTAAATTACCTTGCCAATCATGAAAGTCTCCTTCAGAATTGACCCAACCTTGAATCTGGGTAAACTGCCCCATTGGTGCCGGAAATTGATCAAAAGTCTGGTAATAGGGGTAATTAAAGCGTACGTCTGTTCTGCAGGATTTCGGCCGATTACTGCGCACCTCAAAAGAGTTGTAAATCCCTTCTCCAGGCGGTAACAATGTTTCGTTTCGACAAGGGCTTCCGTCGTAGACAAATATTTTCCAATAAACGGAATCACCTATTTGAGTAGTACCAAATGGAATTTCATTGTTGTAAAATGAAGTAGCTCCTACTTGATTCAATGGAAGATCAAAAGGCCCTAAGGTTTGTCTAATTCCATTTACCTCTCTTGAAATTCTGTAACGCACAAATGCTTGACTAATGGTTGATGCATCAATTAACTGAGTGTTGAACTCGTAAGGCCCTAACCAGTAAACACGATCCGTGTAGCGCGTTGGGCTGTAGATCATGGTATCAAAACGAGCAATGTTTGGCGGAATGGCTTCACAGTTTGAAGCTCGAACACAAAAATCATCTAAATAGTAACGGTGCGTTCCAACTCTTCCGATCTCACCTCCATCTAGTAATTCAATTCTGAACATAACGGAATCAGGAGTTGGTAGACGAGTCGAAATAAGCTGTCTAATGTTCCAATCCTCTGTAATCCATGCTTGGCTAGAATTAGTTGCGTTCCACAAAAAACTTGTATCGTTGTTTAATCCTCCTGCATCGGCAAACTTCCACAATAGAGCACGAGAGGTTTTATTAAAGTAATTTCCTGGTACTAAGAGCGTAGAAGTACCAGTGTATTCGTTAGCTCCACAATTTGCCCAAGTGGTTCCCCCATCAAAAGAATATTGCAGACGCATTTCGTCAAATTGGGAAATATATCCGATGTGCGAAAACTGAACAGTAACATTATTATAATTTTGGATTCCTAGGTTAGGAGTTTGAATGTAAGTCTTTGCCCTTAAAGCAACTGAGTTAAATCCAACAGTGTCGGTAGCAGCTCCTTTAGATCCTCTGAAAGTCACCACTGTATCTCTTTCGAAACCTGGCTGCGTCGTANTCGGAATGGTGTAAGTNATCATTCCCCAATTAGTNGCAGTNGTGTCAAAATCTTCACAAAAAAGATCAANCGTACCAGGCTGAGCCTTAGCGGATTGAAAGGAAAGAATAGCGAGAAGTAACAGCGAGCAATTAAGTAGTATTTTTTTCATAAAGCGTTGATAAGAAATTAACTTCATTTAACGACCCGCTAATTTAACCAATAATTGTGTAGGATTAAAGCGGGCTATCCAAATGACATAATTTGGTTTACACCATTCAATGACGTAAGTAAAAGAAGATACGTTGCACCTTTTATATGCAGCTTGATTCTGCTACCTTTGAAGCAAAACAAAAGCAAGAGTAAACTATGATCGAAGCAAACAATCCTTCTTTAACATCTTGGGTAAAAGTTCCTGAAAACACAGACTTTCCCATCCAAAACCTTCCCTTTGGTATTATTAAAAGTAATTCTGTTTCGGCTCGGGCGGCAAGCAGAATTGGAGACCATGCGCTTGACCTGGTCGCTTTATCTGATTTGGGCTACCTTGAGGGTTTGGAATTTGCTAAAAGTGATTTTGATCAAGCCAAGCTAAACCCCATGATGAAACATGGGAAACAAGCTTTACGCAAACTGCGCAATAGACTTTCTGAGTTGCTTAGTGGAAAAGATGAAAGTTTAAAAAATGCGACTGATCATCATACTAAGGTCCTCATTCCAATTGAAGAAATAGAGAATGAACTTCCTGTAGAAATTGGTGATTACACGGACTTTTACTCCAGCATTGAGCATGCTACTAACGTTGGAACAATGTTCCGAGATCCTGATAATGCTCTACTGCCAAATTGGAAATACATTCCTGTGGGCTATCATGGGAGAGCCTCATCGATCATCTTATCAGAAACTCCTATTAAACGTCCCAAAGGGCAGCAAAAGCCTGACCCTGAGAAGCCGCCTGTTTTCGGTCCTTGTAAGCTGTTGGACTTTGAATTGGAAATGGCCTTTATCACTTTTGATGGGAAACCATTGGGTGAAAGTATTTCTACGAAAGAAGCAGATGAATACATTTTTGGGATGGTTCTCTTTAACGATTGGTCTGCCCGTGATATTCAAAAGTGGGAATATGTACCACTTGGACCATTCTTAGCTAAGAACTTTGCTTCTTCTGTATCGGCTTNGGTAGTAACTTTAGATGCTTTAGAAAGCTTTAGAACAGCAGGTCCAAAGCAAGAACCAGAGGTTTTTCCCTACCTTAAATATGAAGGAGATAAAAACATTGACATTAATTTAGAAGTGGCCATTCAGCCGGAAAATGCTGAGGAAACTACGGTTTGTCATTCCAATTACAAGCATATGTATTGGAATCAAAACCAGCAATTGGCCCACCACAGTGTTAATGGTTGCAACATCAAAGCAGGCGATATGTATGCCAGCGGAACTATTAGTGGACCCACTAAGGATTCGTACGGCTCTATGCTTGAACTTTCATGGAAAGGCACCCAACCCATCAAATTAAATGACGGCAGTGAACGGAAGTTCATTCAAGACCATGACACCGTGATTATGCGCGGAAATTGTGAGAAGAACGGCGTGAGAATTGGCTTCGGAGAGGTTAGAACGAAAGTGCTTCCAACCAATGATTAACTAGCAATCAAAAAGAGTAAGGAAGCCTCGAACGAAAGTTCGGGGCTTTTTTATTCTTCTTCCTCAAGCACAATCACAAAAAGCTCCTCATTCTCTTTCTTCATGAGGTACTTCTCACGAGCAAACTTTTCTAAACTTTTGGGATTGCTTTCCAGCTCTTTTAAGTCTGACTGAATCACTTTAAGCTCCTCTTGGTAAAATTCTTTCTCTTCTTCCAATTGATCTAGCTCCATGCGGTATTGGATCTGCGTGATCAAATTATTTTGATCAAAAAAAGTAATCCAAGCTAGAAAGACAATAGCCGTGATAGCGTATCGATTCCTAAGAAAAACAGGTAACTTAAACTTGGTTTTAAATTTCACCTTACAAAGGTGCATAGAAAAAAGCTAGCACAAAAAAAAGCCTGCTGAATAGTTCAACAGGCTTTTGTTAGTTTAATTTAATGGACTTTATCCTAAAAATGGGTAACGATAATCCTTCGCAGGAACGAAGGTTTCCTTCATGGTTCTTGCAGAAACCCAACGCATTAAATTCTGCATGGCTCCTGCCTTATCATTGGTTCCCGATTTACGTGCACCACCAAATGGCTGTTGACCAACAACGGCACCGGTTGGCTTGTCATTAATGTAAAAGTTACCAGCTGCATTTTCTAGGGCTTTGCACATTTGATTTAAAATATGACGGTCTTTAGCGAAAATTCCTCCTGTAAGGGCATAATCATTTTCGTCTACCAACTTCAAGGTAGCCTCAAAGTCTTTTTCATCGTAAACATAGATGCTGATCACGGGTCCAAAAATCTCTTCAACCATGGTAGTATATTTAGGATCTTTAGCTAGAATAACTGTTGGATCGATAAAATACCCCTCAGACTTATCGTAGGTTCCTCCTGCAATAATCTCAGCAGAATCTGCTTTTTTCGCATTGTCAATGTAGTGCGAAATCTTATCAAATGCTTTTTCATCAATTACCGCATTTACAAAGTTGCTGTAATCCTCAGGGCTTCCTACTTTAATATCTTTCAAGTCTTCAAGCAAATAACCTTTTACTTCTTCCCACATTCCCGACGGAACGTAAGCTCGACTGGCAGCTGAACATTTTTGACCCTGAAATTCAAAAGAACCTCTTATAATGGCAGTAGCCACCTCTTTTGGATTGGCTGATTCATGTGCTACAATAAAATCCTTTCCGCCTGTTTCACCCACTATTCTAGGGTAAGAACGGTACTTTTCNATNTTGTTACCGATGGTTTTCCAAAGCTGCTGAAAAATTCCAGTTGACCCGGTAAAATGTAAACCTGCAAAATCACGGTGATTGAAGATCACTTCCCCTGCATCAGGCCCNTCCGTGTAAACCAAATTAATTACCCCATCAGGCAATCCCGNTTCACGTAAAACCTCCATNATCATCCATGCAGAATAAATTTGAGAATCAGCAGGCTTCCAAACCACTGTATTACCCATCATAGCAGGACTGGCAGGCAAATTACCTGCAATAGCAGTAAAGTTAAAAGGCGTAATCGCAAACACAAAGCCCTCTAGAGGACGGTATTCTAATCGGTTCCACACACCCTCTGAAGATTCAGGTTGTTCTGTGTAGATCTGTCTCATATACTCCGCATTAAAACGGAAAAAATCGATGATCTCACAAGCAGAGTCAATTTCAGCTTGGAAAGCATTCTTAGACTGCGCTAGCATGGTGGCGCCGTTCATTTTTTGACGGTAAGGTCCAGCAATTAACTCAGCTGCTTTCAAGAAAACAGATGCGCGCTGCTCCCAAGGCAAGTTGGCCCATTCTTCTTTGGCTGCTAAGGCTGCATCAACCGCTTTTTTAACGTGAGAAGAATCTCCTTTATGATAATGACCCAAGCAGTGCTTATGCTGGTAAGGTGGATGCATGCTTACTTTGTTATCAGTTCTCACCTCTTTTCCTCCAATAAACATGGGGATATCCCTTTCTTCTGCTTTTAAGCTAGCAACAGTTTCTTGAAGAAGTTCTCTTTCTGCACTGCCTGGAGCGTAAGATAAAATCGGCTCATTAATGGCTGCAGGTGGATTAAAAATTGCGTTTGACATAGTGTATTGTTGGTTTAATATTCGTGAATTATTCTGTTCTAATGCGCTTGCAAAATTAGGGCTTCAAGCTGGGCTATGCAAGGTAATGACTTGGCATTTAATAGCAAAGCCAAGTAAGTTCTGTTAACTTACTTTTGGTAGAGCCTGTGGTTGATCAGGCCCCACTTTTGAAGTCGATGAAGCAGTGAGGTACGCAGCACCCCTATTCCATACTGCACTGAATTGGTAAAGTTTATGGATGAGCCTTCATCAAAATACTTAGTGGGACAGGTTACCTCAGCAATCTCATAGCCTTGGTATAAGATCTGGGATAGCATTTGGTTGTCGAAAACGAAATTATCCGAATTGGTTTCAAAATTGATGGCTTGCAGGATCTCTTTTGAGAAGGCACGGTAACCGGTATGGTATTCTGAAAGCTTGGCTCCCACAAGAATATTTTGCACCAAGGTTAAAAAACGATTGGCAACGTATTTATACAGTGGCATACCTCCTTTTAAAGCTCCGGTTCCTAATATCCGAGAGCCAAGCACTACATGAAAAAGATCGTTGGCAATCAAATGGCACATGGAAGGAATCAGTTTGGGGGTGTATTGATAATCCGGATGCACCATGATCACGATGTCTGCATCTAACTCTAGCGCCTTTTTATAACAGGTTTTTTGGTTTCCTCCATATCCTTTATTTCGCTCATGACGGATAATATGCTTTATGCCCAACTCTTTGGCTTTCTGGGCAGTATCGTCCTGACTACAGTCGTCTACTACCACTACCTCATCCACTAAGTCTTTAGGAATTTCAGCATAGGTTTTAGCCAATGTTTTTGAAGCGTTGTAGGCTGGCATTACTACTACGACTTTTCGATTCTGAATCATAAAATTTCACACTGCTTATCAAAAAGCAAATTAAAGTACTTTGGACGAACTTTAAGGCTCTAAAATTGAGCAATAAAATTCTCAGGTGAAAAACAACTACAATCGAATCGCTCCCTTTTATGACACCTTGGTTCGTTTCGCTTTCGGAGATTGTCAAAAAAAGGCTCAAACTTATTACCTCAGCCAAATTGATGAAGATGCTAAGATCTTGGTTGTTGGTGGCGGCAGTGGACATTTCATTCCTGAACTGTTCCGCCTGAAACCTGCTATTGAAATAGATTATCTCGAACCTGCTCCTAAAATGATTGCTTTAGCAAAAAAGCAACTTAGCAGCAATGCATCAAACCAAATTAACTTCATTGAGCAGAAGCTAGAAGATGTAGCATTAACGGATCAAGACTACGACTGCATACTCACCTTCTTTTTCTTTGATATTTTCAAACCTAAAAAAAGCGCTCAATTACACGCTAAACTTCTTCCAAGCCTTAAAGAGAATGGGAAATGGCTGATGGCAGACTTCAACCCACCACAAAGGCTGCATCATAAGCTGTGGATCAAATTGATGTTTCTTTTCCTATACTTTAGTGTAAAAGCAGATCAAAAAAGCATTTATCACTATAAGACATTATTTAGCAAACACAGCTTTAGTCTTGAGGAAAGCAAGGAATTCTGCAAGAAATTATTCTTCAGCTCGGTCTACAGAAAAAGAACGTAAAACAGTCTAACAGCTTGCTTACATATTTCTTCTATACTGCCCTCCAACTTCAAACATGGCGTCAGTAATCTGCCCTAAAGAACAGCGTTTGGTAACCTCCATTAAAGCTTCAAACATATTCCCATTTTCGATCGCCACTTTCTGAAGCTTATTTAATTCAGTTGAGGCTGAATCTTCATAAGCCTTGTGCAAGTTCTTTAACATTTCGATCTGGTATTCCTTTTCTTCTTTTGTGGCGCGAATTACTTCTCCTGGTCTTACTGTGGGTGAACCTTTCGAACTCAAGAAGGTGTTTACGCCGATGATTGGGAACTCTCCGGTATGCTTTAAATTCTCATAATACAAACTCTCTTCTTGAATCTTACTTCTTTGGTACATGGTTTCCATGGCTCCCAAAACTCCACCTCTTTCGGTAATTCTCTCGAATTCAGTTAAGACAGCCTCTTCAACCAAATCAGTTAATTCTTCAATGATAAAAGAACCTTGAATTGGATTTTCATTCTTAGCTAGTCCTAGCTCACGGTTAATGATGAGCTGAATGGCCATGGCTCGACGCACACTTTCCTCGGTTGGAGTGGTGATTGCCTCATCATAGGCGTTGGTATGCAAAGAATTACAGTTATCGTATATGGCGTAAAGTGCCTGCAGGGTAGTTCTAATGTCATTGAAGTCAATTTCCTGAGCATGCAAGGAACGCCCTGAGGTTTGAATGTGGTATTTCAACATTTGCGCTCTTGGATTTGCGCCGTATTTCTGCTTCAAGGCTTTAGACCAAATTCTCCTGGCAACTCTGCCAATCACCGCATATTCCGGATCAATTCCGTTGGAGAAGAAGAAAGATAGATTCGGACCAAACTTGTTAATGTCCATACCCCGGCTCAGGTAATATTCTACGTAAGTAAAACCATTGGCCAAAGTAAAAGCCAATTGGGTAATGGGATTGGCACCTGCTTCTGCAATGTGATAACCGGAAATGGAAACTGAATAGAAGTTTCGAACTGCTTCCTCAATAAAGTACTCTTGCACATCACCCATTAAACGCAGGGCAAATTCAGTCGAGAAGATACAGGTATTCTGCGCTTGGTCTTCCTTCAAAATATCAGCTTGCACCGTGCCTCGAACTACCTTGATGGTATCGGATTTTATTTTCTCATAAACATCTTGATCCAGCACTTGGTCTCCCGTAACACCGAGTAACATCAAGCCTAAGCCATCATTCCCTTCTGGTAATTCGCCTTGGTAAGCTGGACGTTCAACTCCCTTCTCCTGATAAATTTTTTCAATTTTGGCTTCAACTTCTTTCTCT
>P_2C_Liq_1_UnCtyDRAFT_1001168_pt1 | contig 10155 bp, 12 predicted proteins | sample Pon2CUnioCityCA_2_FD_10234 | JGI IMG/M metagenome (IMG submission 10234)
CCTGCAATTCAAGGGCACGTCGAGAATCAGCTTTGATGTCTCCCAAACCGTCAATTGGCTCACCCAGTGGGTCAACAACGCGACCCAAGAAGTTGTCTCCAACCGGAGCGCTGAGAACCTCTCCGGTGCGGTGCACCTCCATGCCTTCTTCAATTCCTGCAAACTCACCCAGGATGACCACACCGATTTCACGCTCATCGAGGTTCAGAGCAAGACCCAGGGTGCCATCGGCAAACTTCAAGAGCTCATTTGCCATAGCTGAAGGAAGACCTTCTACGTGGGCAATGCCGTCGGCACAGTCGATTACGTAACCGACCTCATCTCTGCCACCCTTGGCTGGTTGATAACTATCAACGAAGTCCTTTAGGGCATCGCGAATCTGATCTGGATTGATCTTTAGATCTGCCATTTCGTTCCTTCTCTATCTCTCTCAGCTGAGCTGAAGTCTTGCTTGGTTAAGTTTGCTTGCAACGGTTGCATCAATAACTTCACCAGCTATTTGGATGCGCATTCCGCCAATAATCGTTTCATCGATTTCAAAGTTCAAAGTCAACTCTGAATCAAATGCTTTGTTTAGTTGTTTTTCCAACAACTCTTGCTGCTTGGCTGAAAGCGTGCTGGCAACACTGATTGTTGCCACCTTGCGCTTAGCCTGCTCGGCCAAACGCTCGCCATAATTCACAAGTAGCTGGCTGAAGCTGGTTTTGTGAGAAAAGCCCACAGCCTGCATCACAAGAAGCTCAGCTGATTCACTGAGTTGCTTGCCAACAAGCTTTTTCAGAAGCTGTTGCTTGGCCTCAACGCTCGCCCTGGTGCTGGACAAAGCCAGCTCCAAATCCCCGTTGCCATCAACAAGGGACTGGACTGCGAATAGCTCTTCACCCACGGATTGCAAGCTTTTCTTGTCCAGTTGCATTGCAACTGCACTCACGGCTAATTGCTCACAAGACTTGGCTAGATCCCTTGGGCGGGACCATCTAAGGCTCACCAGAACCTGCACTAGCTTCAAAGCCTCAGCGGATAGACCCTTGAATGCTCCAGTGGCGAGCTGCTCGCGACGAGCAACATCAGCGGAAGGATCTGATAGTGCTCCTCTGAGCTGCACTGAGTCATCCAAGGCACTGGCTGCATGAAAAAGTTCGCGAGCGGTATCTATGCTCACTTTTTTCTCCGCAGCTAGCGACTCCATGGCTTTAGCTAGTGATTGTCTGGTGGTTGCAGCCATCGACTATCCCTTGCTCCCTGTTTCGATTTCTTTCAANAAATCGTCAACAACTTTGTTCGCTACTTTGTCTTCCTGAAGTTTCTCGCCAACGATCTTGCTCGCGAGATCAATCGCAATCACTCCAACTTCTTGGCGAAGTGATTCAATTGCAGACTGTCTCTCAGCTTCAATCTGAGTCTTGGTCAACTCAGAGATTCGATCGCTTTCCTCTCGAGCCTGTTCTTTCATCTCGGCAAGGATTGCGGCTCCTTCAGAGCGTGCCTGCTCTCGAATCGAACTTGCTTCAGCCCTGAGCTTTTCCTGTTCAGCCTCAATTGAGTCGGTGCGCTCGGCCGCTTCAGCAGTTGCACGTTCAGCCTCTGCTAAACGACCCTCGATCGCCTGTGCTCTTTCGTCCAGCATGCCTTTGAAGCTGGGGAGAACTTTGAACCAGAAAAAGGCCAGCAAAACCGAAAAGACAACAGCCGACCAAAGGATGTCATAGTCAGCCGGAAGCAGTGGGTTTTGTGCCTCATCTGCTTCGGCTGTGAGAATCCTGTTCAGCATTATCTATACCTCGTTCTATACGAAAATGAATCCGGCAGCGAGGCCGATTAGAGCCAATGCCTCTGTAAAGGCGATACCAAGGAACATTGTTACCTGGAGCCTTCCAGCTAGCTCTGGCTGGCGAGCCATGGACTCAATGGTTTTACCCACGACCATACCCACACCGATTCCAGGCCCGACAGCTGCCAGACCGTACCCGATAACCGCAATGTTTCCGGTTATTTCTGCCATGTTAGTTACATCCACTTTGATTTCCTTCCGTTTGTGGTTTGTGACATATAAATCATTAGTGCTCCTCCGCCAGCGACAACTGAATGTAAACGGTTGAAAGAACCGTAAACACGTAGGCCTGCAAAATAGCAACCAAAATTTCGAATAGCGTTACCGCAAATCCGAAGACTAAAGTTCCGACACCAAATAAAGCTGTCAGCCCGTCTGTGTAGAAAAAGAAGTAATGCGTGGCACTGAACGCCAACACCAGCAGCAAGTGGCCAACAAGCATGTTCATTGTCAGACGAACCGTGAGGGTTAGTGGCCTAAGAATGAAAGTTGACAAAAACTCAATCGGGGTGACCAAGATGTACATGACCTTGGGGACACCCGGCGGAAATAAAGCGGTCTTGAAATAAGTTGCCCCGTGTGCTTTTACACCCGCATAGATAAACACCACAAAGCTAGCAACGGCCATCACTAACGGCAAACCAATGACGCTGGTCGCTGCAATGTTGAGACCCGGCATGATTCCGGTGAAGTTCATAGCCAAGGTCGTAAAAAAGATTGTTGCCAGCAATGGTAAAAAGCGGTCGCCGTCTTTCTGGCCCAACTGTTCGTGAGCGATGGACTTCCTCACAAAGTTCAGCGCAATCTCACCTACCAGCTGAAAACGGCCAGGCACGTAGGCCTGAGTTTTTCTAGCGATGTCAAATCTTCTGGCCCAAGCCCAAAACAAAACAATCAGCAGAACCATGATTAGCAATCTGACCAGCATTATTCGGTTCAGGGCAAAAGGAGTTCCCTCAAACAGGATTATTTCTGGATAGAAATCGGCAAGTGTAGGCGGGTTGAACGATCCGTCGTCACCCGCTACCGCACTAAAAACAGTTAACAGCTTTGTACTCCTGTTTCGGTCAGCAACGTATTAGGTCGCGTATGGCCAGATTTTCCTCAAGTCTAACAATAGATTTCTCGTTAAATTCTCAGTTTTACTCAACTACTGGAATTCTTGCTCTCAAGGCGGCAAAACTGTCTACAACCAATGTGCCCAAAATCGTCACCACCACGGTCGCAAATAAGACACCCCCCTCAATGAATGGCTGCCCTCTGAGAACTACCAAGATGATTCCAAATAAGACAATCTTGACAAGCCAGCCTCCTAGAACCACCGCATAAAAACCAGTAATGCTCAGCTTGCTGCCAACGAAAACGCTTGCGATGGTAAGTATGGAAAACAGAAAGGCTATTAGGGCGCCAATTAGTGCGCTAACTAAGCCGTTGGTTCCAGCAACCAGGAAACCACTCACCCCACCGATTAGTGCAATCGCAGCGACTAACAACAGGCTGTATTTTGCAACCTGATTAAACATTTGCTCTAGGTTATTGGCTCTCATTGAACTCCTTTATAACGTCTAACGATAACTGGCCACAAGGTAAACACCAAGGCTCCGCTCAGCCCAAGTCCTGCAAAAAACAGCACCTGGGTAACCTCCAAGAAAAAGAAAAGTAGACCAGTAATTGAAATCACTGCAGTCCAAATATAGAAAACCAGAACCGCAATCGGGTGTGAGTGACCCAGGTCTTGCAATCGGTGATGTAAGTGACCCTCATCCGCCTGAAAAGGAGATTTACCCAGTCGAAGTCTTCTGAGAACGGAAAGCAGTAAATCCAGCAAAGGCAGAATCAAAATCGCCACTGGAAGAATCAATGGGAACAGAGCTGGNAGCAAATCATTTCTGGTTACCGTGAGAGGGTCAATCTGACCAGTCACCAAGATTGCGCTGGTTGCCATCAACATTCCCAAAAGCATTGCGCCACTGTCCCCCATGAAAATCTTTGCGGGTCTCCAGTTCAGCGGTAAAAATCCTAGACAGGCCCCCAAAACAATCACCGACAGCAGTCCTGCGGTGTTGAAGTAATTGGTTGGAGAGGTTTGCTGGGCCAAAAGGTAAACATAAAGAAAAAAGGTTCCGGTGCCAATGGCGATAACTCCCGCAGCCAACCCATCCAATCCGTCTATAAAATTCACGGCATTCATGACAACCAGCAAAACTAAAACCGTCATTACCAAGCTGAAACCATAACTTCCAACCACCAGACCGCCGATTGGTAGCGAAACTATTTGAACTCCCTGCCAGGCAAGCAGACCCGCAGCCAGAATCTGCCCTGCAAGCTTGAGTGTCCAGTCCATGTCAATCAGGTCGTCTAATAAACCAACAACGGTGATAATGGCTGCTGATCCAATGATTGCCCAGATAACACCCATGTCTTCAAAAACGGATTCAAACCAGCCCAGAGTGCCAGCTAGCCCAAACCCAACCAGCAAACCAAGAAAAATTGCCACACCGCCGATGCGTGGAACAGGCGTTTGGTGTTGATCTCTTTTACGAATTGGTCTGTGCAGATTGAATTTGCGGGCCACAAATAAAGTCACAAAAGTGAACAACAGCGTGCTAATCGCAACCGCGGCGGTAATCAGCAGATAAGCCCGCAACTAGCTCTCCGATTCAAACTCGAAATCTTGTGCAACGGCCTGAATCTCTTCAAGTCCCAAAGCACCCTGTCTTAGCACTCTAATTTTCTTATTTTCCGCATCAGTTAGATCCAAAATCGTGGAAGCCACTCCTACTGCTGCCTCGCCTGCGTCCAAATAAACAGGAACACTGTCGCCAAAATATTCAAAAGCTTGTTGAGCATTGGTGGCAGAGGGTTGACCGTGCAAATTCGCACTCGAAACCGCCATCGGACCTGTTTCTTGCAGTAGAGCAATCGCTTCTTGAGAATCAGGGATTCGAAGCCCGACAGTTCCCTTAGTCTCTCCCAGATCCCAAGTTAACGAGGGTTGAGCGTGCAAAACCAGAGTCAAAGGTCCTGGCCAGAACTTCTCGGCCAGTTTCGTCGCTACCTCAGGGACATCTGTTGCTAAAGCTTCAAGGGTTGAAATCGACCCAATCAAAACTGGTGGTGGCGTTGCTCGACCACGTCCTTTGGCATCTAAAAGCGCCTGTACCGCCTTTGGATTGAAAGCATCAGCGCCGATTCCATAAACAGTGTCTGTTGGCAAAACAATCAACTCTCCCCGGCCAACAGCAAGTTTTGCCTGGCGCATACCTGTTAGTAGTTGAGAACTGTCTGAGCAGTCAAATACTCTCTGCATCATGCCACCGCCTGAATGAATCTGTCTCTGCCGTTTAGGTCCTGAAAATGCCTGACGTTTTGCCAGCCTGTATCCAATAGTAATTGAACAATTGCCTCCCTCTGGGATTCATCATGCTCGAACAACAAAACTCCTCCATCCAGCAATAGATGCTTGGATTGGGCAAGCTGACGTATCAAATCAAGTCCATCCTCCCCCGAATACAAAGCTATTTCAGGGTCGTGCAGGTTCACCTCGGGATCAACTGGAATTGCCGAGGCAGGTATGTATGGAGGGTTTGAAATCAACAGACCGAATTTTCGGTCTGTGGAAAAGAAATTGAAATCTTTTATCTCTAGTTTCACATTTGAATCCGAGTGAGAAATGTTTTTCTCCGCCCAGCTGGCGGCCTCAGGTGAAACCTCGATTGCAGTTGCATCAAACCCAGCCTCAAGGTTCAAAGCTATCGAAATTGCACCACTCCCGGTTCCAACTTCCAAAGAAGTCTTTTCGGGGAGCTGCAAGGCGAGTGCAAGCTCTACCAATGATTCGGTTTCCGGCCTGGGAACAAAAACTCCTGGGCCGACCATGAGTTCAAGGTTTCTAAAAAAACTAATTCCCGTCAGATGCTGAAGGGGAACTCGTTGTTCTCGTCTGCTTGCCAGTTGCAGTATCTCGCTCAAACTGGTCTCCCCAATTGGTTCGTTTTTGAGTTCAAGCAACATTAGATCTGATTTAGAGATGGATAGAACGTGGCAAATCAGCTCTCTCGAATCAGCTTCTGCAGAAGTGATTCCTGCGTCTGAAAAACTTTTTGACAACTTCGCAACTAATTGCGAAGGATTCACTTTTGCTCAGTCCCTGAAATAGCGGAAATCCTTGCCTGCTCGTCAGATTCGATAGCCGAGTCAATTACTGGCTGCAAGGCACCGTCCATTACCTGATCCAAGTTATAGGCCTTGTAGCCGGTGCGGTGATCGGCAATTCGGTTTTCTGGAAAGTTATAAGTTCTAATGCGCTCGGAGCGGTCAACGGTTCTTACCTGTGACTTTCTTGCCGCAGACTGCTCTTCTTCAAGCGCCTCTTGTTTTTTGGCCAACAATCGAGCTCTAAGCACGCGCATGGCAACTTCACGGTTCTGTAGCTGCGATTTCTCATTCTGCATGCTCACCACAATCCCTGTGGGTAGGTGGGTGATTCGAACGGCTGAATCTGTCGTGTTTACGCTCTGACCGCCTGGTCCAGATGAACGGAACACGTCAATTCTCAAATCGTTTTGACTAATGTCAACTTCCTCGGGTTCATCTACCTCTGGAAATACCAACACTCCCGCAGCGGAGGTGTGAATACGGCCCTGTGTTTCCGTCACTGGAACTCGCTGAACTCGATGAACACCACCCTCGTACTTCAACTGCGCCCAAACACCCTTAGCTGGTTCGCTGGAATTGCCCTTAATGGCAATCTGGCAATCCTTAATTCCACCGAGGTCGCTCTCGTTTTTGTCCAGTATTTCTGCCTTCCAGCCCTTAGAGGTCGCGAAGTGAGAATACATTCTCAACAGATCGGCTGCGAACAGGGCGGATTCAGCCCCACCTTCACCGGCTTTGATCTCCATGATCACGTCACGGGCGTCATCTGGGTCCCTCGGAATTAGCAATCTTCTGAGTTTTTCCTCGGCCACGACCAGGGATTCTTTGTTCTTTTCCAGCTCTTGCTTGAAACTGTCATCCTCGGCAGCCAATTCAGCGCCGGCTTCAATGTCAGCCTCAATCATGCGGACCTGATCCTCGGCTTCGATGATTGAGTTCAGCTCCGCATACCTTCGATTCAATTTTTTGCTCAGACCTGGGTTGGCATGAATCGAGGGGTCAGCTAACTGCTTCTGTAAATCGGCGTGCTCCTCCCGCAGCGCCTGCAAGGAGTCGAACATGATTACTCCGATTCGCTATCAGCTGGTACTGGCATTGATTTTTCAAGCTGAAGCAGGAACTCAACATTTGACTGGGTGTCTTTCAACCTGGTCATAACCAATTCCAGCGCTTGTTGCTGCTCAAGCCCAGCCAATGCGCGGCGAAGCTTCCAAATAATCTTGGTTTCCTGAGGACTCATCAACATCTCCTCGCGCCTGGTTCCGCTGGCGTTGATATCAACCGCTGGGAAGATGCGCTTGTCTGCCAAAGCTCGGGAAAGCCTTAGCTCCATGTTTCCAGTTCCCTTGAACTCCTCGAAGATAACCTCGTCCATCTTTGAGCCGGTCTCAACCAGCGCGGTGGCAAGAATGGTAAGTGATCCGCCGTTTTCAATGTTTCTGGCCGCACCGAAGAACTTTTTCGGTGGGTAAAGTGCTGAGGAGTCAACACCTCCGGAGAGGATTCTTCCGCTGGCTGGGGCGCTCAGGTTGTAGGCACGACCCAATCTGGTGATTGAGTCAAGCAAGACAACAACATCATGACCCATCTCTACCAAGCGCTTTGCCCTTTCAATGGCAAGCTCTGCAACGGTTGTATGGTCGTCGGCAGGACGATCGAAAGTAGAGGCAATTACCTCTCCATTGACAGTTCTCTGCATGTCGGTGACCTCTTCAGGTCGCTCATCAACCAAAACAACCATGAGGTGAACTTCAGGGTTGTTTACGCTGATGGAATTAGCTATTGCCTGCAAAATCAGTGTTTTACCCGCTTTTGGAGGAGAAACAATTAGTCCTCGCTGACCTTTTCCAATTGGTGCTACCAAATCAATGATTCTGGTGGCGATTTTTTTGGAATCCGTTTCCAGGCGAAGTCTTGCATCTGGGTACAGAGGCGTCAGTTTAGAAAAGTCAACTCGCTCGGTGATTTCAGCCACGACCTGACCGTTGATTGAGTCGACTCTTGCTAGTGCGTTAAATTTTTGCCTGGAGTTGGGCTGCTCGCCCTCTTTTGGTGCCTTGATCACACCAACAACCGCGTCACCCTTTCGAAGACCATTTTTCTTGACCTGACCCAGCGAAACGTATACGTCGTTCTCACCAGGCAGGTACCCGCTGGTTCTTAGGAATGCGTAGTTGTCCAAAACATCGAGAATTCCTGCAACTTGGATTAGCTCATCGTCTTCACTAATCTCTGGCTCAGCATCCTCGCCTCCACGGCGACGGTCGCGATAGCGGTTGCGCCTGTTGCGATTGTTGCCACGACGATCTCCGTTGTTGTCGTCGCGCTCGCGGTCGGACTGGTCGGATGAGGAGTTTGACCTCTCTTCGTTTGAAGACTCTGATTTGCCTGACTCTGATTTTGAATCATCTGACTTTGAAGATTCTGCCTTCGCTGACTCGGACTTCTCGCCATTCTCTTTTGGCTCAGTCTTGGGCTTGCTTGATCTTCTTGCAGGCTGCTTTTTCGTCTCCGACGCTTCAGACTTGTCCTCTTTTGGAGCTTCAGTCGCGGCCTTGGTAGCTGTCGAAGGCTTCGTTTCTGCTGGCTCTTTTACGTCAGCCGATTCGGTCTTCGCCTTCGTGCTGGATTTTGTTGTTGAGCTAACCCTTTTTCTAGCGGGTTGCTTCTGTTCGGTTTCTTCCATGAACTAAGTGACTCTTTCTTTTCCCCGGCAGAACGCCATCAAAGGGATTTAGTTGAACTGCACTGTGAGCGAACGCTCTATTCCTCGTGCACCTCTACGCTAGCACCTTTTGAGTCAACCGCCAACATTAATACCTTCCAGTGCGGATAATTCTTTTCGGCAAAAGCTTGGATGTCTAGACGCTTTCCAGGCTCTGGCTCAAGAATTAACACCGATGGGCCAGCGCCGCTAACCACGGCAGGATGCCCAAGCTCTCGAAGTTTGGTAATTATCTCTTGGGTTTCTGGCATCGCACTGGCTCGGTAGTTCTGGTGCAACTTATCCTCTGTTGCGGGAAGCATTAGCTCCGGTGAAGAAATTAGCGCAGCAACCAACAGTGCCGAGCGAGAGAGGTTGAAAACAGCATCTTCATGCGGGACTGAATCTGGCTGTAAGGATCTCGCCAACTTGGTGGACATTTGATTTGGCGGCACCATCACAATCGGAGACACTCCCCTATGCACTGAAAGCTGCTTGTGGTGCGGTCCATCAGGATCCGTCCAGGCAATTGTCATTCCACCGAACAGGGCCGGTGCCACATTGTCCGGATGCCCCTCTAAAACAGTTGCAAAATCTAACAGCTGCTGCTCGCTCAGAGTGTGCTGTTTTCCAAGCAGTCCAGCGGCCAGCATAATTCCGCCAGCAACAGCTGCGCCCGATGAACCCATTCCTCGACCGTGGGGATGTTGTTGGTGGTAACGAGCTTGATTCCTGGCAAAGTCTCATTCATTTTTTCAAACACGAGACTGAGTGCCTTGAAAACTAAATTGGTTTCATCCGTTGGGATATCGCCCGCACCTTCGCCGATTACTTCTATTTCTAGACCAGATGCAGTTGTCTCAACCTGATACTCGTCGTAGTAATTCAAGGCGATTCCCAGCGTGTCAAAGCCTGGGCCAAGATTGGCCGATGTTGCTGGGATGCGGACTTTTACCTTCATGATTTTTCAAGCCCCAAACTACTGGCAACGCTGGCTGCATTGGCGTTGACTCGCTTAGGTCGAATCTTTCTGCCCTTTTCGTCTTTCAGGGCCCAGTCAGGGTCCTTCAGTCCGTGACCGGTGACCGTGATTACCACAGTGTCAACCTTTGGAAGATCCCCGAGCTTCTTGTGCTTGAGCAGCCCCGCCGCTCCAGCCGCCGAGCTTGGTTCCACAAACACTCCACACTCCTGAGAGAGGAACCGGTGCATCCAAAGAAGTTCCTTGTCCGAAGCAAAAGCGAAGTTGCCCTCGGTCTCCTTTTTAGCTTGCTGCGCCAAATCCCAGCTAGCAGGGTTTCCAATCCTGATTGCAGTGGCAATAGTTTCCGGCTTTTGAACTGGAGCACCCTTGATAAACGGAGCAGCGCCTTCGGCTTGAACTCCCCACAGCTTTGGAAATTTTGAAATCCTGCCCTCTTTGATTTCCTCGGTGTAGCCAAGGTGGTAGGCGGAGATGTTT
>P_2C_Liq_1_UnCtyDRAFT_1001170_pt1 | contig 10121 bp, 7 predicted proteins | sample Pon2CUnioCityCA_2_FD_10234 | JGI IMG/M metagenome (IMG submission 10234)
TTGCCCTCCTTGAACGACAAATGATTGAAGCGGGTTTAACTAATGTGGGTACTTCCTATAAGGAAGCTCGGAAACGCCGCAGTATTGCTTAATTTATTGCTGACTTCATCGCTTAATTTATCCCCTAATTTCCCCTATGGCTAATCCCTCGGCTGCAAATTGGCTCTGGAAAATTTGGGCCGCCATTTTTTTAGTGTCTGGAACCATCATTGGAGGAACGCTATTGCTTCGTCCAGGATTAGTTAGACAGCGAACTTCGTTGGCTGAAGATGTAGAAACAATCAATAACTTATTATCTTTAAAAAATAGCTTGGATGACTTAAATCGTGCTGAACGTCGTGCTGAAAATCCTTCACAAAATCCAGATGAGGAGTTCACTGTTGCTGATGCTCCATTGTTAGAGCGTTCGTTCGATAGTTCAATTGTTCAGCAATTGCCAGACGTTCAAGCTATGGAATCTCCTGAGAATGAAGCCTTGAATGAAGCCTTAGAAGAACGTCTTGAGTTAGAACTTGAGCTTCAGCGGCAACTTGAATCTCAACTGCGTCAGTTACAAGAGGAAATCGCCCAACTCGAAACTAATAATCGCCGACTGGTACAGGAAAACAATAGTTTACGGGGCTATCAAATTAACTACCAACAACAAATTGAACGTCAGATTGAGCGATTAAAGCCTCGTTTAAACAAAATTCGTGAATTTTCAGCGGTTGACAATGATTTTTCATTGGAGACAGTCACACTTTCTTCATTAGGAAATACAGTTGATTTCGAGAATCTACAAATCACATTAGAACGTAAAATCGAGCAAAAAAACACACTTCAAGATGATATTAATTTCCTAGAAAGTAGTTTTTCATTTGCTATTATTTTAGGTCTTGCCAATTTATTGATTGGTGGAATTTACTATGTATTAGACCGTTGGAATGAGGAACAAACGCAGAAACTTAAGGAAACAGAAGAAAAAATTGAGCAAGCTCAGCTAAAAATTCGTAACTTTAGCTGGAATATGGCAAATGCCAGTTTAGAGAAGTATTATCAACGCAACTTAATGGAAGTTCAGGTCATTTTTATGACCAGTGTTGTGGTGATGATTTTGGGATTTTTGTTAATTTTAGCATCTTTGGCGATCACCCTCTATGACTTGAACCCGGCGACTACTTCTTCTAACTCCTCTGCTAATATTTCTGCAAATACATCTGCAAATACATCTGCAAACACACCTGTTACTGAAAGTGAGGAAGCTGAACCGTCTCAGGAGTCGGAGACGGTTACATCCGTGGTGAATACTAATAATAGTGATGTGGCGACAATTGGGGTAATCGCTGGGATTTTAACTAACTTTATTGGGGCAACTTTTATGATTGTCTATCGTTCAACAGTTCGGGAAGCCTCTCGCTATTCTAATTCTCTTAATCGCATTAATGATGTGGGAATTGCGATGGATATCCTCAATACGTCTGTAGAACATGAGGATAATCCTGAGATTTTGGCGGCGAAGGTTGAGATTGCGAAACGATTGGTGGAAAGCGATCGCCATCCTAATGTTGATTAAAACGTAGATTAAGATGTTGATTAAGATATTGATTAAATCACTCATATCGATTCAGCGGTGAGGCTGGCTAGGAGTTCTTCGCAGTCGTGCACCAGAGGAATCCTTAAACTTTTAGCAATACTCAAGGCTTGTTGACAATAGCCGATCGCCCGTTCACGATGATCAAGATGTTGATGCAGTTCAGCTAAATTTTTTAAGCCTTCAGCTTCCCCATGACGATCGCCAATTTCACGGGTAATCTCTAAGGCTCGTTGTAGACTCTCCTTAGCTTCGGGATAACGGCCTAAACAGAGATAGGTTTCCCCCATATTCGAAAGTGCGATCGCCTCCCCTTCCCGAAACTCCATCTTACGGGAAATATCGAGATATTTCTCCTCACAACCAAGGGCCTGAGAATAATCCCCAAGTGCATAATATGCAAACCCCAAATTCCCTAACGCCTGGCCAATTCCTCGGCGATCGCCGAGTTCCTGAGCGATCGCCAAATCCTGTTGATGATAGGCGATCGCCGCCTGATAATCCCCTAAGCCATGTAACGCTAACCCTAAATTCCCCAATGCTTGACCAATTCCGGAGCGATCGCCGAGAAGTTGAGCCAATTTTAGACCCTCCTGAAAATAGGAAATCGCCTGTTCATACTCCCCCAAATAGTAATATTCTAAGCCAATATTGCCTAAGGCGATCGCTTGATTTTGCCGATGACCTAGCCTCTGAGCAATGCTTAAATGATGTTGGTGACAGGCGATCGCCTCAGGATAATTTCCCAGACAGGAGTAGGCTTTTCCCAATCCTTCGAGACAAACCAGATTAAGTAGATCACCGGCTTTTCCCAACAGAGATTCATACATCTCCATTTGTTCACGGTAATAGCCCCAAATTTCGAGTTGTTTGTGCAGGGGTTCTGCTGTTAAGCTATCCAGAGGCAAGACCAGCAATTCCTGACACCGTTGCCAATCTTCAACTTCTGTTAAATGGCGAAAAGCCTCAAGATAGCCCCGGACATAATCAAGATTCGAGGCCTCTAAAGGCGGTTCATAGTGAATCAACCAGTTAAGGGCGGCTCGATATTGACTGCGGCGACTGTGGGGAGAAATGCCTCGTAATGTAGCCCGATCGAGCTGTAAGCGTTTCAATAACTGCTGCCGAGACACCGATTGAGACACCGATTGAGACACCGATTGAGACACCGATTGAGACACCGTTGAACTCGGATCAAGGGCGGCCTCAACGGGTGCATTCGGGGCTGAATCCGCTGGCAAGTTCTCCATCCTCTAAATCTAAGGCTTGTAAATGACTCAAGGCAACACTACGGATGAGGTTATGTTGACGTAACAGCAAGCGATCGCCCTCCGTCACTTCCTCGACTAAATAGCGATCGCGCAGTACATCGAGGGCCAAGTGTTGATCGCTTTCAGCATAGTCCCAATCTTCAAGATGAGACAGCCAGAATGACTCAGCCACTGGGCAACGATAGACGGAAGCCTCACATAACAACAGATAGGCGGCCGGGGCCTCCCGTTTGAGCCGCAAAAAGGTTTGTTCGAGGCGATCGCGAACTTTCATGCGCAACAGGCGGGTGCATTCGTGGAGTTGCCAGCGATCATCAGCAGAAGCCGTCCGTCCCATTTTAGCCTGGGCGATCGCCGTTTCGACCTCCTCAATGTCTTGGCCATATTTATGCCAATAAGCCCGTATATTGCCCGAAAATGGCGCATTTGACATCTCGCCGGCGATTACCCGCAAGGCCAAGGGATGGCCTTCATAAGCCGCGCCAATGCGCTTGAGATAGCTGCTGGCCTCTCCGGTTAAATTGAGATGGGCCTTGGCAAATAAAGCCAACTGTTCCGACTCATCGAGTCCTCCAAGAAACTGACAACTCCAAAAATTGCTGTAGCGAGCCGGGAGCTGGCCTGGGAAGTCTTGGGAGGTGAGAATCACCCGACTTTGACAGACGGGAGCCGCTAATAGGGCCTCGAAAAATTCGGCCCAGAGGGGATCTTGGAAGTCACTCCAACCATCTTCCTCGTTTCCCTGTAACATCATCTCCAACGAGTCAATGATGAGCAATAGGGGCCGGTTGAGGAGATAGTTGGCGGTGCGATCGACTAAGACTTGGCCATCTTTGGCCCCTTCAATCGGAGATCCCCACTGTTCCCACCAGCGACTCGCGACACTGATAAAGTCGTTGGGTTGGCGATCGTTATCCAGGTTTTCCCGGAGTAAGTTTTGCCATTGGCGGCCAGTCCATTGTGGATATAGGGAGATGGCTAGGCGCTCCCCCAGGGCTGTTTTGCCGATTCCGGTAATCCCCAATAACACCAGGAGACGACAAGACTGCTGCAACTGCTCACTTAACTGAGCCAATAATGCGTCGCGTCCAACCCAGGCCTCATCGTAGGCGAAGAAATCTAAGCTCCCTGAGATGGTCCCTGAGACGGGATTGCTGCCCGAAATCCCCGAGGAAAGGCTTGATGCGACAGTCTGGGGATGGGCGATCGCGGCGGATTTATCGGCATCTTGGCCGGAGTCTGGGCCGGAGTCTGGGCCGGAGTCTTCGCCAGAATCCGACCATGGTGCCACCACCACCTCTTGCCAGGGAACCTCCACCGCCTCGCAGATGGCGATAAAGGTCTGCGATCGCACCGGCAACCGCCGCCAAAACCGTTTTAGGGTCGCCGCAGAGGTTGAGGCCGCCTCACACCATTGTGATGATGATTTCAGCCAACCCTTGTAACGTCGCGCGTAATCAACCTGTCGAAGCCCCTGCATTGAAGCCTTGAGTGTTGCTGCCACAGTTCTCGCTCTCCTTGCAAATCAATCAATCCCTGGCGACTCACTTTTGGCTCACTTTGGCTCCCAATATGGTCTTATCTTGACAGAGCCAAAAATGAGCTTATAATGAGTACATCGCATTTTTTTAGATGGATGTTTTGCCTGAGACTCCCATTACATCAGGGGATTAGGCGCTGTCGCAACCGTTGAGCCGCCCGGTGCGACGATCAAGACCATCTCGGTTAAGGTCAGCCGAAACTTTATGGGACTTTGCGGCTCACTTTTGGCTAACTTGATATCCATCACCAGAGGTCATATTGCATCAACAACCCTTATTCAAGGATTATCACCGATGAACCACCGCACTCACAAACGCAAGCAACCCTCAACCGAGATCCCCCAGCGGCTGATGAATCGTCTTTTAGATATCTGGCTTTCCTAAAGACCGGGTTCAGCTTAATCATGGTTCTTTTGAGATTCAGCCATCACACTGAATCATCTAGCCCAATCAAAACATAGGCTTGTTAAGCCTTTAATTCTATCATGCAGACTTGCCCACCCGAGGAACTGATCATGCCAACTCAAGTGCCAACTCAAAGCCAAACCCTACAATTCGAGACCACCTCATCGACGGTCTCTCAAGCTGATTTGAACCCTACCTATGAAGGCGCTGTTCAAGTCCCGGAGACAGCGCCCTCAAGCACCATTTTACTGGTCTTAACCTTCGGTGTCTGGTTACTGCGACAACGCATGGGCTAATCGCCGCGCCGTGACGGTGGACCGAATCAGGTGCTATGCGTGGGCGATCGCCCCGAGTCGGAGGTATCATTTCCCCGATCCATCTCATCGAGATCAAAGCGATCGCGACCTTGCTGCATCCGTCGTTGCATCGGATCGCGCCAAAACCGATTAAACTGCCACAGAGTCTGAGTCATACTCTCCAAGGTTTCGGGGCTTAACGGCTCAGGACTCTGTTGGCGTTCGGTCTGAGTCGGATTATAGGGAATCCGGTAGCCAAATAAATCAGCCGAGCGAATTTCCTGAAAATTCTCAACTTGAAACACTAACAGAAAATCTTGTTGCATTTCTCGGGTCACCAGCCGTTCGACTTCAAACACTTGTTTGGGAGTCAGCGGCGCTTCAGGACGAGCGCGAACCCGGAGATGAACCTGGGGCGGGCTTGCATTCCAGTTAATCGTCGTCTCCATCAATTCTACCTGTTGACCAACGGTAATTGTCTGAGTCAACAGAATCGATCGCAACGTCGACTGAAGGCGCGTTTGGCGTAGCAGTTGTCCGAGGCTAATTGATAAAGGAATCACAATCGGTAGCGTCAGGAAGACCGTATAGGTGAGCGCGCGAGCCATGCGGATTTTCTCAACATAGTAGCCTTCCCAGATAAAGACGAGGATACAGGCCAACGTGATGCCGAGTAGATTGGTGGTATAGAGCAAGAAAGCGCCGCGAGCCGAAAAGAGCGCCCCCTGAGAGAGAGACAGGCCCACCACACATAATGGTGGCATCAGCGCCACAGAAATAGCGGTTCCGGCGATCGCATCACTAATTTTAGGTCGAACCTTAGCAAAACCTCCCACCGCCCCCGCCGCCAGCGCAATCACCAGATCCAAGAGGTTCGGTTGGGTACGAGCGAGAATTTCCGGGCTAAACTCCGTTAGAGGGATAGCGGCGATCGCCCCAATCACCGCCGACAGCACCACCGAGATCAACGTCCCCATTACCAGAGTCGTCACCCCGCGACGAAATAAAAACAGATCTCCCTTCATCGCTCCCAAAGCCAAGCCTCGTAGGGGTAACATCAAGGGAGCCACAATCATCGCGCCAATAATTACAGCGGGACTGTTGAGTAATAGCCCGCAGGTGGCAATAATACAAGAAGCGACCGAAAGGAAGATAAAGTTAAGATTGAGTTTGGAATCCCCAGAAATCTCCTGAGACAGAACCGCAAGCGTCTGTTGGTCGACTTTTGGCATCTTGGACTTGCCCGGACGGCAGATTGAGCAGTGTGATAGGTCTTATTCTAGATAGAAACCGCCAACCCAGAGACATCAAATACAGAAACAGCCAACACACACAGATCAAATACAAAGACATCAAATACAGAGACATCAAATACAGAAACAGCCAACACACAGAGATCAAATCAATGCCGTTATCAGTGGGGGGTAAGCCAGGAACGCTGTCACGTGATCTAACAGTGCTGCCTCAAGGTTTATGGTAGAGAAGGAACGCTTGAACCGAGCGATCGCACAATTGGCGGGGGACTCGGATACAAATCGCCTGAAAAAATTACTGCTGTGCGTCTGTCAGCAACGCTGGGAGAACGATTCACGGCGGCTAGAATCGTTAGATTGGCGGCTACTGCTCAACGAGCTACGCACCACCTTCGTGACACGGGAACAACTCGAAGAAGCCCTCGTGCGGGTGGTGGCTCGGATTAATAAGAAATCCCTATATTTCAACCTCTCCCTGCGGGCGATCGCCATCCTCGATCCCCTCTACCCAGAAATNGAGCCTCCCATGGCCTTTGACGAGGCCTTTCTCCCCTTTACCCAGGGAACTCCCAGTGATCCCTCCCTCGATCGCTGGTTTGACTTACGGCTACAACTGTCCCAATCGGGTAATCTCAGCCAAGCCAAAACCCTTCTCTACTCTGCCATTAACGGCAAATTTGCCTACACTCTTCCCGACTGGAATCACCTCAACCACGAAGAGTTTGACCATCTCGCTCAATCATTATTGGATCTGTGCAAAACCGCCAGTGAACTGCGTTTGCGTCTCTACGGCTCCGCCCATTGTCTCAACCCAGTGGAGGTCTATCAGAACATCGCCGAGCGGCTGTGTCGCACCATGGAACAGGCCTATTATGCCAGCATGATCCAACCCTTTGAACCCGAAGCGGTAGGAGATGAGAATCTCGATGACATGACCATCGATGGGTCCATGCTTCCTCGCAACACCATGCTCAATCCCACCGAAGCTCAGACCACCGACTCCCCTCAACCCGCTGCTGCGGCGCTGCGATCTGACGCCAAAGAGCATCAGACCGTTGTTAGCTTAGATCAAGATGTCGAAGCCGCCGTCTGTGAAGCGGCCAATCAACACCTACAAGCGGCGATCGCCGCCGTCGATCAGCAAACCGAAGCCCTCATCAGTAAAGTGCGCGCTCTGCTGGCTCACACCGATCCTGATACCGCTAACGCCATTGAAGCCCGCATTCTACACCAATTTACCGACGCACTGGGCCAGTTATATCACCAGGAAGATTCTGGCTGAGCGCGTTGGGGGACGAGTCTGGCCCCATCGCCGCTATAATCCTAGATGTTCTAGGGCTTGGCGGGGGTTTTCCTGGCGACAATCGCGCAGTTTCTGATACAGGTGTTGTTCTTCGTCACTGAGGCGTGTTGGCGGGGTAATTTCGACTTTCACTAATTGGTCGGTACGAGCGCTACTTTTAGGTCGCCGCCAGCCTTTTCCACGCAGGCGCAACATCTGGCCCGAGCGAATCCCAGCGGGGATACTAACAGTGACGGTTCCATCGGGGGTGGGAACTTCAATTTTGGCTCCTAAGACCGCTTCATCGGGAGAAATGGGGACTTTACAGACGAGATTATCGCCATCGAACTCAAAAAACTGATGGGGTTTGAGGTCGATATTGAGGTAGAGATCCCCTTGGCGACCATAACCATCTTTTTTTCCTTTTCCTTTGACGCGTACTCGGCTTCCTTTTTTCGCGCCGGGGGGAATCCGTACTGAGACTTTTTGGCCACTGACACTGAGGCGTTTTTCGACCCCATGGAAGGCTTCGGCGAAGGAGAGGCTCAGGGTGGCTTCTTGATCGAGGGAGACTCCGGTGCTGCGGCGGTTGTAGCCAGCGAAGTCTTCAAAGCCACCGCTGAAGCCGCTGCTGCGGCTAGAACTTCTTGGGGAAGCACCACCGTAGGAGGACCATTGCGATCGCGAGCGTCCCCCCATTCCCCCGAGGAGGGATTCGATAAATTCATCAAAATCAGCGTATTGACTGAAATCAAAGTCAAACCCGCCCGGGGTGGCTCCCCCTTGAGGCGCAGCGCCGCCATTCCAGCCTCCGGGACTATTCCCGGCCTGTTTCCAATACTGTCCGAAGCGATCGTATTGTTTGCGCTTGTCAGGGTCTGAGAGAATCTCGTAGGCTTCGCTAACTTCCTTGAACCGGGCCTCAGCGTTGCGATCGCCCGGATTCATATCTGGGTGATATTGACGAGCTAGACGACGAAACGCTTTCTTGATCTCGTCCGCGCTGGCCGTTTTACTCACGCCCAAGATGGAATAGTAGTCTTTGAAGTCCGTTGCAGCCATGAGAATTGTCAAAAAATCAGTGGTTCACAGGGTCGAGTCTGCCTTTGATCATCAAGTTTAATGTATTTTTCTCGACCGTCGAGTTCGGTTTCTTTGACAGTTACCGATTTTTGTTGGCAAATCTAGCCTGAAGTTGAGATAATAACGCGATCGCCCCGGTGGGCGATCGCGCCATATCCCCGACAGCAGCGGCGGCGATCGGGGTCAATGGTTAGACTCGGGCCGCTAAATCACAAAGTTATCGGGAATGGTTGCGTTTTTCAGCACCACCACGATTCCACTGCGGATATAGAAGCCCAAATCCTCGCGATCGGCTTCCTCAATATTTTCCGTATTGAGAATCTTGACATTTTTGCCAATTCGTGCATTCTTGTCCACGATCGCCCGACGAACCGTGCTATTTTCACCAATCCCCAAAGCCATCGAGGGCGCCGAGGCTTCGGCTGTCCGCTCACCAAAGGACTGATAATAGTCAGACCCCATCAACAGGGAATCTTCCACCACGGCGCCGGCGCTAATGCGGCTGCGAACGCCCAAAACCGAGCGATCGACGCGACATTCCTTAAGAATACAGCCATCACCCACCAGAGACTCCGTAATTTGACAATCGAGGAGCTTACTCGGCGGGAGATAGCGGGGGCGAGTATAAATGGGTGCATCTTCGTTATAGAAGCTAAAGGGCGGCTTCGGCTGTTGCGTCAGCGCCAAATTAGCCTCATAGAAGGCCTGAATCGTTCCAATATCTTCCCAATAGCCATCAAACAGATAGGCCTGGATGTTATGGTCCATCGCGGCCCCAGGAATGATCTCTTTACCGAAATCAGTTTGATCAGGAGCTTCCGTCAGAAGCTTCTTGAGAACCTCCCGTTTGAAGACATAGATACCCATCGAAGCGATATAAGGCTTCTCCTTGGCCTGAGCCGGATCGAGGCCCAGGGTACTCGTATCGACCTGCATCGCTTTGAGCGCATCGCCTTTGGGTTTTTCCGAGAAATCAATAACTCGTCCCGAGTCATCAATTTTCATCAAACCAAAATCCGAAGCTCGTGCTTCATCAATGGGAAGGACCGATAAGGTAATATCCGCATTGGTTTCCCGGTGACGCTCGATGAATTGACTATAGTCCATTCGATAGAGGTGATCACCCGAGAGAATCAGATACTCGTCCACATCCAACTCATCCATGAGCCAGATATATTGACGCACCGCATCCGCCGTTCCTTGGAACCATCCCGGACTGTCGGACGTTTGTTGAGCGGCGAGGATTTCCACGAATCCATCAGTAAAGCTCGAAAAATTGTACGTCCGCCCGATATGGCGGTTCAGGGATGCGGAATTGTACTGGGTCAGGATATAAATCTGATCAATCCCAGAATTTATACAGTTGCTGACAGGGATGTCAATCAACCGATATTTACCCGCCAATGGAACGGCGGGGTTT
>P_2C_Liq_1_UnCtyDRAFT_1001171_pt1 | contig 10110 bp, 12 predicted proteins | sample Pon2CUnioCityCA_2_FD_10234 | JGI IMG/M metagenome (IMG submission 10234)
AAACCACCAAGGCCGCCAAGCAGCAACAGCCGCGACGTCCATCCCGATGGAATTTGACGACGCAATGCAAACCACAGAAAACCAATCGCCCAGACCAGCCCGACCACGCGGCCAAGCTGGCGGTGGCCCCATTCCCACCAATAGATCACTTTAAAATCGTGCAGCTCCATCCACTTGTTTTGCAACTGGAACTCGGGAATCATTTTGTATTTCTCAAACTCAGAAAGCCAGTCCGCTTCATTGAGAGGCGGGATAGCCCCCGTCAGCGGGCGCCACTCTGTAATCGAGAGGCCAGAGTCCGTGAGACGCGTCAGACCACCGACAACAATCATCGCAAAGACCAGAATACCCAAAAGGATGATCCAAGCTCGGATCGCAAGACGCTCACCGCCCTGCCCTTTGTCGATAATTCCACCTTTGGGAGTTGCAGGTCCTGAACCCTTTTCTCCGCTCACATCCTCAAATATCGCGCGTTTCTCGGCCATGTCTTTCCTCACATCCTGTCGCTTGAGTTAAACTAGGGTGCGCCTTGGTGAGCTGCAAGCGCCGTCAGTCGTCTTTGCCCCTGATAAGTTGACGCAGTGCGCCATGCAACATTTGCACATCCGCCCGCGTGAGCGGCATACGGCTCCAAAGATTGCGTAAATTTGTTTTCATATTCGCGGCCTTTTCGGGTGGAAAGAAAAAACCACGTTCCTCAAGACGCTCTTCCAGATGCCCAGCCCAAGCCTCAATATCGCCGCCTGTCGCAGGGTCACCGCTGCGCGCAATTTCCATCCGCTCATGGCTGATCTCACCTTGTGCACGGCGCCACTCATAGGCGGAGAGCAACACACATTGCGCCAAGTTGAGTGAGGGAAACTCTGGATTCACAGGCACGGTGATCAGCGCGTTCGCACGCGCCACATCGTCGTTTTCAAGCCCCGCCCGCTCCGGCCCGAAGAGCACAGCGACTTTTTCTCCAGCCGCGATCTTTTCAGCAGCCAAAGCCATAGCGCGCTCGGGGCTCATCACAGGCTTCGTTAAGCCCCGAATGCGCGCCGTTGTCGCAAAAACGTAAGTCGTGTCCTCAAGCGCCTCAGCCAAAGTTCCAGTGACTTGGGCCTCGTCAAGCAAACGGCCCGCGCCTGAGGCCATCACAACTGCTTTCTCGTTCGGCCAGCCGTCGCGTGGGGCAACAACGCGCATACGATCCAGCCCAAAGTTCCACATGGCCCGCGCCGCCGCACCAATGTTTTCTCCCATTTGTGGGCGAACAAGAACAAAAAGAGGCTGTGGGCCTTCTGTGGGCATAGAGAGGTTTCCTTTCTCAGTTGACGCCGTTCTAGAAGAAAGCACGCCCCGCGCCAAGACACCAATCGCCAAGGCCTAAAGCCTCTTGGACAAGGCAAAAAATCACGCTAGAAGAGCAAACGCCAATTCAGGAGTCCAATATGGCACAAGACGATACGCCACAGATCTATTTGATCACCCCGCCTGATTTTGAGCTAAGCAGCTTTCCAACGCAGCTTGCCGCCGTGCTCGACACCCGCGAAATCGCTTGTGTGCGCCTTGCCTTGGCGAGCCACGACGAAGATACACTCTGTCGCGCGGCGGATGCCTTGCGCGAAGTCACCATGGCACGCGATGTTGCCTTGGTGATCGAGCGCCATATTCTACTTGTGGAACGGCTCGGCCTTGACGGGGTGCACCTCACTGATGGCAGCCGCTCGGTGGCAAAGGCCCGCAAAGCCCTTGGCCAAGACGCAATCGTCGGAAGTTTCTGCTCAGGCTCGCGCCACGATGGCATGGCAGCCGGCGAAGCGAGTGCTGATTACGTCAGCTTTGGCCCAATCGGCGATACAGCGCTGGGCGATGGCACACAGGCAGAATTTGATCTCTTTGAGTGGTGGTCACAGGTGATAGAAGTGCCCGTGGTTGCCGAAGGCGGGCTTGATGCAGAGCTGATCGCAAAATTTGCCTCCGTGACCGATTTCTTTGGGTTGGGAAGTGAACTCTGGTCTCAGGAAGACCCTGTAAAAGCGTTGAAACAGCTTTATGCGGCCATGAGGGAAACCTAACTCAAAGGCCCGAGGGCCTTGTCATAAGCTTTGCCCGCAGTCAGCTTTTCTTTGGGCAACCCATCCCGAACGGCCACTTCTGCGGCTTTGGCGAGCGCCTTACGATCCTGAAAGTCGGCCACTGCTAGCGGCCTGTGGTATTTAATCCTAACCTCGCCGCCACGCGGCGCAGAAAGCGTTTTCAAAAGATGTGGGCCAAAGGCCATGTCGCCCCACCAGCCATAAAATCGATCCTCCTCGCCCTTGGGGGCCTCATAAACAACTGTCACTGGCTGCACAGCAAGACGCTCGCGCAAAGGATCGGCAAAAAAGGCCTGAAACAAAGTTGGCTTGAAGGGCAAAAGACGTAGCCCGTCTGTCGATGTGCCTTCTGGAAAGAACAAAAGCTTATGCCCCACCAAAAGGCGGGCCTCAAAAATATCTTGCTGGATTTTGGCATCCCTCGGATCGCGCCGAATGAAAACTGTTCCCGTTGCTCGCGCCAACCAGCCGATCCCGGGCCAGCTTGCAACTTCGGATTTTGAGACAAAATAGACCCTCTTGCGCGCATTGAGTGCGAAGATATCAAGCCAACTGCTGTGATTGGCTACAATGGCTCCAGCTGTGGTCATCTGAGCGCCTTCGGTTTCATGCTTGATTCCCAAAATGTAGAATGCGCCGCGGCATACAAACTGGGTGATATAAGGCGTCCAAGGTCGCCTAAGTCCAAACAGCGGGCGCTCGGCGAGACGCAAAGCAAGCAAGACAAATAACCCTCCAAAAACCAACGCAGCCAGACACAGGCCCCGAACGGCCACGCGCAGCCACCCTAACAGGCTTATAGGCGCCTCTTCGGCTGGGCGGTCAGAGGTCCAGGTCATTTGCGCCCCTGATAAAGAGAGCGGCGGCGCGACGGCATGGCCGCCGTATCCATGATCAGGCAAACATCTGTTGTGTTAAACGCGCGGTCCGTAAACGCGCCCTCGCCCACAGCCCCTCCGAGGCGCAGGTAAGCCTTGATCAAGGCCGGCATTTCCATCATGGCACCACGGCGGTCGATCTCTTCTTCTTGCATCAAACCCATTGGCTGATAGCCCGCCTCCAAAGCCCGCACACGCAATGCTTCGGGTGCACAATATCTATAATGGAGCAAAGAAAGCGGCAAGCGCAGCTTGGTGGCATCCGTGCCATGAAAGCTTGCGACGCCAAACAGAATTTCAATCTCGCGCTCTTGGACAAACTCTGCGAGCGCGTTCCAGAGATGAAACATAGCGCTACCCCCGCGATAATCGGCATCAAGGCAAGACCGCCCCAATTCCAAGAGCCTGCGGCCTGAGGTTTTCAGTTTACTCAGGTCATATTCGTTTTCCGAGTAAAACTGACCTGCAGCGTCGGCCCCCGTCTCATCGAGAAGGCGATAGGCCCCGACCACATGATCAGGCGCACTTGCATCGCGCGCGTCATCCACCAGTATCAAATGCTGGCTGTGCACATCAAACCCGTCTCGCTCAAAACGATGAACATGATCAACCAATGCCCCGTCACTGCCAAGCTCTTCAACAAAAACGCGATAGCGCAATCGCTGTGCCCCCAAGATATCGGCATCCGTTTGGGCCAGTCTGACTGAAAATTGCGGCTCGCTCATAGGCTCTCATTTGCGCTGGCAGGTCCTGCGCTATTTAGGGTGTGATATTCTCAGACGCAAGAAGTGACAGTTTTAGATGATCTGTTAACTGTTCAGTAACTTCTATTCGTCATCAAAGACCCAGACCAGTTCGACGCGCGTTCCGTCTATCACAACTTTACCTGCTTCAGGAAAGTTCACAGTGGTTTTGCCGCCAGTGTTGGACTGCACCTGACCAATGCCCCAGTCGGGCATTTGCGGGTGGCGCACCCGCATTCCGGGTGTCAGGATGGCGTTCAAGTCGATCATATTGCGACACTACAGGAAGGACACCATATGGCACAAGACCCGCTCTCCTTGGCAAAACTGATCGCCTCAAGGATCTGTCACGATCTGATCAGCCCCGTGGGTGCCATTGCCAACGGGATGGAGCTTATGGCCCTCTCTGGTGGTGATAACACACCAGAATTAGATCTCATCTCTGACTCCGTCGCAGGCGCGAATGCCCGAATTAAGTTTTATCGGGTCGCGCTGGGGCTGTCCTCTTCCGAGCAAAAGCTGGGCCGCTCGGAAATCAGTAAGATTCTCGACGATTATTACAAAGACACCCGCTTTCACTGTGACTGGGACACCCAAGATGACTGTCCCCGCCCCGAAGTTCAGGCCGCTTTTCTTGCGCTGCTTTGTCTTGCAACGGCCTTGCCCACAGGCGGCCAACTACGTGTGACAAAGTTCGAGGGCGTTTGGACAATGTCCGCCGAGGCTGCCATGATCAGAACAGATGATGCGCTTTGGGCCACCCTCACAAGCGGTATCGCCCCTGAAACATTAAAGCCGGCCGAAGTCCAATTTGCCATGCTCCCCGAGTGCACAAGCGCTCTGGCCCGCCGTCCAACCTATCAGGTGAGTGACACAGCCATACAGATCACGTTTTGAGCTGTGATCAGGCGCGCACTGTGCCGTTGCCCTCAACCAGATACTTAAAGCTTGTCAGTTGTGCCGCGCCGACTGGCCCGCGTGCGTGCATTTTGCCTGTGGCAATGCCGATCTCGGCGCCCATGCCAAACTCGCCACCATCCGCAAACTGGGTTGAGGCGTTGCGCATCAGGATCGCACTATCAAGCCGCTGAAAGAACCGCGCCGCAGCGGCGTCATCTTCGGTCAGGATGCAATCAGTATGGCTTGAGCCAAATGCGCGGATGTGGGCGATCGCCTCATCAAGGCTTCCGACGGTCTTGGCTGCAATGATCATATCAAGGTATTCACAGCCCCAGTCTGCCGACGTGGCCGCTGAAACACCCTCGATAGCAGAAATCACCTCATCACCGCGCACCTCGACACCAGCGTCGAGCAGCGCTTTGATAACACCTTGGCCAATCGTGTTCATCACATCTTCATGGATCAGCAAGCACTCCGCAGCGCCGCAAATCCCAGTGCGCCGCGTTTTGGCGTTCAAAATCACATTGAGCGCTTTCACAGGGTCGGCGTTCTTATCCACATAAATGTGCACGATCCCCTCAAGATGGGCAAAAACAGGCACGCGCGCCTCACGCTGCACAAGCCCCACAAGCCCCTTACCGCCGCGCGGGACAATCACATCAATATAATCGGTCATGGTCAGCATCTCGCTCACCGCCGCGCGCTCGCGCGTGGGCACAAGCTGGATACTCGCCTCAGGTAGTCCCGACGACTTCAATCCCTCAACAAGACAGCCATGCAAAGCACTTGAAGAGTGAAACCCTTCCGACCCACCGCGCAAAATCACGGCATTGCCCGCCTTGAGACAAAGCGCGCCAGCATCTGCCGTGACATTGGGGCGGCTCTCATAAATCACGCCAATCACGCCCAAAGGCGTGCGCACACGGCGAATATGAAGTCCCGTCGGGCGGTCCCAGTCTTCCAGCACCTCACCAACAGGGTCAGCTTGCTCGGCCACTGCTTTTAGCCCCGTTACAATACTCCCGACCCGCGCCTCATCCAGCATCAAGCGGTCCATCATTGCAGGGCTCAAGCCCTTTTCAGAGCCATAGGCCATGTCTTGCGCATTGGCCGCTATGATCTCTTCACGCCGCGCCCAAACCGCATCGGCAGCAGCCAAAAGCGCGTCCCGTTTCTGATCAGAGGAGGCAAAGGCCAGCTCCGCCGCAGCAGCGCGCGCCTTTTCCCCCATCGTCTGCATCATCATAGCAATCTCAGTCATCGGATCGTGCCCTTTCAAATGGTCAGCGCCATATCGTCTCTGTGTATCAGCGCTGCACGCCCGATATAGCCCAGAATAGCTTCAATCTCGTCGCTCTTATGGCCTTTGATTGCGCGGGCTTCCTCGCCTGTGTAGCGGGCTAGACCGTGCCCAAGCACAGCCCCGTTCGCGTCGCAAATCTCTACAGGCTCCCCGCGCCCAAAGCTCCCGCTCACATCGGTGACACCCGCAGGCAATAAGCTCTTGCCTTGTGCCAACGCTTTCGCCGCACCCGCATCAAGCAGGATCCGGCCTTGTGGTTTCATCGACGCTATCCAGCGTTTGCGCGCAGCCTGAGGATCGCCTTCGGCAGCGAAAAGCGTACGCGCCGCCCCCTCTTCAATCGACATCAGCGGCTGAAAAGTCGAGCCAAGCCCAATAATCATTTCACATCCTGCGCCTGTCGCGGTTTTGGCCGCCATGAGCTTGGTCTTCATGCCGCCCTTGCTGAGGCCTGTTCCCGCATCTCCGGCCATCGCCTCGATGTCTGGCGTGATCTTTTCAACACGATCAAACCGCGTTGCGGTCGGGTCAAGCGCAGGGCTTGCCGTATATAGCCCGTCGATATCGCTCAGAAGCACCAAGAGATCAGCACCAACCGTCACAGCGACCTGCGCTGCCAAACGGTCGTTATCACCATAGCGGATTTCGTCGGTCGCAACGGTGTCGTTCTCGTTCACAATCGGCACAACCCCAAGGCTCAAAAGCTGCTCAAGCGTGGCCCGTGAGTTGAGATAGCGGCGTCTGTCGGCACTGTCTTCCAAAGTCACAAGCACTTGACCTGTGATTATTCCGTGCGGCTGCAAGACTTGCTCATAGGCACGCGCAAGTCGGATCTGGCCCACAGCCGCCGCGGCCTGTGACTGCTCCAGCGCGAGCTCTACAGGTGGCAAACCAAGCACGCCGCGCCCCAAAGCGATAGAACCAGAGGACACGAGCACAACATCCTGCCCCCGTGCCTTCATCCGCGCAACATCCTCGGCAAGGCTCCCAAGCCAATCCGCTTTCAACCCGCCAGCCGCAGGATCAACCAGCAGGGCCGAGCCGATTTTGACAACAACGCGCCGTGCCGTGCTTAGGGCTGCCATGGCGCTTCCTCCATGCCAAGCGCTGCCTCCGCGGCCCGCATTTCGGCAATCTTAGCCCGAAGGGCGCGCAACACGTCGGTTACGCCTTCGCCTGTGACGCCTGACATCAGCATCAGCTTCGCCCCAGTCGCCGCCTCAACCTCTTCTTTGAGAAAGTCGCGTTCCTCCGCATCCAGCGCATCAATCTTGTTAAGCACAGTGACACGCGGCTTGGTTGCCAGCTCGCCGCCGTAGGCCTCCAGCTCTCCAATAATCGTCTTATAATCGCCAACAGGGTCGCCAGAGGTGCCGTCAATCAAGTGCAACAGCACAGCACAGCGCTCGACATGGCCCAGAAAACGCACGCCAAGTCCCACACCTTCATGCGCCCCCTCAATCAGGCCCGGAATATCGGCAATCACAAACTCGGCACCATCAACACCGACAACGCCAAGGTTGGGGTGGAGAGTTGTAAACGGATAATCGGCAATCTTGGGGCGCGCGTTGGAGGTTGCGGCCAGAAACGTGCTCTTGCCCGCGTTCGGAAGTCCGAGCAGACCTGCATCCGCGATCAGCTTGAGACGCAACCAGATTGTGCGCTCAACCCCCTCTTGGCCCGAGTTCGCACGGCGGGGGGCCTGATTGGTTGAGGATTTGAAATGCAGGTTCCCAAATCCGCCGTTGCCGCCCTTGGCAATGCGCAAGCGCTGGCCGAGTTCTGTCAGGTCGGCAATCACGGTCTCGCCGTCTTCTTCAAGGATTTCCGTGCCCACAGGCACCCGCAAGATGATATCATCACCATCCTTGCCTGTGCGCTGGCTGCCCATGCCCGATTGGCCATTGTTGGCAAAAAAGTGCTGCTGATAGCGAAAGTCGATAAGCGTGTTCAGCCCGTCCACGACTTCTACCCAGACATCACCACCGCGACCGCCGTCGCCGCCGTCAGGCCCGCCATATTCAATAAACTTCTCACGTCGGAAGCTGATACAGCCGCCGCCGCCCGAACCGGAGCGAATATAGACCTTTGCAAGATCAAGAAATTTCATATCGTCTCCTTAACGCCCGTTGTGGGGCGGCTCAACTGAGTTTGCAGATGTATGTCCATGTCGCCACATTGCTGTTGCGCGCAACACAAAAAGTCTCCGCATCGCCAATATACTCAAACCCTTGGTTTGTCAGTACACGCGCTGATGCTGGGTTGTCTTGAAAAACACTCGCAAAGATCGTCTCGCAACCTTGCGGGTTGGCCTCTATCAAAGCTTCAACAGCGCCCGAAGCGATCCCCGTGTTCCAAAACGCAGGCGCGACCCAATAGCCGATCTCTGATTGGTTCCGGTCCATCCGTGACAGGCTGATGATCCCTGTCAAACTGGGGCCACCGTCTTTGCTGGCATCAATCGCCCAGATGTCCTCAAGCCGGTCTACACTTTGGGCGCGTTTGATAAACGCCTCCGTATGACCAGGCGGCAAAGGATGCGCAATGCGGCTTGTATTGCGCGCCACGCGTTCGTCACCAGCATAGAGATCAATCATCGCCTGATCCGAAGCCATAAGTGGCCTCAATGAAAAGCCATCTTTATTAATAATATCTTGCGCAGCACTTCTAATGTGTATCATGTGCTCTCCCCTTTAAAACAAAACAAGCAAAACAGAAGCCACAGTCAAAGCTGCAAGGCTCCACATAAGGTATTTTTCTTCTGGCCTCCCTGCCAGAAGCGCGGCAATCCTGTCACCTGCATAAACCCACATAGGATGCAGAATGAGCTGCAAGCCCAGTAGACACAGAGCGATAGTGAGTGTCGCCTCAAAGCTTGGCGTGCCCGGGGCCGTAAAACTTGTGAAGCCGGTGGTGATCATGGCCCAGGCCTTCGGATTGAGAGGATGCACCCAAAGCCCCGCCAAAAACCCAGGCGCAGCTCCCACGGAGGCACTTGCACTTAGCCGCATATTTGCGACGTTCCACGCCAGCCAACAGATATAAGCCACACTGGCCCACTTGAGCACCTCAAAAATCCAAGGCGCCGTTCTGGCAAGTTCCATAAGCCCAAATCCGACAGGCCAGATAATGAGCTGCTTGCCAAGCGCAACGCCCGCCACAAAAGGCAGCGCCGCGCGAAAGCCAAAGCGTGCGCCTGTCGCCATAAGCGCCATATTGGCCGGCCCAGGTGTGCCCACCTGAGACGCCCCAAAGACGATAAATGCTGCCACAGAAACGCTCATTCTTGAGCTCCAAAATACGAAAAAGGGACCGGTTCTTCACCGATCCCTTGTTTGTCTTAAAACCTTAAGGTCCGGTTACTCAGCGGCCTCCGCCACTGGGAGAACCGAAATAAAGGTGCGGCCTTTGAGACCTTTGTGGAACTTCACGTTGCCATTAGCTGTGGCGAAGATCGTGTGATCTTTGCCCATGCCAACGCCTGCGCCCGGCCAAAACTTTGTGCCGCGCTGACGCACGATGATGTTACCACCGATGACAACTTCGCCACCGTATTTTTTAACGCCAAGGCGGCGACCCGCTGAGTCGCGACCGTTACGGGATGAACCGCCAGCTTTTTTATGTGCCATATCGTTTCTCTCCTACTGCGCTTACTTGGACAGATCAGCGGCTTGTGCAACCCACTCGGGCTTCACTTTCACTGCGTCAAAGCTGTCTACGTCTACTTTTGCGAGGTCTGCAAAAGTGGTGATGCCGGCTGCAACGAGCTTCTTCGCGGCGGCTGGGCCCACACCTGTGATTTGTGTCAGATCGTCGCCCGCAGCGACTGGGGCTGCGGCGGCTTTTGGTGCAGCTGCTTTCTTGGCGGCTGGCTTCTTCGCGTCGGCTGTTTTGGCTGTAAAGCCAGAAACGGACCCTGTGCCAATTGCGGCTTTCACGCCAGTTTTGTCACCACCGCTTGCAAGAATGTCAGTGATACGCAGAAGCGTGAGCTTTTGACGGTGACCAACAGTCCGCTTGGAGGAGTGCTTACGACGGCGCTTAACGAAGTTAATCACCTTCTTGCCTTTGATCTGGTCGATCACTTCGGCCTGAACGGCTGCGCCGTCGACCATAGGAGCACCAACAACAGGTGCATCACCACCAAGCATCAGAATTTCGTTGAACTGGATTGTTTCACCAGCATCGGCTGCAAGTCTTTCAAC
>P_2C_Liq_1_UnCtyDRAFT_1001172_pt1 | contig 10108 bp, 11 predicted proteins | sample Pon2CUnioCityCA_2_FD_10234 | JGI IMG/M metagenome (IMG submission 10234)
GATCATCTTGTTCAGGAGGATGTTTGCGGTGTTTCATGGCGGGATCAAATTGCAGGGTTTCAAATCAAATCCTACAAAACCCTGCGGGAAAGGGCGACAGAAATCGCTGCTTTACCAAACACTTTCAATGCTTTGAGTGTTGTTCAAGCCGAACTATGTACTTATTTGAAAAATTCAGATATTGCCAATAACGATTTTTTCACGTTGTATATGCTCAAATTGGATGTAATTATTCTTAAGTTTCACCGTTGTTTTTTTTGCGATGTACAATCGTGAAAGCTGAACTGTTTTTTAAATCCCGCCAGAATGCCATTTTCGCATAGCGTTCGAAGAGATCAGGCGGCAGGATCGTCTGCCGTGATCTTTTCGCAACCTCGGGGTACACTTTATGCATCTCCGCAACCCCAAGCTGTGCATCAAAATCAGGCGCATCATATTTCACATTTTCAAAATCATGTTTGAAATGCGGCTCATCAATGAATTTATATATCATACGCATAACCACATCGGGTCGCTCCACCAAAAGATCATACTCAACAATCATAAGCTTTGACGAGTGCTCGCTCCAGCAGGCTTCACGAAGAGCCTGATAAGCAAAGCCAACAAGACGGTTTGGATGAGCAAGCGTTTCAACACGAGTATATACAGTTGCCCGTTCGCTGGGCGAATTAAACAATTTAGTGTTTTCAAAATTGCTGGAGCGGAAACGTCGCTCAAGGGAATCCATGATCCAAGAGACATCGCGCACACAGCAAATCAATTTTGCATTTGGGAAAAGCTCCATCAAGGCAGGTAGTTGGGACGTCCACGCACGGTTGGTATCAAAAATAACGTCCTCAGTACGACCAGAATAATAACTGTCAAAAAGCCCGCGTAGAATTCTACTGCGTTGCTCGGTGCTCACCATCGAAGATATTTCAGAGCCTGCCGAAACTTGCGAAATAACAGCACTGACGAGTGCCGAAACAGGGCTTGTCATCCCAGCATGGAACCTCGGATTCTGTAGTAAAATTGCTGACAAAAGCGTTGAGCCTGACCGCGGCAGCCCAGAAATAAAATGCAAGTTGCGCACCATGAGTAAACCTTTGCATTACAGTCGATCGATGGTCAACGCGTATAGATGCCACGAGACCGGTTATCTTGTTTCAAATGCCATGGGACCCGCCTCACCCATAGCTCTGCTTCTGCGCACCGTACATGCCGGCATAGAGCCCTTCCAGGGCCAAGAGATCGGCATGGGTGCCCTGTTCGACCACGCGGCCGGCATCCATGACATAGATCCAGTCGGCATGGGTGATGGCGGACAGGCGATGTGCCACGATCAGGGTGGTCTTGCCTTGCGCCAGGCGGTTCAGCGCGCGCTTGACCTTGTCTTCGGTCTTCTGGTCCAGCGCCGAGGTGGCCTCGTCCAGAAGCAGGATCGGGGATTGCCGCAGGAAGGCGCGGGCGATGGCGATGCGCTGTTTCTGACCACCCGACAGCTGGCTGCCCTTGGGGCCAAGCGGCTTGTCGCCGCGCGCATCCATCAGGTCAGCGATCTCGGCGGCCTCGGCGGCAGCGCGCACCTCGTCGTCGGTGGCGTCGGGGCGCACGTAGCGGATGTTGTCCCTGAGCGAGCTGTTGAAGATCACGATGTCCTGCGCCACGACCGAAAAGGACGAGCGCAGCGCCTTGATCCTGAGGTCGCGGATCGGGGTGCCGCCAATGGTCACGCGCCCCTCTTGCGCGTCATAAAGCCGGGTCAGCAGGCTCAGTACCGTGGTCTTGCCCGATCCGGTTGCGCCCACGATGGCCGACACCTTGCCACCCTCAAAGCGCATCGAGAGATCCTCGAAGAGCGCGTGATCGCGATCATAGCAGAAGGTGACGTTCTCCAGCGCGATGTCGCCCGCACGGTCGAAATCCTCATGCGCGTCGGGTGTGTCGGTGATGGACGGGGTTTCCCGGTACAGGCTGCGGATGCCATCCAGAAGGATCAGGTTCGCCTGCAGTTTCGCAAAGAACCCTGCCAGCGTACGCGCCGGATCGAAGATCAGTGCAAGACCCAGCAGATAGGCGATGATCCCGGCCCCATCGAGGCCAAAATCGCCTGACAGCACCATGTAGCCGCCGCCCCCGATCACCAGCACGTAGACAAAGGCCGCCATCATGTCGATTGCCGGCATCACCAGCGCCTGCGCCGATTGCAGCCGGATCGAGATGTCGCGGATCTGGTCCGTGGCGCGGACGAGCCGCGCGCGCTCGACCGGTTCCTGCCCCGCGATCTTGACCGTGCGCATGCCGCTCGACATCTCGTCGATGCCGGTCATGTAGGCCCCAAGCGCGTTTTCCGCCGTGGACTGGATATGCTTGATGGTCGAGGAGACGTGCTGCAAGAGCAGCAGGATCGTCGGCAGGATGATCAGCGCCGCGGTGAAGAGCAGCGGCGACTTGTAGATCAGGTAACCCGACACGATCAGGATCGTCGCCGCATCCCGCACCGCGTTCACCGTGGCCTGCCCCACGAACTGGCTCAGGCCTTCGGCCTGATTGACCAGCCGCAGGATCAGCTCGCCCGACTGGGTCCGTTCGAAAAACGCCAGATCAAGGGTCATCAGGTGATCGATCAGATCCCGGCGCATCTGCATCACGGCACCCGAGGCAAGCCAGACCGACAGGCGCGGAATGAGATAGGACATCAGGGCCCGCGTCGAGAAAAGCGCAAAGACGATGCCGCAGACCCGCACCAGATCGGACAATGCGCCGCTTTCGAAAATCACCCGGAGCCCGTCTTCGGTCAAGGCCAGGAACTGCTGGTAGACCACACCCTGAACCGTGATCATCCCCAGCACGACAAAGAGCCAAGGCGTCTTGGATTTCAGGTAATTGTGCCAGAACCATGCGATGTTGGCCCGGTCCAGCGGGCTGAACATGGGCCGTTTTTCGCGTCGCTGCCCATCGGGGCTGCGTCTTGAGAACGGATTGGACACGGTCATGCAAGCACCTGGGTTGATCTTGTGGCGTCATCTACAGGCAAACGCAGGGCGGGTCAGCACGTCAATTTGACCTGCAGGCGGCCTGCTGCTGGGCCGAAGAGAGGTGTGGAAGGCTTCACGGGCTCCTTCCGTGGGCATGATGGGCTGTCTCTAAGGGTGTTGTTTCCAAATGGTCTGGAGCTTCGCCCAAAGAGTATCGGAAATAAAAAGTAGCTAAATAAATTTAAAGATACATTATAATTTCTTTATTACAGAAAAATGCACACTAATAGTGAAAGATAAATGAAATAGGATAGGATATTGAAAATAAATGAAGAAATTCACAGCCCAATGGTGTGGGGGCTGGAAAGAGAAATTAAATCTATTAAAGTAAAATTGAATTTTGTTAAATCGGGTTGGAAATGATGAGATCAATTCTGGCATATCGGGCGGCGTGCGGGTGCAAATTGGCTCACCTGCAGCCCATGTCCGATGAATGTGGAGATGTAACGGATGTGGCGCAGATGAGAAAACATCCTGCCTTGAGGCTCCGCCATCAATCTGCCTTGGAAAAGGGCATCCTTGCCGCGCTCGGGAAGTCCACAAACCGCTGTGCGGTGTCATCTGTCACGCTGGCGCGCCGCAAGGTTGGTGGGGAGGACTTGGTTCAGGAGGGGGTGTCGGTCTCTCCCAAAAACTGGAGATGTGCGTGGAAGCATTAATTCACAAGGTTGCCCTTACCCGATTGGATTTGGACCCGCATTCTGCAGGTGTCTCACCGGGAGACCATGTCTTTCTTGTGTGCGAAGCCGACGAGAGGGTTGCTGCCTATGTCACCCTCCCGTCGCGTCTGCCATTTGGCTGGGGCAAGCGGCGCCCAAAGCGTCTTGGATTGCTTGACCCGCAATCCTCTCGCATGTTGGCGCCTGCGCTGGAACGGCATGCCAATCTTCGGGTGCGCGTGGTTGAGATCGAGTTTCCTCATCTCAACCCAAACAGGTTGAACACGGTTTACATCTCTGTTTGGGGCAACCCGTCTGATCTCATTCCGAGAAAACATCCCATGGCCCGGATATTCTCAAAAAGTCGCATAAATGAGCCCATGCCGAGCCCACCCGGATCCCAAGGGCAGGGATCGATATGATTGTTTTGATGACCTGAACATGCAAAATCAGTCTAAGCCTGTTGCAACCTTGAACTCTGTTCCGTGCGGTCAAGGCCTTCGAAACCTTCGTTCCGAAGAAAAAAGCGGTATCGACCCACGAGGTCTTCACACCCAACACCAGTCACAGACCGTATGTCCTGTGCAGCCCGCATGTGTCAGTGGGGATGTTGCTCGAAGGGACCCCGCTTTCGTGCAGATGCAGAGCAAGCGGAGCATCTCGTCATGTCCTCTGCGCTGGCATCGGGTGATGATCCGGACAGCCTGGGTCCTGGTCCGGTGCGCGATCAATGCTGTTTGGAGCCACAAATCGCACAAGTCCCGGTTCAATTTGATGGAGACACGTTCGTGACCGAAACCATCACGATGGAATACCTGTCGGGCCAGATTCTGGCCCAAAATACCTTGATCCACGTCCTGTTCGGCGAGTGCGTGATTGACAATCCGGACGAAGCGTTTGCGTTGCGTGACGCGCTGACTGCGGCGCTGCGAAACGTACGTCGGAGCAGCGATGCGTCTGGTGATGAGCAGTTGGGATGCATCGAAACGCTTGAAGCGGCCATCGAAGCCCTTGAGTGCATGCGGTTGGATCCTGGGCGCAAATGACATTTTCCGGCCGATTTTCCACATGGACCGGTGCCAGAGGACATCCGTGCATACCAATGATCAGCCTTGCAAGGCGATCTGAGAAGGGCAGGCTGGTCTGCCCGGAACAGAACCGCAAGCGCGTGCATGTGTTGGTGCAGGGCGTACCAAGGACTGGCAGGTTGCATGTTGGCACTCTGTCTCAGCCTGTCCAGACCGCTGTCGGTGGATCAGTCAAAACTCGGGGTGGACGGTTCGCCAGTCTGACACTGCCCCATTCATGCCGCGAGATGTCGGCTCGACAATTTCGCGGCCCGCAAGCCGCCATCCCGTCGATGGTCTGCAGGCAGCTGGCTGGAGGGGTGTTTGTTCTGGAAGTCATGGTCCGCCCTGATGTTGCGGTCGCCTGGCTTTTGGGCTTGCCGGTCCTCTTTTTGCGGAGCCTCATCTCCGGATTTGCAGAGGTCCCACTGTCCGTGTCGTGGTTTTGGGCAGCCTGTTGCGCAAGGGGGCGGCCTGGAGGGACAAGATGACATGAACGTCGACATATCCGGACAGATCCAGTCCTCAGACTATCGGCTGCAGTTTTGCACACATGGCTTATTTGCCCCCAACCAGCAGAGGGACATCCATCAACGTGTCGGAGACAATTCATTGACCAAATCTATCAGTACCGAATATCTGCACGGCCAGGTGATGGCTCAGAAAATCCTGATCCATGTCTTGTTGGGGGAAAGGGTGATTGCCGATCCAGATGATGGGTTTGCACTCTACCATATGCTGGCGGCGGCGCTTCAGGCCACCCGCCGTGGCAAGGACATCTCGGATGATGCAAAACAGGGCTGCATCAAGATTCTCGAAGAGGCGATCAGTGCTCTCGAATTCATGCGATCCGATCCTGCGCGCATTTGACCTGCCTTGAAAACCGGAGCGACACGATCATCATGCCCCATTCCAAATATCATATCGACTACCTCAACGATTTGTTTCAGGCCTTGCCGCAAGGCAATTTGCCGATGAACCTGAGCGAATATGATGGGTTTGCGACCGGCATTCTTGTCTGCCCTGTAGATATCGAGCCTTCTGAGTGGTTGCCTCATGTCTGGGGCACGACTCGAGATGGTCATTTTCCGGACCAGCGGACGGCCGAGGGCACCATCGATGCCTTGCTTGCGCATTTTGAAGTTGTTGCCGCCGATATGGCCACGTTGAGCCAGATACAACCCATTTTTGGAGGTATCGGCGCAAGCACGCCATTTATATGGGAGCCCTGGATCGATGGTTTCATGCGTGCCGCTCTGCTTCGACCCGTGGCATGGCAGGAATTTTTCGAGCAAGCCGATGAGGCTGTGCAGAGCATGATGTCGTTTTTACAGACGCTGCACGACATCTATACCGGCAAAAGCGCGCTGACGCGCGTAGAAATTGATGCGATAGACAGTGCTGCATGTGACCTCATCCCGTCATGCATCCTACATATCGCGCGGCGATCCCGGCCTGATCGGAGTTTGCCTCAAGCGGCCAATGCGTCGAACAAACCTGGCAATTTGGCGAGCCGGTCACCTGATCCGGATTGGTGACATTTGTGACTTTGGATGGCTCGCCCGCCTTTTGAGTGGCCGATATCACCATCCCCCAAGCCATGCGTCACTTTGGGTACCGGCGTGCTTGTTCGAACCGTGTGAGTCAACTCAGCTGNGGAGTGAGTGGGACCAGCGATCAGACTGGCCACCGGATGGGAGCGCGATGGTGGTGACCGGATCTCACAATGCGCAGCCTGCCTGAAATCAAAATATATTTTGCGGTTTCAGGCCTGAGCGCCGCTTTTCCGAAAGGGCTTCAGGGTGTTTTCCCTGTCCGGTGGTCCTCGATGCGGGCCTTGCGCGCTTTCACGGCATGATAGATGATTGCGACAAAGATCGCCAATCCCAGCCAGGGGAACAGAATTGTTAGCCAGTCTGCGAGCGGTTCAAGCCCTTCGAGGGCATCTTTTTGGAGCAGGGCAGTATCAATCCTGTCCCGTGCCGACGCACCAAACAGCCCTGCGAGGGTTCCGATGACGCCGAGGGTGCCCAATCCGATCTGGGCGTTGGCGGCAGCAAGAATTCGGCTGTTGGCAGGTTTGCCTGAGGCCCGTTCACTCGCGATCGAGCGAGGTTGCGCGATCTCCAGGGCGTCTGTCAGTGTCACATCAATAATTGGGATCAACGGCAGATTGTTATCGGCGCGAAACGCGAGGAGTGCGTTGCGGGTCCGCGATCCGATCACACCATCACTCTTTCCGACTTCGTGGTAGCCAAGACGTCTGAGGCTGGACTGGACGTCTTGCACGTTCAGTGTGATGGCGGCAGCGACGTCACCAGAGCGTCGAATGCCCAAAAGACGTGGTTTGGAGTAACGCCGCACGCTGACTTCTTCGCCATGATTGCCTCCGAGTACCTCGATCGAAGCACCCACTGTGCGGACAAAGAAGCCAACGTGACCTTGCCAATAATGGGTGTTTCCCCGTGCGAAGATGACGATGTCACCTGGATGCGCGTCCTCCAGCTCGACTGGCACACCCCAGGAGAGATAAGAATGGGCGTTCAACTTCCGGGACGATCGAAGACCTGCGCGTTCAAGACAATGCCCGACAAAGGCAGCACTCCAGGCAACAGTGTCATGTTCGACCCAGTCATGACCAACAGAGGCATACATTTCCATGACGATCGGGTTGTCTTCCGGGCCTAAGCCTTCCGTGATCCCAATATAGCTTTGGGCAATGGCATAGGGAGACATATTTAACTCCTGAAGTTTTGGCAGTTTAGCAAGACATTGATCTTTGTTGGTTTACAACTGCGCAAAATGGCAAAGAATAATATTATTCGCATATCGCCACATGGCCTTTGATTGTGATAAGGTCTTCAGCGGTTGTGATTTTAGTCCTGAAGCGATCAGGATAATGCGGCGCTTGCTGAATATATAGTCCATTGGGTGTTTAAAATTCCAGATAATCATGCCGTGAAATTATGTTTTGAAAACACGGATTTTTTATCTTGGAAAATAGAAATGTCAATGGAACGACCAATTACAGCGTGAGACAATCATGACGGAAATGGTTCATCGTGAGCTTGGTAAATATACTGGGGAGCCTGTTTTCCCCAAATGGTGGCATACAGTCGACAGATGGACTTTGATCAGCGTTGTGCTTCTGTTCGGTATTGGTGTCTTGCTGAATTTTGCAGCATCACCCCCCTTGGCCGAGAGAAACGGTTTTGCAAGCTTTCATTATGTTCAACGTCAAATCATATTTGGTGGTCTGGCATTGATTATGATGGTCGTCATTTCCANGCTTGATCCAATTACTATTCGACGGTTTGCAGTTCTGGCTTTTTTCTTGTCTTTGCTTGCCCTTTTATTACTTCCTTTTTTTGGTACTGACTTTGGTAAAGGGGCGGTGCGTTGGTATTCTCTTGGTTTTGCATCTGTTCAGCCATCGGAATTTCTGAAGCCTACATTCGTGATTGTGATTGCCTGGTTTCTTGCTGCCAATCTGGAGCCGTCAGGGCCTCCTGGGATCATTTTTTCTTTTGTTCTGACTGTCTGTATTGTGCTGATTTTAGCCTTCCAGCCGGATTTTGGACAGGCTGCTTTGATTTTGTTCAGCTGGGGTGTGATGTATTTTGTATCGGGGGCCCCTGTATTGATTTTGATAGTGATTGCTGGACTTGTGATCTTTTTGGGTACGATAGCATATCGGAATTCCGAACATTTCGCGTTTCGCATTGATGGATTTCTCAGTCCCGAAGTCGATGCAACGACACAACTGGGTTACGCGATCAATGCAATCCGTGGCGGCGGGCTCTTTGGTCTTGGAGTGGGTGAGGGACAGGTGAAATGGTCACTGCCTGATGCGCATACTGATTTCATAATTGCGGTTGCCGCCGAAGAGTACGGGCTGATACTCGTCCTGGTTGTTATTGCGCTTTATGCAAGTATTGTCATTCGCTCCTTGCTGCGGTTGATACGAGAACGTGATCCTTTCATCCGTTTTGCCGGCTGTGGACTTGCCTGCATGTTCGGAGCACAGGCAGTGATCAATATTGCGGTGGCTGTTCGTCTTGTGCCGGCCAAGGGCCTGACCCTCCCATTCATCAGCTATGGCGGATCATCCTTGATCGCCGGAGGTCTTGCCTTGGGCATGCTCCTGGTGTTCACGCGCTTGCGGACCCAAGGGGAAGTCGAGGATATCTTGAGACGACGCTTGCGGTGAGGGGCGGGACCACGCGGGGCAGACCGGACATGGATTGCCGTCGTGCTGGACATCCAAACCTGTCTCACAGGCACGGTTTTCTCCTACTCCAGAATGTTGTGCACCCAATGCCTGAGCTTTTTTATGATTTTACAGGACGACAAACCTGTCGCCGATTCCAGCAAAACATCCAGTCTCTTTCACTGTGCCGCTCTCGGGCTTGTGCATGCAAAAAGGATCAAAAGGTAATCCGTTCAAAGCGCTTTTCAGGACATGGTATCGGATTGGATGCCTTGCTCTGGACCACCTCTCGGAGCGATCAGGAAAGCTGGATCGCCTGATTCCGCTGGCTGGAGCTCAATAAGATCGAGTATTTTCGGTCTGCCACATTCTTTTCTGTGGGAATGGTGCCAATTGATCAAAAAAGGTAATTTGTGGAGAAGACCATTTCGATACTACCGCGCAACTTTTGACATGGATGCTGATGATCCTTCAGGATCAGACATGAGGTGATCGCAATATCCAGATTGCGGCAGAGTGTTCGATGTGATGCCGGATATGGAAAACACCGATACGCCCGCGGTTTGTCGGCGGGTCGAAAACCATTCCCTCACTGTGTGATGAATGAATGAGTCTGTTGGCTCCGCCATCTGCGACGTACTCCTCCTCAGATACGGAGACAGCGGAGCCTTGTGAGCAACATCCACGTCGCTGATAGACAAATTGTCACGGTATTTCTTTCAGGAAAAGCGATTTGTCGCAGTTGGTCAAAAAAGCCTGTGTGGCAAGAATGCTGCCATGCAGAAAATGCAATGCCGCAATGCAGCAATCTCTGTTGTGCAGAAGGGTAAAATCGCGCAATTTGATTTCACTGTTGGCCCTTATCCTCCTCCCTAGGGTCGACAGCGAACTTATAAGGCGGCGCACATCTCCTCCCTGGTGCGCCGCCTTTTTTGTCAGATGTGATGACAGTCTTGCATCTATCAACCGACAACGAGGTCTTTCCGGATCAAGCCGGTGTTTGTCTCGTTACCTCTTGGCATTGTGTCGAGAAGCTTCAATTGCCTTTTCGCTGTGAAAAGTTGTGTGTGATTATGGAACTCGGTCATTGGCATTTGGGACGGGCTCCTCAGGTGCTGTCAAAAACTGGGCCCTTACACGTGCCCAGGCTTCAGC
>P_2C_Liq_1_UnCtyDRAFT_1001173_pt1 | contig 10102 bp, 8 predicted proteins | sample Pon2CUnioCityCA_2_FD_10234 | JGI IMG/M metagenome (IMG submission 10234)
AATCTGAAGTGGAACTTCTTTGACGGCACAACAGAAGCCGAAATGAACGCTCAGATGTCCAAGGATAAAGTCTGGGAGCGCGAAACCAAGCCGATCGGAGATCCTGAGGCCCGCGCATGGGCACGCCTCGGAATCGAAGATCCTCATCAGGTGCTTGGCGCCAACGCGACAAAGAACCCGGGCAAAGGCGGCGGCGGCTCACGCCGTTTGCCCCCAACAGAGCGACGCGCCATCGAGATCTTGGAAGCCAAAGACCATTGGTCCAAGGCCGAGATTCGCAAGGCTTACAAAAAGCTCATCAAAGTGCTTCACCCCGATATGAACGGCGGCGACCGCTCTCAAGAAGAGCAGCTGCAAGAAGTCGTATGGGCGTGGGATCAGATCAACGTGAGCCGCAGCTTCAAGTGAAGCGGCGGCGCAGCCTGCCCGCCGACCAATGCAAGCCAGCGCAGAGCGCAATCCACAAGAGCGCAAAGGGCGTGAGAAAGTGAAGCGTCAGCCAGAGGGTGACGAGGCCTAGGTTGTAAAGTGGCAAAGCCAGGAAACCGGCAAGATAGGCTGCCAGGACGGTCGCCATCAAGAAGGCAACAAACGACAGCAACACCCCGCGCCAGCCCTCGCGCCCCATCAGCGGCCCAAGTAAAAAGCCCGCCAGCCCCGCGCTAAAGACGGCAGCCACAACAAAGACGGGCGCCTCAAGGTGTCTTGTGACCATATTCCCAAAGCCGATCAGACTGCCCACTGAGACAAGCCCCCCTGCCGCCCCCACGCCAGCGGCCATAGCCCCTCGCAGTTTCCAGTTCTGCTGTGTCATAAGTTCGATACCGTCCATATCTGCTCTCCTTGTCTTATCACCCTGATAAAACAAGAAACGCCCCGCAGCTTTTGCGAGGCGTTTGTGCAGATTTTACACAATTTCAGTGTCAGGCGGACTTAAAGACCAAGCTCACGCCATTGAGACAATGCCGCTTGCCCGTCGGCTTTGGTCCATCATCAAATATATGGCCAAAGTGGCTGCCACAGCGGCGGCAATGACATTCGGTGCGCGGATAGATCATCTTATAGTCTGTCTTGGTTTCAATCGCTTCGGGAAGCGCTTTGTAAAAGCTCGGCCAACCAGTGCCACTGTCATATTTATGCGCTGAGCTATAAACTGGTAGGTCACAGCCGCGACAGTGATACAGCCTGCATCATAGACTTTATCGAGAGGCGAAGACCCAGCACGCTCTGTGCCCTCTTGACGCATCACCTTGTATTGCAAGGGCGTGAGCATTGCGCGCCACTCCGCATCGCTGCGACTGATGTCAAACTCTTTTGAAGCCGCCGCACGCACAAACGGCAGCCCCGCAGCTGCGCCAAGCGCTGTGACCATAAACAACCGTCTTTTCATAACATGATGCTCCTTCGCATATTCACGTCTATCATACGTCAAACCCAATCACTTGGCAGCTCAAGCCTGCGCACCTTCGCGTGAACACCTCGTAACACACCCCCATAGAGCCAGCTCTCCCAATTCCGTATTCCAGAGTGGCAATCTTCTGGCTTGGCCTTGCCCTCGCCCCGAAATTGTTGCACCACAACTACAACATTTTCGAGATATGAAGGAATCCGGCTATGGCGGACGGTATGATCGACATTAACGCAAAACCAACCGAGAAACTTTCTGTGCGTGATGTCTTCGGCATCGACACCGATATGACTGTGCCCGCCTTCGCTGAGCGCAGCTCACGCGTGCCTGACATGGACAGCACCTACAAGTTTGACCCAGACACAACGCTGGCGATCCTTGCAGGCTTTTCTCACAATCGCCGCGTAATGATCCAAGGCTACCACGGCACGGGGAAATCCACCCACATCGAACAAGTCGCAAGCCAGCTCAACTGGCCTTGTGTGCGCGTGAACCTCGACAGCCACATCTCCCGTATCGACCTGATTGGCAAAGATGCCATCAAGCTGCGCGATGGCAAGCAAGTCACCGAGTTTCAGGAGGGTATCCTGCCGTGGGCGCTGCGCAACCCGACAGCAATCGTCTTTGACGAATACGATGCTGGCCGCGCTGATGTCATGTTCGTGATCCAGCGGGTTCTGGAAGTGGATGGGAAGCTGACACTGCTTGACCAAAACGAAGTTATCACGCCCAATCCGTACTTCCGCCTCTTCGCCACAGCCAACACTGTTGGTCTCGGCGACACCACGGGCCTCTACCACGGGACACAGCAGATCAACCAAGGTCAGATGGACCGTTGGTCGCTTGTCGCCACGCTGAACTATCTCTCGATCGATGCTGAAACCCAGATCATCTTGGCCAAAAACCCGCATTACAACACGGATGCTGGCCGCAAAACCATCAAGCACATGGTTCAAGTCGCAGATCTCACCCGCACNGCCTTTATGAACGGTGACCTGTCCACNGTCATGTCGCCNCGCACCGTAATCGCATGGGCTCAGAACGCNGAGATTTTCCGCAATGTCGGCTATGCCTTCCGCCTGACGTTCCTCAATAAATGTGACGAACTNGAGCGCCAAACGGTTGCAGANTTCTACCAGCGCTTGTTTGATGAAGAGCTGCCAGAAAGTGCTGCAAGCGTAAGCTTGGGCTAAGCNCAAGAGATGTCAAAGCCATCCGATAACCCAGCAGATCCTTTCAAAAAAGCCCTCGCCGAGGCCACTAAAGTCTTGGCAAACGACTCCGATCTGACGGTCAGCTATTCGGTCGATCCTTCCGGCATGTCGGGCGACACAATGCGCCTGCCGCAAGTCTCCCGCCGCATGACCCGCGATGAGGTCTTGCTCGCGCGCGGTACAGCGGATGCCTTGGCCCTCAAACATAAGTATCACGACACAGCGACCCACGCCCGCTACGCCCCTGCAGGCGACCTGGCTCGCGACATTTACGAGGCGATGGAAACCGCGCGCTGCGAGGCGATGGGCGCACGCGATATGCCAGGGACGGCAGGCAACATTGATGCAAAGATCGCCGAAGACGCCCGTCGCGCAGGTTATGCCGAAATAACCGACCGCGCCGATGCCTCCCTCGCAACAGCCGCAGGCTACCTCGTACGCCATCTCGCCACAGGGCGAGATTTGCCTGCAGGCGCACGCAATGTGATGGAGCTTTGGCAGGGCTTCATGGAAGAACAAGCCGGCGACGCGCTCGAAGACGTCTCAGAACGCCTCGCAAGCCAGCAGGATTTTGCCCGCTTCGCCCGACGCGTCATCTCAGATCTTGGCTATGCCGACCAGCTTGGCGATGACCCGGACGCCCCCGATGAGGAAAGCGACGAAAGTCAGGACGAAGCCGAGCAAGACGAGGATCAGCCAGATAGCACGGGACAGGACGACGCCCAAGAGGATGAGTCCGAGGCCAGCCCAGAGCAATCCCAAGAAGAGACCCAAGACGCTGCCGAGGCGCAAGTCTCGATGGATGAGATGGCCGATGAAGAGCTTGGCGATGAGGCCGATATGCCTGATGGCGAGGCCCCGCTTGAGCCGCCGCCCCCACAGCCAAGCTCAGATGCAGACCCCAACTATCTGGTCTATGACGCGAGCAATGACGAAGAAATTCTCGCCGAAGAGCTTGCCGAGCCTGCAGAGCTCGAACGCCTGCGCGCCTATCTCGACCAACAGCTTGAGCCGCTAAAAGGCGCTGTCAGCCGTCTCGCCAACAAGCTTCAGCGCCGCTTGCAAGCGCAACAAAACCGCTCTTGGTCCTTTGACGAAGAAGAAGGCATCCTCGATGCTGGTCGCTTGGCACGGGTCATCTCAAACCCGACAACACCGCTCAGCTTCAAAGTCGAGCAAGACACCGAATTCCGCGACACTGTTGTGACGCTGCTCATAGACAATTCAGGCTCCATGCGCGGCCGCCCGATCTCGATTGCAGCTATATGTGCTGATGTTCTCGCCCGCACGCTTGAACGCTGCTCTGTGAAAGTCGAAATTCTCGGGTTCACCACGCGCGCTTGGAAAGGCGGGCTCGCACGCGAAAAATGGCTCGCGGACGGCCGTCCCCAACAGCCGGGCCGCCTCAATGACCTGCGCCATATCATCTACAAACACGCCGACAGCCCTTGGCGCCGCTCACGCGACAACTTGGGTCTGATGATGAAAGAAGGCCTCCTCAAAGAAAATATCGATGGTGAAGCCCTCGAATGGGCGCACCGCCGCATGTCTCGCCGCTCGGAGGCGCGTAAAATCCTCATGGTGATTTCCGATGGCGCGCCCGTGGATGACTCAACTCTGTCGGTCAATCCCGCGAACTACCTCGAGAAACACCTGCGCGATGTCATTGCGATGGTCGAGAAAAAACGCGCCGTGGAGCTGCTCGCAATCGGCATCGGCCATGATGTCACGCGCTATTATAACCGCGCGGTGACCATCACAGATGTAGAGCAACTTGCCGGTGCGATGACAGAACAGCTCGCCTCCCTCTTTGATACTGACCCGCGTGCACGTGCGCGCTTCCTCGGCATCAAGCGCGCCAGCTAGGCTCAGGCCAGACACCGCATCAGGCTTTTTCTTTCCCCAAATATCCCGGGGGAGCACGAGGGGGCTGGCCCCCTCGTCGGTCGGATTTTGCATTGCAAAATTCGATCCCGCCTCTTCCCCCACGCCGCGTTCCCCCTTAGTCTCCCTCACGAGTTGGGAGACAAATTATGTTCCAAAGTTTTGAAAACCGCGCCGATCCAAGTCAGGGGAAGACCCGCCTGGTGGAGCTTCGCAACCGCATGACCAAAGAAAATGTCGTGGGCTTTCTCGTACCCCGTGCCGATGCCCACCAAGGTGAATATTGCGCGCCCCATGATGAGCGCTTGTCCTGGCTCACAGGCTTTACAGGCTCTGCCGGCTTTGCTGCCGTTCTCAAAGACAGCGCGGGGGTCTTCATCGACGGCCGCTATCGCACACAAGTCAAAGAGCAGGTCGATCTGGCTGTGTTTACGCCGGTGCCATGGCCCGAAACCGCGCTCAAAGACTGGCTTGCCCAAGAGCTGCCCCAAGGCGGCATCATCGCCTATGATCCGTGGCTCCACGTCGCGAGTGAAATCGAAGACCTCGAGGCAAGCCTCGCCCAAAAGGGGTTCAGCTTTCGCGCCAGTCCCAACCTTGTTGACAAAATATGGCCTGATCAGCCCGCGCCGCCGCTGGGGCCGATCGCGCCCTACCCCGAAGCACTTGCAGGCGAGGCACATGCTTCCAAACGGGCCAGACTTGCCAAAGCCCTACGCGCTGCAGGCCAGTCCGCAGCCGTGATCACCCTGCCCGATTCTATCGCATGGCTACTCAACATCCGCGGCAGCGATATTCCACGCAATCCCGTGCCTCATGCCTTTGCCATTCTCTATGAAACAGGTCATGTGACGCTTTTTGCCGATCCAAAGAAAATAGACGATATGTTGCGCGCCCACCTCGGCCCAGAAATCAAACTACGTCCAACCTCGGCGCTCGAGCCAACGCTCCATTCCCTCCAAGGCACTGTGCGGGTCGATCGCAAAACCGCACCCATNAAAGTCGCCCAAGAGCTTGCCGAGGGCAGCGCAATCCTGTCGTGGGGCGACGATCCCTGCATTCTGCCCAAAGCTTGCAAAACATCTGCCGAAATTGAGGGTACTCAAGAGGCGCATCTGCGCGATGCCGCCGCTGTCGTCGAATTTCTCACATGGTTTGACGCCCAGCCGATCGGCTCGCTCACAGAGATAGATGTGGTCAAACGCCTCGAAGAGGCCCGTTACGCCACCAATGATTTGCTTGATATCAGCTTTGAAACCATCGCAGGGACTGGCCCGCACGGCGCCATTATGCACTACCGTGTCACAGAAGAGACAAATGCCCCCCTTAAAGAAGGCCAGCTGCTCGTTCTGGACAGCGGCGGACAGTATATTGACGGCACAACCGACATCACCCGCACATTGCCTATCGGCGCTGTCGGAACCGAAGAAAAGCGCTGCTTTACCCGTGTCTTACAAGGCATGATTGCAATCTCTCGGCTGCGTTTCCCCAAAGGGCTCGCAGGCCGCGATCTAGACGCAATCGCGCGCTATCCCCTCTGGCTCGCCGGACAAGATTTCAATCACGGCACAGGGCATGGCGTCGGGGTGTATCTCTGCGTCCACGAAGGCCCACAAAGGCTCAGCCGCGTTTCCGATGTGCCGCTCCAAGCGGGTATGATCCTCTCCAACGAGCCCGGGTATTATCGCGAGGGCGCCTTTGGCATCAGGTTGGAAAATCTCATTGTTGTTCAAGACGCCCGCACACTTGAGGGCGCCGATCCGCGCCCAATGTTTGACTTCCTGACGCTCACGTATGTGCCTATTGCACGCGCGCTGATTTGCACAGAGATGCTCAGTCTTGACGAGCGGAACTGGCTCAATCTTTATCACAAGGCCTGCTATGAGAACATTGCACCAAGGCTTTCCCCCGAGGCTCAAGTGTGGTTAAGTCACGCGACCCAAGACATTTGACATTTTAGTGTAACAGTTTGACGCCATATTGCGCGCAAACGTATCTCAAGGATGAACACATGGCCCCCAAAATCACGATCACCCGCGCCACTGGCACTTGGGTTGTGCGCGCTGGAGGCGCTGTCTTGGGCGAGAGCAAAAACGCACTGGAGCTCTCAGAAGGCGACCACCCGTCAGTGATCTATTTCCCCCGCAGCGATATTGCGACCGCTTTCCTGGATGCCAGCGGACATACAAGTCATTGCCCGCACAAAGGGGACGCCAGCTACTACTCAATCGTGACCAAATCCAAAACGATCGAAAATGCCGTCTGGAGTTACGAAGCCCCACTCGACGCCGTTTCCAAAATCAAAGACCACCTCGCCTTCTACCCGTCAGATGACGTCGCTGTAGAGCGCGTCTGACCGCTCGCGCTCAGCTGTGTTCTTCTGCCGCTGTGGCCGCCAATGCGCGGTTGTAGGCCTTCAGCGCATCAACATGCATGAGCGCCCCCCAGAGTTCGGGCGGCGCATCTTCTCCCGATAGGCTCACGACAGGCAAGAAGCGCGCGCCCGTCCGCTCAAAAAGCGGCATCGCAGTTTCCAGCGTCGCGTTGCCATCCACATAAACTCCCTGCTCGACAAGCTCCCAAAGTTCCTCCTCAGAGGGGCAGCTCTCATCGTCTTTGTCGCGCATGAGCTTGGCGACACGGAACATCGCCAACAAGTAAGCCTGCGGGCCAGCCGCAAGGTGTACATTGCGCCGCTCAAGCTGGGTGAGAAAGAAAGAACGGTCCACGAGCCGCGAACCAAGCGCCGTCGACATACTCACCGCGACCATGACAGCAATCGCGGTCTGCCAGTCTCCTGTCAGCTCAAAGACAATCAAAGTTGTCGAAATTGGCGCGCCCAAAACAGCCGCTGCCACCGCGCCCATCCCCGCCAACGCGTAGAGTGCACTTGTGCCTGACACCTCAGGAAAAATACTGGTCGCAATGGTTCCAAAGGCAAGACCCGTAAGCGCCCCAACCATCAGCGAGGGTGAAAACACACCGCCCCCCATCCGCCCCGCCATAGTGATCACGACAGCCACGACTTTGAGCATCGCATAGACGACAGCCTGCCAGAGCAGAAGCTTGCCCGTTAACGCCGCAGACGTCGTCTCATAGCCGACACCAATGATATGCGGGAAGAAGACCGCCAGCCCCCCCAGCAATGCCCCCGCAATCGCAGGGCGCAACCAGCGCGGCACGTTAAATTTCTGCTGCAAATGGCTCGCAATATCGTCGCCAATAAAGATCGAACGCATCAGCGCTGCAGCGATCAGCCCACACAACAGACCAAGAATGAGAAACGCTGGCAATTCCACATAAAACGCCAAGGCAGAACTGACAGGCAAGCTGAATTCTGTAACATCGCCAAAAGCGAGCCGATTGATCACAGTCCCCGCCACAGAGGCAATCACAATAGGCGCAAAGGCATGAACCGCAAAGTGCCTCAAAACGACTTCTAGCGCAAAAAGAGCTCCCGCGATCGGCGCGTTGAACGAGGCGGAAACGGCAGCAGCCACCGCGCAGCCGAGCAAGTCTCGCCCCGTAATGCCATCGGCATGGAGCTTGTTTGACACCCAAGACGAGATCACCGCAGCCAAGTGGACAACAGGCCCCTCCCGCCCCGAAGAGCCACCTGTCCCAAGCGTAATCAATGAAGCAAACGCTGAGGCCACGCCCTCACGCCGCTCGACACGCCCATCATTTAGCGCCGCGCCCTCTATCACATCAGCGACAGAGCGCACCCGCCCATCTGGTGTGAAATGATGCAGGATTTGCCCGACAACCAACCCACCCACAATCGGGATCACNAGCACCCAATACCAAGACATATTGAGTGCAAAACTATAGAGATGATCAACATCATCGGTCCCATAGGCCCACGCCTGCAAGCCTTCGATGCCCCAACGAAACAAGACCGCGCCAAAGCCCGCAGCAACCCCGATAGCGAGTGCGATAAACCAGAATTGGACCTGACTCGGCCCCCTGTCGCGAAGAACACGCAAGGCGCGGCCAAGGTCATCCCCCGCCGCAGCCAGCTTTTCTTTCACAAATCTAGAGGCCATCGCGCACCCAAACCCTTTTATGCAGCATTTTAATAAAATATTAACGAGCCACGCTTTCCCCTGCGCTCCCAAAGCCCTAACCTCGCAAAACAAATGCAGCAGGGGGCAATCATGAGCGTGACACGCGCCATTCACAGGTTAACTTCATTACTAGGCGAAGGTCTAAGCCTGTCCAAGCCCGTTCTTGAAGATCATGGTCGCTCCGAGACATATTTCCCTCTTGCCGCACCAGATGCCGTTGCCTTCCCCAAAAGCACGAGGAGGTCAGCGCAATCGTCAAGATCTGTGCCGAAGAAGGCTGTGCCGTGATTGGTTTTGGCGCAGGCACTTCCCTTGAAGGCCAGGCTCAAGCCCCTTTTGGGGGTATTTGCGTCGACTTTTCAAAGATGAAGGCAATTCGTCGTCTTGCCCAAGAAGATATGGTTGCCGTCGTAGAAGCAGGGATCACGCGCGAAGAGCTCAATGAAGAGCTGCGCGCCACGGGCTTGTTCTTTCCCGTCGATCCCGGCGCAAACGCCTCTCTCGGCGGTATGGCCTCGACACGCGCCTCTGGCACAACAGCTGTGCGCTACGGAACCATGCGTGACAATGTCATCGGCCTTGAAGTGGTTCTCGCCGACGGGCGCATCATCCAAACAGGCACAGAAGCCCGCAAAACATCTGCCGGCTATGATCTGACAGGCCTCTTCGTCGGCGCCGAAGGCACACTTGGCCTCATCACTGCCCTCACCCTGCGCTTGCGCGGCCAGCCCGAAGCCATCACCGCCGCCGTCTGCGCCTTTCCAACGGTGAACGCTGCCGTCAACTGCGTGATCGACACAATCCAGATGGATTTGTCTATGGCCCGTATCGAAATTGTCGACACTGCAACCGTTCAGACTTTCAACACGATGGCAGGTGCAACCATGCCAGAGACACCACACCTCATGCTTGAGTTTCACGGCACCGAAAACAGCGTGCAAGATATGGCCGAAACCTTTGGTGATATTGCCGCCGATCACGGCGGCATGGGCTTTCAATGGGCCTCGCGTGCCGAGGATCGCGCCGCTCTCTGGCATATGCGCCATCACGCCTACTGGACGATCCTACAGTCTCGCCCTGGTTCAACCGCCTTGGTCACTGACGTCTGCGTCCCAATCTCGCGCCTCGCCGAAGCCGTCGCCGCCGCGCAAGACGATATCGCCCGCTCCGGCCTCATCGGACCGATCCTCGGCCATGTTGGCGATGGCAATTTCCACTCAATCCTGATGTTTGACCCCGCCAAACCAGAAGAGCTCGCCGCCGCCAAAGAAGCCTCCGAGCGGATGGTCTCCCGTGCGCTTGATATGGGCGGAACCGCCACGGGCGAGCATGGCATCGGGATTGGAAAGTTACACTATATGGAGCGTGAGCATGGCGAGGGCTGGAACCTCATGGGGGACATAAAGTCAGCGCTAGATCCGCAAAACATCATGAACCCAGGTAAGCTTGTCCCGCCCAAAAACTGAATTAAAGCAAAGCCTTCGCGGCAGCTCTCGCCTCGACAGTGATCGTGTCGCCAGAAATCATCC
>P_2C_Liq_1_UnCtyDRAFT_1001174_pt1 | contig 10102 bp, 11 predicted proteins | sample Pon2CUnioCityCA_2_FD_10234 | JGI IMG/M metagenome (IMG submission 10234)
AAATCATTTGCGACGGTATGGACGTGACTGTTGGCGGTGGTGTCGAGAGCATCTCGATGAACCAGGTGCCCCAATCGTTCCAGATCACAGATGCATGGATCAAAGCCAATAAACCCGCGCTTTACATGACCATGCTGGAAACCGCCGAAAACGTGGCCGAGCGGTTCAACGTCAGCCGCGAGGCGCAGGATGAATACGCTTTGGCATCCCAGCAACGCACTGCGGCAGCCCAAAATGCCGGCAAATTCGACGACGAGATCGTCGCAATGAGCGCGGTCAAAAAGGTCGTGGACAAGGTCACAAAAGAGGTTTCGGACGAGGAGGTGACACTTTCAAAAGATGAAGGCAACCGGCCCTCCACTACACTAGAAAACCTTCAGAGCCTTAACCCCGTTTTTGCTGATGGGCAGGTCGTCAAGCAAGGACAATACATCACAGCAGGCAACGCCAGCCAACTTTCGGACGGTGCGTCAGTAAGCGTGTTGATGGAGGCCCGTATCGCCGAAGCTGAGGGATTGGAACCACTGGGCCGTTATGTGGGGATGTCCGTTGCGGGTTGCGAACCTGATGAGATGGGCATTGGCCCGATCTACGCTGTGCCCAAGCTGCTAAAGGNAAACGGTCTGAAGATCNACGACATCGGACTGTGGGAGCTAAACGAGGCNTTCGCTAGTCAGGTCATTGCTAGTCGCGACCATCTAGGCATCCCCGACGAGCTGTTGAACGTCAACGGCGGGGCGATCTCGGTTGGTCACCCCTACGGAATGTCCGGCGCGCGCATGGTCGGCCATGCGCTGATTGAGGGCAAACGGCGCGGTGCGCGGTATGTCGTTTGCACCATGTGCATCGGAGGAGGCATGGGCGCAGCTGGTTTATTTGAGGTTTTATGAAAATAGCAATCGCCTGATGTGTCATCACATGCGCGAGGCGAACCGATGCACGGCCACGTTGGAGGAAACGTAAAACTGCATCTCAACCAAGGGAGAGAGAAGATGAAAAAACTGATTGGCGCGGCGCTGACTGCGATTGCAATGACTACACCTGCGGCCGCAAACGAGCCTTACGGTATCTGGGAGACAAAGCGCGACCGTAAAGGCGCCTATTTGCATGTGCGCGTGCACCCTTGTGACAACAATGCTGAAATGTTGTGTGGGACGGTTCATCAAACCTTTAACACACCTCACACGGAAATTGTCGGCCGCCTCATCTTCTGGGACTTGCAGCCTACCAGTAACACCAAGTGGGGCGGCGGCACAGTTTGGGATGCTGAAACCGACCGGAATTTTGATGCCAAGGTCATCATGGGATCGACCCGCTTGCGTGTAGAGGGCTGCGTGGGTTTCTTGTGTGATGGTCAAAACTGGTCCCGCGTTCAGTAAACTCAACTTCTCAGAACGACAAAGGGCGTGAGCATCCGCTGCGTCCCACCAAGGAGGGATTATATGCAGACCCGAATGACCCGTCTGTTCGGGATCACGCATCCAATTATGCAAGGTGGCATGCACTACGTTGGGCTTGCCCCTTAGCATCCGCCGTATCGAACGCGGGCGGGCTGGGCACTATCACGGCGCTGACTCTCGGTACACCTGAGCGTTTGGCAGCGGAAATTGCTACCTGTCGTTCGATGACCGAAAAGCCGTTTGCGGTAAACCTGACATTTCTGCCCAGCATCAATGCGCCTGATTATCCAGCTTTGATAGACGCGATCATCGCGGGTGGTGTCGGGGTGGTTGAAACCGCTGGCCGTAGCCCAGAACGCTATATGAGGACCCTAAAGGACGCGGGGATTACAGTGATCCACAAATGCACCTCGGTACGCCATGCTCTAAAAGCGCAAGACATAGAATGTGACGCCGTCTCTATCGACGGCTTTGAGTGCGGCGGACATCCGGGCGAGGATGATATCCCCAATATGATCCTGCTGCCCCGCGCTGCGGATGAACTGGAGATCCCGATAGTAGCCTCAGGCGGTATGGCGGATGCGCGCTCTCTCGTGGCCGCACTCGCGTTGGGCGCGGAGGGGATCAACATGGGCACTCGATTTGTCGCGACACGTGAGGCCCCCGTGCATGACAACGTACGTCAGGCCATTGTTAGGGCCAGCGAACGTGACACGCGGCTGGTTATGCGACCCCTGCGCAATAGTGAACGCGTACTGATAAATCCCGCGGTTGAAACCATCCTTGAGACGGAGGCGGCCCGAGGCGACGATTTGGTTTTTGATGATATCGCCCCTCAAGTCGCAGGGATTTATGGCCGCGTCATGAAGGATGGCGAAACGGATGCTGGCGCTTGGTCTTGCGGGATGGTGGCGGGGCTGATCAACGACGTGCCGACATGTGCCGATTTGATCGACCGGATCATGCAGGATGCCGAACACCTTATATCTGACCGCCTTAGCCGGTTCGTGACATGACCGAATACGTTAGTCTTCAACGAAACGGCCTGGTTGCAACGATTTTGTTGAAACGGCCCGACGCTTACAATGCTCTGAACGAGAAAATGCGGCTGCAACTGGCGCAGGCGGTCGCAGAGGTCGAGGCCGATGCGACCCTGCGCGTGGTTGTTATTGCAGGCATGGGGCGCGGGTTTTGCGCAGGGGCAGATATCAAGTCGCGGTCTGCCAAAACGTCTGGTGAGGTCTTGGAGGAGGAATTTCGTCCCTGCCTCGCGCCCATATGGAACAGCGACAAGATCTATATTGCGGCGGTGCATGGCTATGCCGCCGGGATCGGGGCCGCCATCGCACTGGCATGTGATCTGATCGTAATGGAGAAAACAGCAGAGTTAGCGTTGGCATTTGCGGCCATAGGCCTGATCCCCGATGGTGGGCTGTGCTGGCACCTGACCCGTGCACTTGGATCACGCCGCGCACTTGAAGCCATTGTCGAGGGGCAAAGTCTAGATGCAGAGCTCTGCGCTAAGACTGGTCTGGCCAACAGGACCACGGATCCTGGCGATGCCTTGGCAACAGCACAAACTTGGGCTGCAACCATCGCAGATGCGGCACCGTTGGCCGTTTCCGCTGCAAAGCGGCTGGTCGCGCAATCGGGTCAGATGGATATCAACGATATATTTTCCTATGAGGCAAAAGAGCAGACGCGCCTTGCGCAATCAAAGGATCATGATCGTGGCGTCGCGGCCTTTCTGGGCCGCGAAACGCCGGTATTCAAAGGCAGCTAGACTAGATCAAATTGCATATAGCGCGCCAGATGGTGGTCCGCGTTACCCATCTCGTGATCGATCATCACCAGACGTTTCGCGAAATGACCCATCTCGTATTCCCACGTCATGCCGATACCGCCATGAAGCTGGATCGCCTCTTCGGCGACCAATGTGCCGATCCGCCCGATAGAGTATTTGGCGGCTGATAGGGCCTTGCCGCAATCTGCCTCAGATTTATTCATAGCAGCGGCAGCATTGATGACGGCGGACCGCGCCTGTTCGATCTCAAGCAGAACCTGAGCCATGCGATGTTGCAGCGCCTGAAAGCGTCCAATAACGGTGCCGAACTGTGTGCGGGTGCGAAGATAGTCCAACGTGGTTTCCTTGATCGCCTCCATGATGCCGAGAGCTTCGGCACATATGGCGAGGCACGCCCAGTTTTCGGCGGTACGCACGATCGTATCGGCGTGATGCGCTGATCCAAGGAGGGCATCGCTCGATATGGTTAAATCTGCGAAATGAATATCACTAGCCGATCCACCATCGAAGGTGTCGTGATGGGTTATAGCAACGCCATTGGCTGTCGGGTCGATTAGAAAAAAGGATGCCTGTGCTGCGTCCGCGCCGCTTTGCGCACTGAGGATAATGGTATCAGCACCTGCGGCAAACTTTACCATGGGTGCGGTCCCGTTCAGGATCCAGCCAGCCTCAGATTGCTTTGCAGTTACCCTGTCACCTGTTGTGTGCGCTTGGGCAACAACGTAGCGGCTGGCGCCAGTTATTACCTTCGCCAACCGTTCAAAATCCCCTGCCGCGGCAAGGACGTGGCCTGAACGTAGCACACAATCGAGCAATGGTTCGACGACCAGTCCGCGGCCCAATTCTTGAAAGACAGCTGCAACGTCAAAAGCAGAGCCGCCAAAGCCCCCCTGTTCTTCGGTAAAGAAGGCCCCAAACATCCCCAATTCGGCGAGGTTGTTCCAATGGGCATCGCTGAACCCTTGGGGGCTGGCTGCTGCGTCGTTCCGGTCTGACAGATTGTATTCGTTCTGGATATAGCGGGCGAGAGTATCGACCACCATTTGCCGTTCTTCAGTATGTGTGAAGTCCATGATATTTCCTAAAGCCCCAGGATCATCTTGCTGATGATGTTCTTCTGAATTTCGTTTGATCCGCCATAGATCGAGAGTTTTCGGTTGTTGAAATAGACGCCTGCTGGGTTCGTTGCGCCGGCGGGGGCCTGTTCGCCTGACCGCAGTGCTTGTGCGTCGCGCCCCACCACACGACGGATGAGGCTGTCGAGCTCTTGATGGATTTCTGAGCCGAGGATCTTGAGCATCGAACTCTCTGCGCCGGGAGCCCCTCCACCCGCAACTGAGGCAAGGACACGCATGTTGGTGGTGTCCATGTTCGCCAGATCAATCTCAACCCGGGCGATCCGAGCCGCAAGAAGCGCCTTCTCATGGACGGAAAGGCTACGCGATTTTTCGGCAAACAAGTCTTTCAACCGTGTAAGTTTTTTCTTGGACGCACCAACCATTGCAATGCCGGTGCGTTCATATGTCAGAAGGTATTTGGCGTAAGTCCAGCCTTCGTTCTCTGCACCCACAAGGTTTGAGGCCGGCACGCGGACGTTAGTAAAGAACACTTCGTTGATCTCGTAGCCGCCATCGATTGTGCGGATTGGGCGCATCTCGATCCCCGGCGTGGCCAAGTCGATCAGCAAGAACGAAATACCCGCCTGGGGTTTGCCTTCGTTTGAAGTGCGCACAAGGCAAAAAATCATGTTTGCGTATTGGCCCAGTGTGGTCCACGTCTTTTGCCCGTTGACGATGTAATCATCACCATCGCGCACCGCTGTTGTACGAATGCTGGCTAGGTCCGAACCTGCTCCGGGTTCCGAATAGCCCTGACACCACCAATCTGTGCCGTCGATCATGCGAGGCAGATAGTAATCGCATTGTTCCTGCGAGCCGAACTTCATCAACACAGGCGCAAGCATCTTGAAATTAAACGCAAGCACCTTGGGTGCATCGGCGCGGGCCATTTCCTCATCGAAAATATGGGTCTTGACCGGCCCCCATCCCGTTCCGCCAAATTCGACAGGCCAGTTGTAGGCGAGCCAGCCTTGGCGGCGCAGGATCGCTTGCCAGTCCAGTAACTGCTCCTTGTTCAGATAACCGCCCTCCGCAACGATCCGTGCGTATTCAGGAGGCAGGTTGTTTTCGACGAAGTCGCGCACCAGAGCGCGAAAGTCTTCATCCTCGGGCGAAAAGGTGGTGTCCATCGTAGCTCCTCCAGCGGTTCAATTCCACAAAACATACCTATCAGTATGTTTTACGAAAACGCTGTAAGTAAAATGAACCAACACTGGCCCAAGCGCTATGCGCGCGCGGTCAGTGTTCCGAGAGCCATTTGTGCGATGAGCTCTGCAATCTCGAGGTGGGTTTCCTCTGTGTCTTCGGGACGAGCCTGATACCAGAAGATTGGCGCATTCAAGAGCACAAGCACGCTGTTTACAGTAACCGAAATCGATTGTTGGGCAAAGCTGGTGTCCTTTTGCCCCGCCGTTATCACATCTCGAAACAGATCTTCATATCCGGCTTGCATGGATTTTATGTCATCCAGCAGTTCGCGTTCATGGGTTGGCAAGTCTGAACGCAGCCCCGCGCGCAGGTTTTCGACGACGACACGATGGTAAGGCAAATCGGCGAGGATACCCATGACATGTGCGCGGGCCATCGCCAAAAACCGCTGTGTCGTTGGTGCCGGAGTGTTTGCAATCGGTTTTACACGGCTAAGCACGGACAAGATCGACTGTTTTCGCACGGCCAACAGCAACTCACCCTTGCTGTTGAAGTGATGATAAACCTTGCCTTTCGAAGCGCCCATCTCTTGTGCGACTTGATCCATAGACGTGGCATCTACACCGTTTTTTGCAAAGCAAATTGCGGCCGTTCGGACGATCTCTGGTTTAAGGTTCGCGCGGCTCAATGGTCTTTCGTCTCCGGTTGTCGGCTGCTTATGCAAAGATGGCGAGGGTCAGCCAATCGGCGACAAGAGCGGGCTTAGCTCCGTTTTCAATTTCTACTGTCATTGCGCTTGTTTGCAACAGTTGGCTATCTGATTTACGGATAATATCTTTTGCGACGAACCGTCCCCGCACGCGCGCGCCGGATGGCACTGGCGTCAGAAAACGGACCTTGTCAAAGCCGTAGTTCATTCCCATGACTTGACCATCCTGGTTGGGAAAGCTGTCAAATGCAAATCGGCTGGCCAACGATAAAATAAGGAAGCCATGGGCAATTGTCCCGCCGAAGGGGGACTCTGCCGCGGCGCGGGCCGGGTCATTGTGGATGAATTGCCGGTCCAATGTGACGGTGCCGAACTCATCTATCATTTTCTGATCGACGGTTTGCCAGTCCGACACACCTATTTCAGTGCCGAGGCGATTTTGGAGTGCGTTGAAGGCTGTATCGATAAAGGGCATGGCGGTCTTGTCCATATTGATTTCGTTGACACCATACTCACTAGTATGTTTTTTGTCGAGAAGCCTTACGAATTAAAGAAAGCCTGATGCTATGCCTTTGGCACATGATAGTTTCACCTTCGACACCGTGCCCTCCGTTAGGTTCGGCGCAGGTTGCCTTGATCAAATCGGGTTGATCGCCGGTGAAACAGTCGGCAAAACCTGTCTTGTTGTCACCGATCGCGGTCTTGTGGCGACCGGTATCGTGGATCAAGCACTTGCAGCTTTACACTCCTGCGGGATCCATTGCGAAGTCTTTGACCAGGTTGAGGCTGATCCATCCGAGGCGACAGTCTTATCGGCAGTTGCACAAGCGAGGGCGCTTGGCTGCAACAGTATCATCGGGCTTGGGGGCGGGTCTTCTCTCGATGTGGCGAAGCTGGTTGCGTATCTTGCTGGAACAGGTGAGCAGATCAGCGACATTTACGGAGTGGGACTCGCATTGGGCAAGCGTTTGCCGCTGGTGTTGGTTCCTACGACATCAGGGACCGGATCCGAGGTCACACCGATCGCAATCGTAACGACACCAAACCAAGAGAAAATGGGGGTGGTGTCACCGGCCTTATTGCCTGACGTAGCGCTTCTTGACCCGCTCCTAACCCTCGGGCTGCCAGCGAATATCACGGCGGCGACAGGAATTGATGCGATGGTGCACGCCATTGAAGCCTACGCCTCTGCTAGTCCAAACAACAATCCCATCTCACGCACCCTCGCACTTCAGGCATTGCGTCTGCTAGGTGGCGCGCTCTTGCGCGGAGTGCATCAGGGTGATGACCTTGAAGCGCGATCAGACCTTTTGATCGGTTCCATGCTGGCCGGACAGGCCTTCGCAAATTCTCCGGTCGCAGCTGTGCATGCGCTCGCCTATCCGATTGGCGGGCATTTCAAAATTCCACACGGGCTCTCCAACGCATTGGTCCTTCCGCATGTCTTGCGGTTCAACATCGACACCGCCCCGGATGCCTACGCGCAAATGGCGTCTGCTGCATTTCCGAAGTTGGCCGATGTTCGCAAAGTTGAAAGGGCTGCGGCCTTCTGCAATAGTCTCGAAGGTTTGTCGCGCAGTTGCAACTTACCACAACGCTTGCGCGATGTAGGTATTGCGCGCGAAGCCCTGCCGATGATGGCACGCGACGCCATGAATCAGACCCGACTTCTCATAAACAACCCGCGTCCAGTCACTGAGGCAGACGCCCTATCCATCTACGAGGCCGCATGGTGAACCGCCCTGAACCCCCAACCCGTGCAGAATATCTGACGTTTAGAACGATCACCACGCGGTGGTTCGATAATGACATCTATGGACATATGAACAATACGGTTCACTACGAACTCTTTGACACCGCTGTGAATGGTCTCCTTGTCGAAAAACGTATTCTCAACTTGCGAGATAGTTCTGCGGTTTTTCTTGTTGTCAGTTCTGGCTGCAACTATTTCTCGGAGCTTGCCTTTCCGGACGTCATCAATGCGGGTCTCAGAGTCAAAAAGCTGGGAACGTCATCAGTACACTACGATATCGGCTTGTTTGCTGGAGAAAGCGGTCGTGCCGCGGCGCGTGGGCACTTCATACACGTAAACGTAGATCGAGAATCACGACGGCCAATTCCTATCTCAGATCAGGCTCGCATGGTCCTCAGCGAGTTGGTTGTATCCAAATGAAACGTTGCGTTTCTGAGCACTTCACACGTGCAGTAAGTAAATCTTACCCCATTTATTGAGTGAGTAATCTGAGATTAACGTGCCCAAGGCGACGCGCGGAGGCTGTGGGCGCTGAAATTCTTTGGGAGGAGCAATAATGAAACTGAAAATCACCACCAGTGCCGTGATCCTTGGCGCCGTAGCGACAACTGCCTCGGCAGGTTCGCTTGAAAGAAACAATATGCCGATCGAACTCTTGTTTGACTCGGGAAACGTGGTGCAGTTCTCATATACTGCACCAAACCTAAACCTATCGGCAGCACCAACCAGCACCCCAACGAGCCCGAGCACAGGCAGCGTTTTGAATGATTTCACTACACTCGGGTTAGCCTTCAAAACCGACATCAACGATGATCTCGCGCTCGGTGTGTTTTTCAATCAACCATTCGGTGCTGACAACGGCTACGAAGGCGGCTTCGTCTCGGGCCTTGCCATCGACTTCCAGAGCAATGAATTGGCGGCTGTTCTCAGCTACCAGATGAACCAAAACCTGTCGCTTCACGGCGGTTTGCGTGTTGTGGAGAGTGAACTGAATCAGAGTATACCACCTGCCAGCTATACGTTGGAAACCGGGTCCGACCTGGGATTTGGCTATTTGTTGGGTGCGTCTTATGTTGTGCCCGAACGGGGTGCCCGCGTTACATTGACCTATCAATCGTCGGTGAAACACAGCTTCGAAAGTACCGAATTCGGTTCAACAACTTTCGGGAACACCGAGACCGAACTGCCGCAGTCGCTCAAATTGGACGGTGAGATTGCGCTAAATTCTAATACTTTGCTGTTTGGCAGTGTGAAGTGGTCCGACTATTCGAATTTCGACGTCGCTGCGCCCGGATACATGGATATTGTCGATCCAGTTAGTGTCATCGACTATAACGAAGACAACATTAACGTCAGCGTCGGTCTGGGCCGGTCAATCAACGACGAATGGTCGGGCTTTGGCATCCTGGAAGCCCAACTCGCAGATGGAGAACCGAACGTGTTGCGCCCCTATGATGGTAGCCGGGCACTGACACTGGGCGCACGTTACACGAGCGGCCAGTATGAGATTACGGCCGGTGCGCAATATCGACAGTTCGGCGATGCGACTGTTTTCGGTGCTACGTTCTCTGGAAATGATGCGGTTTCGCCGTTCCTGCAGATCGCCTATTCGTTCTAATCCCGAACTGAGGGCGACCGCTGATGCTCAGCAGTCGCCCTTTTTCTGTTCTTAAAGATGATGAAGCTGGAGAAGCCGCTGATGAAGGTCCTCGTGCCCGTCAAACGGGTGATTGATTATAACGTGAAAGTCCGTGTGAAAGCGGACGGGAGCGGTGTTGATCTCACAAACGTCAAAATGTCTATGAACCCTTTTGACGAGATTGCCGTCGAGGAAGCAATCCGCCTGAAAGAGGCCGGCAAAGCCGAAGAGGTGATCGCGGTTTCCATTGGCGTAAAACAGGCGCAGGAAACGCTGCGCACGGCGCTTGCGATGGGTGCAGATCGTGCGATCCTCGTGGTGGCCACCGATGATGTGCATGAAGATATCGAGCCACTNGCCGTTGCAAAGATCCTCAAGGGTGTGATCGACGAAGAGCAGCCAGGCCTTGTGCTGACGGGCAAGCAGGCAATCGACAACGACATGAACGCCACGGGCCAGATGCTCGCCGCACTGACGGGGTGGGGGCAGGGCACGTTCGCTTCCGAGCTGAACGTGGATGGTGACACCGC